>Ga0209006_10002675_pt1 | contig 16229 bp, 12 predicted proteins | sample JacPin_JW_Ref_O2_FD_188567 | JGI IMG/M metagenome (GOLD analysis project Ga0209006, IMG submission 188567) | Forest soil microbial communities from Algoma, Ontario, Canada - Jack Pine, Ontario site 1_JW_Ref_O2 (SPAdes) (version 2) | ecosystem: Environmental > Terrestrial > Soil > Boreal... | reverse complement strand
CGCCCGGCTGCAGGCGGTCCGCGACGAAGGCGGAGATGTGCGGCTCCCAAATGCCGAGGTGATAGATAAAACCGGCGGTGAAATCCTCGAGATCGCACAGCATGGCGGCGCCGAAATAGGTCCGGGCCAGCCGGCGCCGGCCGGAAAACGCCTTGAGCAGCTTGCCGTAGCGCCGGAATTTGCGGTTGGTCGAGCCGGGCAGAAACCGCAGCGCCCGGATCGGCCAGCGCGGGCGAAACGGCGCTACCGGCTTCATGCCCCGGACCGCCGCTTCCTCGCATCGGCCCAGACATTGATCGGGAAATCGGGGGCTAAAGAGGCCATTTCGCGAGCTCCTGGCTAATCCAGGGCTTATCTTACTTAGTTGCAATTGCGAATCAATCGCATATTACGCGCCGTCGCGTTCGATCGCGCCCAGCCGGACCGCGCGGTGCGCCTGGGGCGCTACGACGTTAGCGAGGCGGCGTAGGATGCCCTTCGTATCGTTCGCTCACTAGGGGGCGAGCTCTTCGAGCCAGATGAATTCGAGCGGCGCCGTCGACATCGCGTTGACGCGCTTGAACACATCTTGCATGTGCTGCGACCCGAGGAAATCCTTGACCGCCTTGACTTCCGACGGTGTCATTTCCCCGACGACGTGAACGCGGTTGCGATCGTCGCTTCCGCGCAACAGCCGCCAGCGGCCGATTTTCGGCGGCGGGTCGGTCTTGAATACTTTAATTCACTCATCGAAGTTTTTGAGACGATGAACGACGACGACCACGGGCATTTGGCATCTCCCTCGCAAAAAATTGTTGTTATCCAGGCCAGGACAAAGACCCCCGACCGAATCGAAATTAGCACATTCGAAGTGCTTCGATTACGCGAATGCGGCCAAAAGCCGATACTCAATTCCGATCTATTGTGCTGGGCCGTGCTCTAGGCGTTACCGCGCCCGCGCCAGTTTTCTGGTCGCGTCGCGCCGCGCCGAGGGGCTGCGGCCGCCGAGCTTCACCGCCACATGGCCGTTCTTCTGCGCGAAGCCTAGATAGCGGTAGGACACGCCGTTGTCGCGCGAGAATTCCTGGAACGCCTTCCATTCATGGCGCCGCCAGCCGGGATAGTTGAAATATTCGTCGAACACGATCACCGCTCCCGGCCCCAAGAGCGGTCCCAAATGCCGCAGCACGGTCGCGGTCGAGGAATAGATGTCGCAATCAACGTGCAGGAAGGCCACGCGCGCGCGCGGCTGGGTCTTGAGGAACAAGGGCAGCGTGTGCTCGAACCAGCCCTTGTGCAGCGTGACATTGGCCGGAACCTCGGGCAGCGAGCCGTCGCGCGAGAATTTGCCCTTGCGCTCGAACGTGCCGGACCAATGCTCGGGCAGCCCCTCGAAGCTGTCGAAGCCGTGGAACGGCCGGTCGCTTTGCCCGGCCAGATGGCGCAGGCTGGCGCCGTCGGCGACGCCGAATTCCAGCGCCAGGCCTTCCTTCGGCGCCTCGCTCAGCGCGAAGCTCAGCAGATCCCAGCGGTCGGGAAAGATCAGCGCCTCGCCCATGTGGCGCTCGATGTAGTCGAGGCTCTGCGCCTTGGCGCGGTATTGTAGATCGGTGATGAGATAGCGGCCGTGATACTTGATGAAGAAGCGGCGATAGAGCCGTTCGCTCATCGGCATCTTGCGCCGGTCGCCCTTCTTGCCGCCGAACAGGCTCATGCCCGCTCTCCGTCCTTGCCGGTGGCGAGCTTCAGATCGATCAGCAGCGGATAGAGCGCCGAGAACAAGGCCAGCGCCACGCCCCAGGCGCCCTCGCGATAGCCTTGGCGCGCGACATAGGACTTCCAGCCGCGCGACAACGAGCGCCGCATGGCGCGGGAGAGGCGCGGCGGCTGCCCCGAATCCTGCGCGTCGCGCGCGGCCAGATCGGTATAGCGGTTGAGGCGTTGGATCATGTCGCTGAGGTTGCGGTCGACCAGATGCTGCATGGGCTGAACCAGCGCGCCGCCATTCCCCTTGAGCTCGATCTTGGGATGGACGCGGCCCGCGCCCCAATGCTTCGCGCCGTTGCGGAACAGCGAAGGCTTGGCGGCGACCCCGTTATAAGCGCCCCAGCCGAAGCGCACCAGCTTGCCGCCGACATGGTTGGCCATCGGCACCAGGAAATAGCCGCGCGCGATCTCGGGCCCGGCCCATTCCAGCGTGGCGCGAATCTCGGCGGCCAAGGCCGGCGTCACCCGCTCGTCGGCATCGACCTCCAGGATCCAGTCGCCCTTGCAGGCCGATATCCCGGCGTTGCGGCGCGGGCCTTCGCGCTCCCACCCGCCCTCGACCAGCTTCGCCTTGAAGCGGCGCGCGATCTTGGATGAGTCGTCGCTCGAGCGGTCGAGCACCACCACGATCTCGTCGGCGAAGCGCAGGGTGTCGAGGCAATCGGCCAGCTGCGCCTGCTCGTTGCGCGCCACCACCAGCGCCGAAAGCTTCGGCCTGGCTATGCCCACCCCGGTTCGGCGCTTCCCCGTGCCCATCGCCGGAGAATGGGCCATGCCGCGCGCCCGAGGTCAATGCCCCGTCGCGGCGGCCGGCAGCGCGGAATCGCCTCGCTTGCGGCCGGTGATTGACTCTAAAATCGCGCCAGACAGCGACAAAATAAAACCGGGGAGGACAGGATGGGGTCTTTCGGCATCGCGGCGCGCGCCGCCGCCGTGGCGCTCGGAGCGCTCGCGGCGACCCCGGCCGGCGCGCAGGTGGTGAAGATCGGCGTCGTCGACACCTTCTCCGGTCCGCAGGCGAGCTTCGGCGAATACACCGACAAGGGCTTCCGGCTCTACATCAAGCTGCATCAGAAGGATTTGCCGCCGGGCGTTTCGATCGAGTTGATCGAGCGCGACGACGGCGGGCCCAATCCCGACCGCGCCAAGCAACTCGCCCAGGAGCTGGTCACGCGCGACCAGGTGAACTTGCTCGCCGGTGCGGCCTTCACCCCGATCGGCATCGCCGTGGCCTCGGTCGCCGACGAGGCCAAAATCCCCTTCGTCATCACCAACGCCGCCTCGGCGGTGGTCACCGCGAAGTCGCAATACGCGGTGCGCTTCTCGTTCACCGTCCAGCAATCGAACGTGGCGCTCGGCAGCTGGGCGGCCAAGCACTACAAGACGGCCTATACGCTGGTGAGCGACTACACGCCCGGCTGGGACACCGAGCAGACCTTCATCAAGGCGTTCCAGGCCGGCGGCGGCACGGTGCTCGGCAGCGTGCGCGTGCCCATCCAGGAATCCGATTTCACGCCCTATCTGCAGCGCGTGAAGGACGCAAAGCCGAACGTGCTGCTGGTGTTCGTGCCGGGCGGAAGGTCGTCTACGGTGGTGATGAAAAGCTTCGCCGATCTCGGCCTCAACAAGACCACCAAGCTGGTCGGCCCGGGTGAATCGATCCTGCCCGACGACGAGCTGCCCAACATGGGCGACACGGTGCTCGGCGCGATCACCGTGTCGCATTATTCGGCGGCGGCCACGCGGCCCGCCAACCGCGCCTTCGTCGCGGCGTGGAAAAAGGAATACGGCGCTGACACCACGCCGAACTTCGTCGGCGTGGCGGCGTGGGACGGGATGGACGCGATCTTCCAGGCGATCAAGGCGCAGAACGGAAAGCTCGATCCCGACAAGACGCTCGACATCCTGCGGCACTACGCCAGCGCCAACAGCCCGCGCGGGCCGATCGCCATCGATCCCGCGACCCGCGACATCGTGCAGAACGAATATCTGCGCGAGGTGCGCAAGGTCGACGGCCGGCTCGAGAACGTGGAAATCCAGACCATCGCGACGGCCGTGAAAGCCGACGGCACCAGCGGCCCCGCGGAGACGACGCCATGACCTTGCAGCAGAACATCGACCGCATCCGCATCACCCATGTCGGCAGCCTGCCGCGGCCGCACGCCCTGCTCGACCTGATGAAGGCCCGGCTCGGCGGCCAGAAATACGACCCGGCCGCCTATGACGCCCAGGTCAAGCAGGCGGTGGCCGATTGCGTGCGCCGCCAGGCCGAAACCGGCATCGACGTGGTCGCCGACGGCGAACAGTCGAAACCCGGATTCTTCACTTACGTGACCGAACGGCTCGAGGGCTTCGAAGCGCGTCCGAACGACAAGCGAACGAGCTTCGAGGCCGAGCGCAACGCCTTTCCCGAATATTACGCGGAGTATTTCAAGCAGGCGATGACCGGCGGCGCGGTGGCGCCGGTGGTGCCGATGGTCTGCACCGGCCCGGTGAAATACCGCGGCCACGCGGCGCTGGCGCGCGACATCGCCAACCTCAAATCGGCGATGAAATCCGCCGGCGCGAACGCCGCGTTCATGCCGTCGGTGGCGCCGTCGGGCGTCGGCCGCAACGAATACTACAACAGCGACGAGGAATTCTTCGCCGCGGTGGCATCGGCACTCGGCGAGGAATACCGCGCCATCGCCGACGCCGGGCTGCTGCTGCAGGTGGACGATCCGTTCCTGACCGACCGTTTCGTCGATCCCGAACTCGACGACGCGCAGCGCCACCGGCGCGCCGGCCTCTATGTCGAGGCGGTCAACGCGGCGCTCGCCGGCATCGCGCCCGAGAAGGTGCGTTTCCACACCTGCTACGGCATCAACGAAGGCCCGCGCATCCACGAGGCGGCGCTGGCCGACGTGGTCCATCACATGCTCGCGGTCAAGGCCGGTTCCTACAGCTTCGAAGCGGCCAATCCGCGCCACGAGCACGAATACCATCTGTGGGAAAGCGTCAAGCTGGCCAAAGACAAGGTGCTGATCCCCGGCGTCATCACCCATGCCAGCAACATCGTCGAGCATCCCGAACTGATCGCCGAGCGCCTGATACGCTACGCCAGGCTGGTCGGGCGCGAGAATGTGGTCGCCGGCGCCGATTGCGGCTTTTCCTCGCAGGCCAGCTATCACACCGAAGTTCATCCCACGGTGGTGTGGGCGAAGTTCGAGGCCATGCGCGACGGCGCGCGCATCGCCAGCAAGCAGCTCTGGCCCTGAACCGCGCCGATTCTGCCCGCCGCCCGGCCGGTCCATCGCGCCGGACAGGAACTTTCCGGGCCGCCCGGCAAAGCGAAGTTTTTACATCGGTTTCGGGGGCTTTGCCGCAATCGGATGAGCCGAGCCGCCAAGCCATTGCCGCCGCGCACGCCCGGTCCTAGAGTCCACGGCCAGGGAGACGGCCATGACGGGCATCAAGCTCGCGGAGGTGACGCTCGAAGACAAATACACCCGGCCATCGGGCCGGGTGTTCCTGTCGGGCGTGCAGGCGCTGACGCGGCTGCCGATGATGCAGCAGGAACGCGACCGCGCCGCCGGTCTCAACACCGCCGGATTCATCTCGGGTTATCGGGGATCTCCCCTCGCCGTCTACGATTCCGCCCTGGCGCAGGCGCACGCGCATCTGCTCGCGCACAACATCCATTTCCAGCCCGGCGTGAACGAGGACCTGGCGGCGACCGCGATCTGGGGCAGCCAGCAGGTCAATCTCTTCCCCGGCGCGAAATTCGACGGCGTGTTCGGCATCTGGTACGGCAAGGGGCCGGGCGTCGACCGTTCGATGGATCCGTTGAAGCACGCCAACAACGCCGGAACCTCGCGCCACGGCGGCGTGCTCGCCATCGCCGGCGACGATCACGGCTGCCAGTCCTCGACCACCGCGCATCAGAGCGAGCAGATGTTTTTGGCCGCGATGATGCCGCTGCTCAATCCGGCGACGGTGCAGGAATATCTCGATTTCGGAATCTACGGCTTCGCGCTGTCGCGCTTCTCCGGGGCGTGGGTGGGCTTCAAGGCGATCGCCGAAACGGTCGAAAGCTCGGCCTCGATCCTGGTCGATCCGTCGCGGATCAAGCTGGTGATTCCGGCGGATTTCGAAATGCCGCCGGGCGGGCTCAACATCCGCTGGCCCGACACGCCGTTGCAGCAGGAAGCGCGCCTGCACGGGCCGAAGATGGCGGCGGTGGCGGCCTTCGCCCGCGCCAACCCGGTCGACCGGCTGGTGTTCGATCCGCCGCGCGCGCGCCTCGGCATTCTGGCCAGCGGCAAGGCCTATCTCGACGTGCGCCAGGCGCTCGACGATCTCGGGCTCGACCGGCGCGCCTGCGAGGCCTTGGGCATCCGGCTCTATAAGGTCGGCATGGTCTGGCCGCTCGAGGTCGAAGGCGCCAGGCGCTTCGCCGCAGGATTGCGCGAAGTGCTGGTGGTTGAGGAAAAGCGCGGCTTCATCGAAGATCAACTGATGCGCATCCTCTATAATCTCGAGGCGTCGCAACGCCCGCGGATTTCCGGCAAGACCGATGAGAGCGGCACCGTGCTGATTCCGAGCCAGGGCGAGATCGATCCCACCCTGGTGGCGCGCGCGATCGTGTCCCGGCTGGAAAAACTCGACGCCGCCACGCCGGAGATGAAGCAGCGCCTGGCGCGGCTCGTCTCCTTCGAAAGCCTGTCCGAGGCCGCGCCCAAGACGGCGCAGCGCATGCCATATTTTTGCGCCGGCTGCCCGCATAATTCCTCGACCAAGCTGCCGGAAGGCAGCCGCGCGCTGGCCGGCATCGGCTGTCATTTCATGGCGATCTGGATGGACCGCAACACCCAGACCTACAGCCACATGGGCGGCGAAGGCGCGGCCTGGATCGGCCAGGCGCCGTTCTCCGCCGACCAGCACGTGTTCCAGAATCTGGGCGACGGCACCTATGTGCATTCCGGCATGCTGGCGATCCGCGCCGCCGCCATCTCGGGCGTCAACATCACCTACAAGATTCTCTACAACGACGCCGTCGCCATGACCGGCGGCCAGACCGCCGAGGGTCATTTCGGCGTGGCGCAGATCAGCCGCCAGGTCGCGGCCGAAGGCGCCAAGAAGATCGTGGTGGTGACCGACGAGCCGGACAAATATCCGAAGGATTCCGGCTTCGCTCCCGGCACCGAAATCCGCCACCGCGACGAGCTCGACGCGGTGCAACGCGAGTTGCGCGATGTTCCCGGCCTTTCCATCCTGATCTACGACCAGACCTGCGCGGCGGAAAAGCGCCGCCGCCGCAAGCGCGGCACCTTTCCCGATCCGGCCAAGCGCGTCTTCATCAACGAGGAGGTGTGCGAAGGCTGCGGCGATTGCCAGGAACAGTCGAACTGCGTCGCGGTCAAGCCGGTCGAAACCGAATTCGGCAGGAAGCGCATGATCGACCAGTCTTCCTGCAACAAGGATTTCTCCTGCCTCAAAGGCTTCTGCCCGAGCTTCGTCACCGTGCATGGCGGCGAATTGAAGCGGCTCGAAAGCCGAAAATCGGTGCGCTCGATCGCCGACCATCTGGCGGGATTGCCGCTGCCCGCGCCCCGGGCGCTGGGCGAGCCCTACAACATCCTCGTCACCGGAATCGGCGGCACCGGCGTCATCACCGTCGGCATGCTGCTGGGCATGGCGGCGCATCTCGAGGGCAAGGGATGCAGCGTGCTCGACTTCACCGGCCTGGCGCAGAAGAACGGCGCGGTGATGAGCCATGTGCGCCTGGCGCCGGATCCTTCGGATTTGCACGCCGTGCGGCTTTCCGCCGGCGGCGCCGACCTGCTGCTGGGCTGCGACATGGTGGTGTCGGCCAGCCCGCAGGCGCTGGCGCGGATCGAGAACGGCGTGACGCGCTGCATCGTCAACAGCGACTACCAGCCCACCGCCGCCTTCGTCATGAACCCGGACGTCGATTTCGAGATCGCGTCGATGAGCCGTGCGATCCGCAACGCCGCCGGCGACAAGAACGCCGATTTCGTCGACGCCGCGGGATTGGCGACCGCGCTGCTCGGCGATTCGATCGCCGCCAATCTGTTCATGCTCGGCTATGCCTTCCAGAAGGGCTTGATCCCCCTGAGCCTTGAGGCCATCGAGCGCGCGATCGAGTTGAACGGCGTCGCCATCGAGATGAACAAGCACGCCTTGGCCTGGGGGCGCCTCGCCGCGTACGACCACGCGCGGGTCGCGGCGCTGGTGCATCCCATAACGCACCACGAGGAGAAGCAGCCGCGCGGCCTGGCCGAGATCGTCGCCCACCGCGCCCGCTTCCTGGCGCGCTACCAAAACGAGGCCTATGCCAACGGCTACCGGGAATTCGTCACCCAGATCGAGCGCGCCGAGAAATCGCGCCTCGGCCGCGGTTCCGAGCTTGCCGAGGCGGTGGCCAAAAACCTGTTCAAGCTCATGGCCTACAAGGACGAGTACGAGGTGGCGCGGCTTTACGCCACCGGCGAATTCATGAAGAATCTCCGCCATCAATTCGCAGGATCTTACCGGCTCGAATTCAACCTGGCGCCGCCGCTTTTCGCCAAGCGCGATCCGGCCACCGGCCGCCTGCTGAAGCGGGCTTACGGCCCGTGGGCGTTCCAAGCCTTCCGGCTGCTGGCGCGGCTCAAATTCCTGCGCGGCACGGCGCTCGACCCCTTCGGCCGCACGGCGGAACGGCGCGCCGAGCGCCGGCTGATATCACAATACCGCGATACGCTGCGCGCGCTGTTGCCCGATCTGGCTCCCGCCAATCATGCCGTCGCGGTCGAGATCGCATCCCTGCCGGCGCGCATCCGCGGTTACGGCCATGTTAAGGATAAGGCCATCGCCGAGGCGAGCCAACGCCAGGGGGCGTTGCTGGACGCCTTCCGCCGCCCCGCCCCCGCCGCCAGCGCCGCCGAATGACCTTGCACCGGCGGCATGGAAGGCTAATCTGCCGCGGCTGTGGACCCGATCCGGACCGATAAACCATGAACCGATCCCTGCGCTATTTCATCCTCGGCGGCGCGACCGCGCTGGCGGCGGTGGCCGTCTGCGCCGTGCTGGTCGTGATCTCGCCCAGCGACGCGCTCGAAAACGGCGGCGCCGGGATGAACCTGTTCGGCGAGGTCTTCAACGTGGTGCGCACCAATTACGTCGAGCCGGTGACCGACCAGAAGCTGGTCGAGGGCGCGATCAAGGGCATGCTGGCCTCGCTCGACCCGCATTCGAGCTACATGGACGCCAAGGAATACGGCGAGATGCAGGTGGTGACCAAGGGCGAGTTCGGCGGTCTGGGCATGCAGGTGACGATGGAAAACGGCCTGGTCAAGGTGATCTCGCCGATCGACGACACCCCGGCGGCCAAGGCCGGCATCCAGAGCGGCGACCTGATCCTCGCCATCGACGACGCGCCGGTCACCGACATGACCCTGAGCGAGGCTGTGGACAAGTTGCGCGGCCCGGTCGGAACCCAAGTCAAGCTCACCATGCGCCGCCAGGGCGTCGATCCGTTCGAGATGAAACTGACCCGCGGCGACATCAAGGTCGATCCGGTCAAGTTCCACGTCCAGGACGGCGACATCGGCTATATCCGCGTCAGCTCGTTCTCCGAGCGCACCGACAGCGCCGTGCAGCAGGCGATCAAGGCGATCAAGGCCCAGACCGGCGACAAGCTCGCCGGCATCGTGCTCGATCTGCGCAACAACCCGGGCGGGCTGCTCGACCAGGCGATCGCGGTGTCGAACGATTTCCTCGACAAGGGCGAGATCGTCTCGATCAAGGGCCGTCAGGCCAAGGACAACCGCAGCTACGAGGCGCAGCCCGACCGCGATCTGGCGCGCGGCTTGCCGATCGTCGTGCTCATCAACGGCGGTTCGGCGTCGGCTTCGGAGATCGTCGCCGGCGCGCTGCAGGATCTGCACCGCGCCGTGCTGCTCGGCACCCGTTCCTTCGGCAAGGGCTCGGTTCAGACCGTGCTGCCGGTGAAGGAAAGCGGCGGCGCCATCCGCCTCACCACCGCGCGTTATTACACGCCCTCGGGCCGCTCGATCCAGGCCAAGGGCATCGATCCCGACGTGGTGGTCGAGCCGGCCAAGATCGAGCAGCTGGCGGTTGGCGACACCCTGCACGAGGCCGATCTGAAGGGCGCGCTCAAGAACACCGATGCGACCACGGGCGCGGCGGCGCCCGCGGCAACGCCGCCGCCTTCCTCCACCCCGGCGCCCGCCGGAGCCGTGCTGCCGGCGCCCACCACGACACCGTCGTCCGGCGCCTTGCCGCCGGGTGCCACGCCGCTGGCGCGGCCCGAAACCGCCGCGCTCGACATCAACACCATCGGCACCGACAGCGATTACCAGTTCGTGCGCGCGGTCGACCTGCTGCACGGCATCAAGCTGTTCAAGAACACGGCGGCGGCGCAGTAGCCGCGCCTACTCTCTCTTCGCATTCGGACGTGCAGGATCGCCGCGCGCGGCACCCGCGGCGCCAAGCGTCGCCGTGCAAAAGACGGCTCAGATGTGCGAGATCACCGCCCGCGCGGCGTTGGTGATGCTGACATCGGTCGCGGTGGCGCTGATCGCCTCGGCGTACCACTGATCGACCGCCTGCGACAGCAACAGGCTGCCGCGCTTGCGCAGATCGGCGCCGATGATGGCTTCGAGCGAGCGCAGCCGGGCGAACAGCTTACGGGTCGCCGCCTTGCGCCGTTCCTCGGCCTGTTGCGCCAGCGCCTGACGCGCCGCCACTTCGCCTTGCGCACCGGGCGGCCGGGAGCCCGAAGCGGCGGATTTGAAGGGCGCCTTGGCTGCGGGCTTGGCGCCGCCCGATGGCGGAGCCATCGGGCGGGCGAGCTGGCCCGGCAGCGGCCGCGCCGCCATGGCGGGCTTGCCCGCCGGCAGCGCCGGCTTGGCGGGAAGAGCGGATTTCTTGACCGGTATGACGGCCTTTTTGGCCGCGAATTTCTTGTCGAGAACGATTTTTTTGACCGGTTTCTTGCGCGCCGTCATTCATTTCCTCCGGGGCCCGAACGCCGGGCCTGCCATAACACTAGGGGCCGTCCCCGCGCCGAGGCCAACGAAACCTATCCAAGCCACGAAACGAACTGGGATTTTCAGCTGCGGCCAAGGCCGCGAGGCAGGTTATCGGTCCCTTCGTTCCGCCCCCACGGAACGCGTCTATAAGTAGCTGGGCAGGCGTCATATTTCCATAAGACTCTCATCCTTGTCCAGAGCGCCGGGGTGTGGGTGTTATATATATTCGTTTAAAATCAAATATATAAGTTAATATCCTCATGTTATATATAAGGATAAAATTTTGCGTCATGACGCTGTCCATCCGACAACCCAGGCAGGATTTGATTCCCGGACCGCTCCGTACTGCTGGTCCCTGCCCGAATCGACACTAAATACGCGCTTTTCGGTGTTATTTGTGGCGTTCTCGCTCGCTGGTGCCCGCGGTTGGATTTGAACCAACACTCCGGTTTCCCGGCACGGATTTTAAGTCCGTTGCGTCTACCATTCCGCCACGCGGGCCCGCGTTCATCCTAGCAGCACGACTCGAGGCTATTCGAGGGTGGGGTTGCCGCCTAATTCCTTGACCATCGCCATCACCTCCTGCGCCGCCTGGTCGAGCCGCGCGGGCTCGCGGCCGCGCAGCACCAGGCTGGTGCCGAAAATGCCGCGCCGGTAGAACGGGTAGGAACCAATATCGACGTCGCCGTAACGCGCCTGCACCGCGCCCAACCCCTTGGCGATCGCGCCTTCGGGCAGATCGCAGCCCACCGTGCGCGACAGCACCGGCGGCCCGCCCGTCAGCGTCGGCCGGACGCTGTCGAACATCGCCTGCATCACGCGCGGAATCCCGGCCATGACATAGACATTCCCCATGCGGAATCCGGGCGCGCGCGACACCGGGTTGGCGATGAGCGACGCGCCTTCGGGCGTATGCGCCATGCGCAGCCGCGCCTCGTTCAGATCCTCGGGCTTATAGAGCGACAGGAAAATCTTGTGCGCCTCGGGATGGAGCGTCCATTGAACGCCGAAGGCCTTGGCCACGCATTCCGAGGTGATGTCGTCATGGGTCGGGCCGATGCCGCCGGTGGTGAAGACGTAATCGTATTGGGCGCGCAGCTCGTTCACGTGCCGGATGATGGTCGCCTCGACGTCGGGAATCACCCGCGCCTCCCGCAGCACCACGCCCGAAGCCGCCAGGCCCTTGGCGATATAGGCCAGGTTCTCGTCCTGGGTGCGGCCGGACAGGATCTCGTTGCCGATGACCAGCACGCAGGCGGTGTAAACCTTGTCGGAAGCGGCGTTCATGGGGATTTGTTAGACCCAAACCCGGCCCCAGGCAACGTTGCCCGGGCGGCCGGGGTGGCCTTGCGGCTCTCCGCCAAAGGGACTATTTCAACATCCTATGACCGATCCTGCGGCTTCATCCCTGAGCGAGCGCTCCGCGCCGGAGGAGCGCCGCATCCGCCTGCACGGCGCCGAGGGCTTCGCCGGCATGCGCAAGGCCGGCAAGCTCGCCGCCGAGGTGCTGGATTTCGTCACCTCCCATGTGAAGCCGGGCGTAACCACCGGCCAGCTCGACAAGCTGTGCCACGATTTCATTCTCGATCACCACGCCATCCCGGCGCCGCTCAATTACCGCGGCTTCCCGAAATCCATCTGCACCTCGGTCAATCACGTGGTGTGCCATGGCATTCCCGGCGAGCGCGTGCTCGACGAAGGCGACATCCTCAACATCGACGTGACCGTTATTTTGGACGGCTGGCACGGCGACACCAGCCGCATGTATCTGTTGGGCGAGCGCGTGCCGGTGAAGGCGAAGAAGCTGGTCGAGATCACCTACGAGGCGATGATGAAGGGCATCGAAGTGGTCAAGCCCGGCGCGCGGCTGGGCGATATCGGCCATGCGATCCAGTCCTTCGCCGAAGCGCAACGCTTCTCGGTGGTGCGCGATTTCTGCGGCCACGGCATCGGCCGGATATTCCACGACGCGCCCTCGATCCTGCATTTCGGCGCCGCCGGCAAGGGCCTCGAGCTGCGCGAGGGCATGTTCTTCACCGTCGAGCCGATGATCAATGCCGGACGCTGGGAGGTGAAGGTTCTCGGCGACGGCTGGACCGCCGTGACCAAGGACAAGTCGCTGTCGGCGCAGTTCGAACACACCGTCGCGGTCACATCGACCGGCCACGAGATCTTCACCCTCTCGCCCAAGGGCTGGCACAAGCCGCCTTACCGGAGCGCCTGACGGTTCATCCCGCGCGTGGCGGCACGGCGAAGCCGCGCGGCGCCTCGCCCGCATCGTAAAGCCGCAGCATTTCCGCAAACGCCGTCTCGACGTCGCGCGCGAGCAGCGCCATGTCGAAAAGCGGCGCGGTTCGCCGCCCCGCTTCCACCCTTTGCCGCAACGCCGCCAGCTCTTCGGGCGCTTGCGCCAAACGCAGCGCCGCCGCTTCGTAATCCGCGAGCGAGTCCGTCACCAGCTCGGGAATTCCGAGCGCGCGCAGCTGGCTCGCCGCCACCCGTCCGGCGAAGCCGCGCCCGAGGCAAGTGAGCACCGGCAACCCCGCCAGTAGCGCGTCGTTGCCGGTGGTGTGGGCGTTGTAGGGCAAGGTGTCGAGGAACAGATCGGCCAGGCGCTGGCGCGCCAGATGCTCGGGCCCGTCCTGCCACGGCGCGAACACCAGCCGCGACGGTTCGATGCCGCGCGAAGCCGCCTCGCGTTGCAGATTGACCGTCGCCAGCTCGCTGCTGTCCAGCAGCCACAGCACGCTGCCGCGCACTGCGTGCAGCAGCCGCATCCAGACGTCGAACATCGCGCGTGAAATCTTGAAGCTGTTGTTGAAGCAGCAGAACACGAAGCCCGCTTCGGGCAGGCCGCACTGCGCGCGCGTCGGCGTGGCGGGCGCAACCGGCCGCCTGGTGTCGCTGGCGAGGTAGCAATGCGGCAGATAAACCAGCTTTTCGTCGTAAAACGCCTGTTGCGCGGGCGGAACCACCATAGCATCGGCCAGCAGATAGTCGATGAAATCCGCGCCCAAAGTGCCGGCGTAGCAGAGATAGCTCACCTGCACCGGCGCCGGGCGGAACGCCAGGATGCGCGGGCGCGCATGGTCGGTGTAGCCCATCAGGTCGACCAGGATGTCGATCCCGTCGGCGGCGATGCGCCGCGCCGCATCCTCGTCCGAAGCCGCGCGCAAATCGGCGAAGCGGTCGAAGGATTTCTCCAGCCGCCGGCGCAGCGCGCTGCCGTCGTCGGGGCCGATGGAATAGCCGATGATCTCGCAGCGCGCGCGGTCGAGGCGCTCGAACAGCTCGGGCATCAGCGCGGCCATGGGATGGACGCGGAAATCGCCCGAGAGAAAGCCGACCCGCATCCGCCCGCCGCGCCGGGGCGGGGCGCGGCCCAGGCGGCGCGCCGCGGGGACGGCGAATTGTTCCGCCCAGGCGCGGGCGCAACGCTGCTGAAGCGCGGGATCGTCGCTCATGCCGAGCAGCAGAAACGGCAATACCTTGCCGCCGCTCCGCACGATTTCCGCCACCTGGTCGAGCTCGATGTCGAGTTCGCGCCAGTCGCACACCTTCTGCTTCAGCCGGACATATTGCGCATAGGCCTCGCTCGATGGCTCGGGCAGCTTGAGGCCGCGGCGATAGACCTTGAGCGCCTCATCCTCGTGCCGCCGCCGCGCCAGCACGATCGCCAGGCCGGTATGCGCGTCGGAAATCTCGGGCGCGTACTCGCAGGCCCGCACCAGCGCCGCCTCTGCCTCGTCGAGCCGGCCGAGCGCGAACAGCAGCCCGCCGTAATTGATCAGCGCGTCGGCGTTGCCGCCGTCGATCTCGACCGCTTCGCGGTAAGCCGCCTCGGCCTCGGCGACGCGGCCCTCGCCTTCGCATTGCAGCCCCAGCGCGCTCATGTAATAGGAGGCGCGGGTTCTGGCGAAATTCGCCACCGCGCGGTTGCCGAGGGTTTCGGCGCGCCGGCACATCTCGCGCGCGGCGAGCGCGCCGTGGCGATAGGCGTCGAGCAGATCGGGCGCGAGCGCTATGGCGCGCGAATAGCCTTCGAGCGCCGGCGTCAGCTCGCCCTTGAGGCGGTGGACCTCGCTCAGATTGAAGATATAGCGGGCGTTGTCCGGCGCGGCCTCGACCGCGCGGCCGAAATAGCCGGTGGCGGCGGCGGCGTCGCCCCGTCTGCCGGCGATGGCGCCCATGAGATTGAGCGCCCCGGCATGGGCGGCGTCGCGGCGCAGAATCTCGGCGCAGAGCCGCTCGGCTTCGGCGCTCTCGCCCGCCCGCTGGCTGTCCGCCGCGCGTTGCAGCATATCGTCGATGGTTTCGTTCACGGCGGCGGATGTTAGTGCACCGCCCCGGTCCGGGTCTATCTGGCCCGGTGCATCTGGCCAGACCCGAGCCGGTTCGCTAGGCTGGCCGGCTTATGGCGCCGCGCAAGCCCGACGACAAGGCCCCCGGCAAGGACAGGCCGCATTATCACGGCCATCGCGAGCGCCTGCGCGCCCGGTTGTTGCAGGCCGGGCCGGAGGCGCTGCCCGATTACGAGCTACTGGAATTCCTGCTCTTCGCCGCAAACCCGCGCGGCGACACCAAGCCCTTGGCCAAGGCATTGCTGAAGCGTTTCGGCGGTCTCGCCGCCGTGCTCGGCGCCGCGCCGGAATCGCTGGCGCAAGTGCCGGGCATGGGCGATGCCTCGGCCGCCCAGCTTCTGGCGGTGCGGGCGGCGGGGCTGCGCCTGCTGCGCGCCGAAGTGGCAGAGCGGCCGGTGATCGGTTCGTGGCAGAAGCTTTTGGATTATTGCACCGCCGCCGCGGGCTTCGCCGAGAGCGAGGAGTTCCGCCTGTTATTCCTCGACCGCAAGAACGCGCTCATCGCCGACGAACGCCAGCAACGCGGCACGGTCGATCACGTGCCGGTTTATCCGCGCGAGGTGGTGAAACGCGCGCTCGATCTCGGCGCCTCTTCCGTCATCCTGGTGCATGTCAATACCCCTTATGCGGGGCTGGCGAGGAATTAATTTTTCCAGTGAGTTAGAAGTACCAATTTAATTTTATTCTTATCGCTGTTGGCGGTACTGTTGGCTGTTTCGATATGCGCCATGGTTCTTAAGCCTTACTGATTGTAAATTTGTACCACGAAAGACCGGAAATTGACACCAAAATGATAACCGACGATTCACGTATTTTAAAATGCTATACGCCAATTTTTATTTCAGAATTGGCGCAGAAATTAGATATTCAAGAACTTTCCGAAATCGAATTACTGAGAAACTTTTTATTCAATGCGGCAATACACTATTTAACAACTAGGGACAAAATTGCCTCCAAAATTCCATCTTCTAAAATTCGTACTCAGATTCTTTCAATTCGCAATTTGACAAAAGAATTAAATTTGAAATTATCCGAATTGAGCGGACCAGCCGATGAATTAATTTGGACTCCACAACGCCATCTT
>Ga0209006_10002674_pt1 | contig 16229 bp, 19 predicted proteins | sample JacPin_JW_Ref_O2_FD_188567 | JGI IMG/M metagenome (GOLD analysis project Ga0209006, IMG submission 188567) | Forest soil microbial communities from Algoma, Ontario, Canada - Jack Pine, Ontario site 1_JW_Ref_O2 (SPAdes) (version 2) | ecosystem: Environmental > Terrestrial > Soil > Boreal... | reverse complement strand
CTCACCTCGCAGGAGCTCGCCGATCATAGTGGGCTCGCCATCGAAACCAAATTCACAAGTGTAAATCTTCCCAGCAGATCCTCACCAACAAGCAGTTGTTAGTCTCCATATGGACGTCAAGGGACAAGGAACTAAGATAAACCGGTGATCTAGTGACCCCTTTACTTCGTGATGCTCTCCGGGAAGTTATTCACCATTCCACCATTCCAGATTTTTCGTATGGATGTTCGAACGTTCATCTCGGATCTCAGTTAGTTTCTCCGTGCACGTTATATCTCGCCGCCATTCTCATGTATTCCCTGGGCTGTTCCACGTCTGTCCCGTAGTCTGAGAATTCTCCCTCTTAATCAGGTCCTGCTCCGTCCGAGCCGTTGAGTTCAGCTATGTTGATCCCGTGTTTCGATACGCCCAAGGAAACCTCTTCCGGGGCTCTCGAGGTCATGCCATGTCTACTCTTCACAAACTATTCAATCACCAGTAAAATGCTCAAGCTTTGCCGATGAACAAGGACATGCCAAAAGCAACGGCTTGCGAGATGCCCATGGTATTCTTTGATATGTCGAAGTCAAGAAGCGAGTGCAACCCGCTTCTTGACTTCGACATATCAAAGAATACCGAAAAGTCTGGGTATGGGTGAGTGGGGTGATGCTGTTATCTCGACCCTTATTAGACCTGTTGGCGGTGTGCCCACTTCTTTGTGTCGGTTGTTCGTTACATATGGCTGACACTTCGTTGAGTTCGGACGTCATGTCACCTTCGCCTTGTTAGCCATTTATAATCAAGATTGCCAGATGGAAAATACCTTGTACCTTGCCTTAGGAACTGGAGATTGTTTCGATTATCGCTCCTCTCTGTCGTTCCCGAGTATGCCTAGCCGGAGCTTGCATGGTTCTGGGATAATGGAGGATGGGATAAAACAAATACTCCTGACTAACCGAATGCTGGTATTGCAAGCAATGTCATAATTATGAGAAACCTTGCGAGGAAACAAGAATAATCAACTTGTGAAGAATAAGCCCATCTTATGCTAAGCTAAGATGGAACTAATCACAAATAGTAGCGATCCCCTGGCGCAGATTACTTCATGCAAGAGTCACCACTTACATTTAAAAGAACTCACCCATCTGACCCATTCCCGGCTGCATTGCCCAGACTTTGCGACGTTCGCTTTCAGGGTTTCCATCGTCTTCGTAGCCTTCTTCCATGCGATCATCAATGGCAGCACAGATGATTTTCACATCGGGGAAGGCGCGGCGAAGAATTGATATACCACCATCTCTGGCCACCAGGAAGGTGACGAATACGATGTGATCCTGTTGTACGCCGTGGTCTAAGAGAACACGAATAGCCATGAATGCTGCAGCACCTGTGCCGATCTGAGAAAAATGAATTCGCCACAGAGGACATGACTCAAATTGCTTCTGATACGTACTTGTGCATCCAACAAAAGCACCCAGGTCCCTTGTACCATATGTCTTTCACGGATACAAATAGGAAGCATGACGTGCAATAATAATGGTTCGCCAGTCTTGGTGTCTGACTGAACGAGAAGAGACCCCAATGGTGCGTCATGGATTACACGGCGGAAACCGCGCTCGAGGGCTCCGCCTCTAGGTAAATATGTTGAACGACGCTGAGAGCCTTTGACATGAGGATGGTACATACGACGTAAGAATAGACACTCCACAAATAAACTAGGAAAGTCGAGTTGAGTGAGCATCGAATATTTTCCCGGTAAAGCACCATTGCTCACAGATGCATCGAGCTCTTTGCCCTGACATTCAACGCCAACCGGAGTTGTCACTGACTTTGGGCGGTACGGGAGCACTCCAAGGGCATGTTCGACCAAGAGAGTTGCCAGGCGATCAACAAAAAAGATGAAATCTTGTTGACGTGTAGTGATGTCGCGAATAATAGTAATCATGCCCTGTACGACATTGGGTAAGCGAACCAAAGCACATCAGGGGACGTGTCAGCCTTTCGACCTTTAATTGGCGAGTCTGGGATAATACAATCAAATCCAACTCCTCAAGGCGGCAATGAGGTGGAGACAGCCCCGACAGTCTGGGCACCGCCATTTTCTGTCGAAATTGGTTAGACCGTTCGTTTAATTGACGGCGGATATGAGTAGAGATCAACTCGATCGCAACACCATTTTCTGATCCGGGGACTATCTGCATGATTGCTAAACTGCACTCTTCAGTGGAGAGTGTGGTAACCTCTTACTATGTCAGCATATCTGGACGTGGGTCCTACGAAATTGTCATACGCGGGTTTGACGAACCGGAGATACCTACCGGGTGGACGTATTTAGCTTGCAGGAATGACCAGACAGAAAGAAACCCCTCACTGCTCAAGCACACCATCTACACTTCTCCCTCTCTCTTTAACATCCCGTTCAATTCTCCGAGCCAGCATGATATCAGAGTCACACTGGACAAAGATCTGACGAAGGAGTGTCAGTTTCGGGAATGTTGAGCACCAGAATAGCCGTGTTCACTTTCAAGTCGTATAATTTTCGCAACGACGGATCGTGCAAAGCCATTATCCCTTCCGCTATCGTAAAAAATATCAGCAGAGACGGTCAAATTAAAATGGTAGACAAACCAATGATGATGGCGGCACCATACAAATATTTTCTCTCATCGAGTCGTTGATGTTCGGCGAAGGAATAGACGGGGATATTAGACTGCTTGCAGGCCTTCAAGTCTGCCAAACACTGAGTAAAAGTAAACAACGCGAATGACGAAAGAATTCCACGCAAAATCCACGCGCATCTGGTGCGAGTGTAACGTAGAAAAATGGTACATACGGAAGCGAACAGTGGGATGTCCAATGCATCCGGATGGTCAAAATCGAACAAGCTTGCATGGGCTAAGTCGATTTCCTCCCGCGTGTGGTGTTTATAGAACGCGTCCTGTATGCCATTACATGAACCCAAACCAGCTATGGTAAGAAATACCCACCTGTGACAGTATGATGATAGCCGGAATCGAGCCCAGAGACCGCACGATCTGGCGTGCTACATGGGTCTTATGTAATAGGTATGTTCTGGATTAGAATCGAAAGAAGGGTATGGTATGGTTGAGATCTCGGACCTTTCCGCTTGCGGAACCACCTTCAAAAATACGTTCAATTTAAGAAAATAAATCCGAAGCACCACTGACCGGCCACCCCGATGACAAAGGCATCACAAATACGATTTCCATCCACTCCATACCTTGTAATAAGGACCGAAACCCACAGTATAGTGTATTGACATCAGGCCTAAAGGAACTAGCCACTCACCAAGGTGGACGACCATGAGACTTGAGAACTGTATTTTTCGATGACTTGAAATGGACATTTTTGGGCCCTGGCTTTACTTGAATGCCTAGAAATTCATCAAACGTGGATGAAATGAGTGCGTCAGACATAAATGCGTGACCAGCTACACACACGTGACACTCGCGTTACTCGCGTCACGATCATGTCGTCTTGCGGCAATCCTTCAGATGAGACAGATGTCCTTATGTCTCGTTAGTGTTTCTGGACCGCCTTAAAAAACCAGAAATTTACAGTGCGTTATTGCACTAGGTCGGCCCAAGTTTGACAAATCCAAACATTGCATCAAGTGCAAACTTGCGCCCGGAAACCTAGTCATTCGTCATGCCGTGTATTGCAAGTACGTGCATCCAACATATGAAATACCGCCAAATGTTTTTTTGACTGTTCTAACAGAGAGTGCTTCTTTTCTGTTGTGATCACAAAATTTAGACGGGTTCTAGGAGCGTCCGTTCAGAATTCTGCCGTCGACGGGAAAAAATGGGGAACAAAACAGAATCGGGCGTCAGGAAACTTGCTCATAGCATTTTCAGGAGGCCTTGGGTCTACGGTCCTCTTGGATCTCGTTTCTCGATGCTATTTGCACTCGGCACCACCGGGCGTGGAAGACGAACGACCTCACGGAGGCCGGAACCACCCTCGCAATGGAGGAGTGTGGCGTGAGGTGGTGGTATGTTATGTGGAAGTATGCAATGCCTTTCCAGGGGTGCGCGTCGTCCTCTCTCCTCTCTGCCCTGCGGGTTAAATTCATATTGAAAGGTAGATGAGGGATATGACCCAACAGATTCGGGAAGTGGTAGAACGATACGAGGGGTTTAAATTCGTTCCATTGCGTATCGAAGACGCTTTTGATAGTTCATGGTGGGAGCTCGTCGGCGGAAGGCGGGTTCGGTTCAACCTAGGTGTCCATGCCACCAGTGAAGGTTTGAAGAGCTAATTTTCATGTTAACTTCTGTATTGACGGCTTAGGCAGATCTTTCTCTCTCGTATATGACACGTTCGACCAACTCCATCAAGTCTATGGAGAATTATATCGCATCTCTCCCTACACATACCGCCGTTTCAAGCGCCATTCAAGATATAACACGAATGCTCCTATTATATACAGCCTCGTCAACCAAATCATCTCATCTTGTGCTTGGAACATCCTTGACGTCGTTATCCATAGCGCTTATATCCTCCATATCACAAGGCGGAGGCTTTGTGCTTCGCGAAGAGAACGAGGAAGAGTGGGAACCTGATACAAATGCATTCGAGGGAGAAGTGGTCCATTCGGGAGCGATCAGAGTAATCCGGCCACTAAGAGACGTCGGGATAAAAGAATGTGCATTGTGGGCTTGGTGGAGGGACTTGAAGATGGTAGTGGGAAGAGGGACATTGCCGGGAGCTAAGCAAGGAATCGGTGGGCTGACCAAGGGTAAGTAGCAACGCTTGACCCTCCTGAATAATCTCAGCTCAAAGTTGATCGTCCAGACTTCATTATTGGATTAGAGCGGGATTATCCGTCTACGGTGCCAGCGATTACCCGGACGTGCGGGAAATTGACGCCGAAGGAAGGTGCTGCTGCGGGAACGTGTCCGTTGTGTGACCGGTAAGGACCTCATGATTTCCCCTTCTGTCTTATCTCGGCTAACATTTGTTTTGTTTCGACACAAAGACCCGTACAGCGTGACATTCAAGACTGGAAAGGGCGGATATCGATTCGTTCCCTTACTGAGCCTAGGTCTGAGAACTATGACGGTTGCTCAAAGTTGGGATCCCTTGCACCACACCTCTGCTATGCCTGCCATACCACTCTTACAAGTCGAAGTAGTCGAGGGTCAACGTCCGCCGCTACCGGCAAGGAAAATCAGACCGGCGGTGGATGTGCTGTAACGTTGCCCGTGTGGGTGGGATGCCGCCTTCTTGGACAGCTAGACGAGAGGGGGGATGTGGCAGGCGAGAGCGACGGAGCTGACAAAAGCATTCACGTTGGCAATCTGATTGGTGAAGCCGACATGAAGAATAGGATTGCGGAATTTTTACTGGATGATGGACGGGATTGATCGTGGAACAATGTTGTCAGATTTGCTTTGCAAATTCCATCTCATTTTCATCAGATGTTCAGACGAGATGCGATGTCAACGCCGGTTGATATCACGATGTTATTGTCTTCACAATGAAGATATTGGTCGAATCGAACATTCTTCGAAGGATGTTTGACATCGTGGTCGGGTGATTGGAATGATGTGAGGGTTCTATCTCGGGACATTTGTAAACATCGATGTAAACGAGGATCTGAATGGCTTGCTGTGCAAGTTGATGTGCAGTAGTGTAGGAGGAAATATCAATACCACGGTCGAACACGCAAATACTGCGACCAGTAACAACAACAGAGCACCATGGGGCAACGAACTGCGTAAGGTTCCTTGGAGAGTTGAAACTTGAGGTTTGCCCGTATCAGCATAGAGTCGTAGTATGCCCCCGCCTTGACTGGCTTGCTGATGGTGGTAACATAAGTATTACCGTCAGAAGAGAGGGACTTACAATTTCTTATAATCCGGAACCCGTGGCTTCCAACAATCGATTCGTAATTCCAGCGCTGAGGCTTTCCACTACCATGTCCCTGAAAATTCGTCGCATCCTCTCGGCCTTTTGAAGTGAATGCAATTGATGAAAAGTACTGTACTTTTCGCCTCATGACGACAATATAGACAACGGTGGAATCGACGGAGCCGGGCTTGGCCTTCACATTGAGGAACTACATACATGATCGAGAGGGCGATATGAGGTCCACTATAGCTGTCCGTCGTGTACAAAACAGTTAATAATATCAACGGGGATCTAGATGCTCGTTGTCAGCCGTGTAAGAGTCATGTCAATGGTTATATTCACCAATAAAAAATGTGTCGAATGTGGTTAACCGAGTACCCCACCAGTCAAAAGATTCCCCAACCCTTTTACGACGGATCCGACACCATAGATGACGGCACCCGCACCAAAAAGAACCGCAGCAACCAGGGCAAAGGGTGTAATGAGGAGGATTCCCAGACCCTTGCCGATATCCTCCAAAATATGGGTTTTCGCGTTATCGTCCCCATTCTGGAATGATTCTGCCCTCTGTTGCCAATGGACTCGAACCTGGGGATCGGGATGGCTGTCGGCGACACGTTTGATTGCTTTCACAACCTGCTTTTCTTCCTCTGCATCATCCTTACCCTTCTTCTTTGCGGCGTTATATTCCTTGAATTTGATGTGCATATCTTGTAAAGCTGCCTTCCACATTCCTTCATCGCGATCGGACATATCGACCATGTTTAGACGCTTTGGATAATGATAAATAAAAAGGGTGAGTCCGACGAGAATGGTGAGGGGATCGATTGTGCGCTTGCCTGTGGCACCCGCAGTCAAGTAGCTGTACGTAAGTTTGCCGGTGACCAAAAACGTCAGTTGCGCCAATAATAATTAATAATGTCTCGCTGGATTCCCCTCGAAAGCAATCCCGATGTGAGGTGGTATCCACTGTGATCTCAACCTACTGACCCATCTAACAGGTACTCAACTCTGTAAGCACAAACTCAGTGGCGTCATTGCTCCTCTCATTCACCAAAGAACTGTGTATCTGAAGTGGGCGGTGCATGCCGGCCTCGTCTCATCTCAGGCCCAGTTCGAGGATGTATACGGATTAGACGCAGAGGTAACCTTCGATTGCCCACTTCACCGATCAAAGTGATGGCTTACCGGCACCACTGTAAGCTCCTCGCGATGGTCCCACAACCCGTCAAAGCTGTCCTCTTGGTCTTCCCGATTACCCAAGCCCTAGAGGATGAAAACAAGGAGGAGGACGCGAAAATTGCGAAAGAAGGCCAATCGCTGATCGACCCGAGCATCTTTTGGATCAAGCAGACAGTTCGCTCTTTCTTTCGCCTTTTTTTCTGAATCCAAATAATGATGTCCCCCCCACCTTAGATTTCGAACGCTTGTGGGACTATCGGTCTTTTACATGCCCTTATCAACGTCAGTCAAGTCAAATCCTTATCTCACCCCCACAGTACTGATGCTTTCCACTTTGACAGTCAAATGTGACTTTCACCCCCGAAAGCCCCATCACCAAGTTTAAGGATGAATGTATCGGTACGCCTTTTACCACTGAAATTCTCAGTAGATGACGACACCTATATGGGGACAGACAAAACGCCAGAAGAGCGTGCTAAAATCCTGGAATCCACGCCATTATTTGCCAACATTCACGCTAGTGCGGCCTCGGCTGGGCAAACAGCCGTGCCGGATGACCTGGATACGAATCTGCACTTCACTTGCTTTGTCCAGGCTCCTGGCATGCGGTTGATCGAACTCGATGGGCGCCGGACAGGCCCGGTAGACAGGGGCGAATGTGACGACTTGCTTCGGGTGCGTCCTGAGCTATCTTGAAACGGATTATTGTTCAACTGTGTTATTTTTGATTCAGGACGTCGCCAGGGTTGTGAAAGAAAAGTTCATCTCTCGGTCAACCAGTGTAGAATTTAGTATGGTAGTATTAGTGGAGAACTGAAGAACCCTTCATGAGATCAGGTTACCCTATCGATTTGATCATGAGATGCTAACGCCGACTGATATCGGAAATAAGAATGACAGTCACATTGTTTTGATATTCTTGAAAAATAAGACAAATTTACAAGGGAGATAATTCCGTACAATGGTATCACGCATACTCTTGAACGACTATTTCTTCGACGTGATCCTGGGCTGTCAGTGATAGATAAGAGGTTGAAGACAAATAATATAGGAGGAAGAATTACCAGCTTTCTTAGCCTTCTGCTTGTCGATGAAATCGAGCTGCGAGGAGATGAGTCAATGGTAAGCGGAGAGTAGGATTGCCCTTACGCCTTTGGTTTCCACCTCGCGATCGATGAAGGCACCGATGAATCCAGCGCTATGTACGATACTGCCTGAGTGAAAGATCGTAGAGGGTGGGAGGAACATACACGAGCTCTTTGGCCATGGCGTGACTGTCGGGTTTTCCATTTTTGGCTTGATGATCCTCGTACGCCTTTGCGGCCTGGATAATAGTGAAGTGGGAAAGAAGATACATAGGATGAGTGGAATATGTACCTCGAAGGCAGCAGCACCGGCGAGCAACTCGTGACTAATTTCAGCGGTGTGCTTGACATTGCCGTACTAGATAAAAGTTGAAGGTGTGAAGGGATGGAAAAGGGGGGAGTAAGGATAGATAATATTACCTCGTCGCGGGCTTGTGCTTGCTCAGAATCGTCACTGAACCAACCCATCTTTGATGATAATAGAAGTTAGGTGTTTGTGTGAGGGGTGAGAGATGGGGAGTGGTGAAAGATGGAAGGGTGGTAAGGTGACCTGGTCGGCTTTAAATAATTTAGAAAAGAGGGGTATGTCGTCATACCGATTATCCGATGACGGTAATTTCCGATTTATTGTATATTACATAATACGTCTATTTGGTGTCATATCCATTCTAATAGGTGTACCCATATCACTTCCGTGAACATAGAATTGATTTTGAGACATCCCTGAATTGAATATCGCACTGTTATATCGGTTATTCGTCGGTGGTGTAGAATATCCAAAGTTATGATGCCCTCGGTAAGCGTCGTTCATGAAGAAGTCTGGCATTTGCACAGCATCCCGGTTATCTGTCGCAGCATTTTCTTCTTCCACTTGCTTTTGGCATTCCAACAGCGTCGTCGGATCATAGTATAGATCTGACCCCACATCTACCAGGAACCTGTTTGTGTATCATATGTAAACACAAGACACTCAATATCATCATAACAATGTTTCATGCTCACTGTTGCGTGTTCACATCCCACTGTGGACCACGTTCAGCTCGAGCGGTCATCAATAATGAGTTCCACTCTGATGCACTTTCCTGTGATGAGGATTTAAGTAACCGACTATCTCGTTCCCAACCCGACTTACTATAGCTTGAGCAAGCGCGCTGGCTGGGTCGCGAGTGGGTTGGTAAAGGTCTACCTCGATTCCTTGACTGTTTGCGATGGAATGTACTTCAGCAGTTAGCTTCGATCCTATCCGTTGAGCATTGTGACGAGGAACAGTGGTTTTGATATCTCGCGCTGGCTTTCCCGGTGACATGATGGCTAAACGATCACATGATTTTGCGCATCCCTGCTACATTTCTTCGTGGGGGCACATCCAAGGGTATCTTTATAAACAAAGCCGACCTTCCCAGCGATCGCGCTCAATGGGACCGCATCTTTCTTGGCATAATGGGCTCTCCAGACCCTGATCATAAGCGTCAACTGAACGGTATGGGTGGTGGCGTGTCCAGTCTGTCCAAGATCTGTGTCGTTGCCCCATCCACCTCTCCTCCAGAGGATGGAATCGATGTCGAGTATACCTTTGCACAAGTTGGCATTGCGGATGATATTATCGATTATTCAGGAAATTGCGGAAATCTCTCTAGCATGGTCGGTGTCTTTGCCCTCGACGAGGGTCTCTGTCTACCTCGTCGCGCAACGAGCAAACACGCGACTATCCGCGCTTTCAACACGAATACCAGCAAACTTATTGATGCAACGTTCCCCATCAGTCGCGTAAAAGGTTCAAGCGTCATTACACCGATGATAGGCTTGAAGGAAATTTCAATCGCAGGTGTTCCTGGTATGGCATCCGAAATTTCCCTTGAATTTCTATCTCCGATTGGCGCACGCACTGGAAAACTTCTACCGACTGGAAATCTAACGGACGTTATCACTGTCAACGAATCCATAAATTTCACTGTTCTGGCCTCGTTGGTAGACGCAACGAACCCAACTGTCTTCCTCTCCACCTCCTGCGCTCGTCCATACCCGCCCACGACCCTCTCCTCTGCTCACTCCCTCTTCACTCTCGAGCGCATCCGCCAGCAAGCTGCGCGCCTCATGGATCTAGATCCAAACGCCCAGGCCCAGCCAAAAATCGCCATCCTGAGCCCTCCCTCTCTCTCGGAAAAACAAGAATCGGGTATCGACATACGCGTGCACGCGCTCTCGATGGGCGTGATACACCGTGCGGTACCCATGACTGTAGGCCTGTGTCTAGGTGTTGCAGCTGGTATCAAAGGTACGCTTGCGTGGGAGATCGTACATGGCGGTGGCCCACTGAACTGGAGGACGAGAGCATTGGGAGGTGGTACTAGAACCGTGAGGATCGCGCATCCAAGTGGCGTAGTCGATGTTAGCTCGGAGGTTCAAGATAATGGTGAAGTGGTGAGCGTCAAGGTTGCACGAACTGGAAAGAGGCTGATGAAGGGCCATGTATGGTGGTGAAGTTTGTACATACATACATCCTACGGTGCTTTGCTGCATACATAAATGCTTTTTTGGTGTCATGCATTCATCACGTGTTCCGGAGTCTTTGATCAGAATACTATGAAAGCGCGTTCTCAACTTGAACATACTCTAGCTTACCTCTGGAACAGCCTCGAATCGATTCCTTCACGAAACAATGTCAAGCACACCATCACATCCTACGTCTTCTTTAATCCCCCCACGCGGTGCAATGGTTGCGTCTCAACGAGCTCACATCGATGATCTCGTAAAGAGGAACCGTATCCTCGACCAAAATTGCAAAAAGCTCGAAGAAGACCTTCTCCGTGAGGAGTCGCGTTCCAAGGATGCGGTTAAACAGATCCAGACGCGTTGGCACGACGAGAGAATAGAGTGGCGAGAGGGCTGCGATACGCTGCTCGCCTGCCATCGAATCGCACAACTACGCACTGCCATAGAGGTCGACAATGAGGTGCTAGCGGCGGTGAAGCAGGAAGACGCTTTGAGGAAGGAAAGACTGGCAAGATTGCAGCGGGATTATAAGATCACGATGTTTCAAGTGAAAGAAATGGAGCTCGACGGTCGGATTGCCGAACTCGAAGACGACCTTGTGGATCTGCAGGCCGAAAATGAAGCCGCCTTACATTCTCTAACAGAACAGCATCGAGAGACCACTCAAAAGTTACGGAAAAAGTGTGCCGATTTCGCATCCGAGGTTGCACACCTCTCAGATGCCCTTTCTGCAGCTCAAAGGGAGAGGGATGACACCGAGGTCAAGTGAAGCAGAATCATTTGTTACATGCTAATATTTATAATAAACCTTGCACAGGAAAAATCCTCTCTTTTACGTGAAGAAATAGCGCAACTACGTGTGACCGCCGAATCTACCGCATCTAAACTTGAACGAACTACCCTTCAACTGGATGGCGCACAGTCCGCCAACGCGGAATTGGAACGTCTGAACGATGAGCTTAAGCGCTCAGATGGGGAAATCAAACGACAGCTAGACAAGTGGCAGAGCCTGGAAAACAAAGGTGGCGCGGAAGTGGAAGCCATGCGGAAACGACGTATCGAACTCGAGGTTCAAGTGAAGGAGCTTGAAAATCGGCTGGGTGGTGCGAACAAGAGGGAGAAAGAAAACACAAGCGCCTTGGAGAAGGAGAGAGTGAGAGTGAGCAAACTGAAAGAAATCTTGGGAGAGTGGCGGGTAAGTTGGTTCAAAAGTTGTTCTCTATCTTCCAGTTCGCAGCCCATTCCTGAAAGAACCTTTGTTTGCATGGTAGCAAGCGACAGAGGAGGCACAGGAGGATGCCGAGAGATACAAGGCTGAAGCGGGAGAAGCTGAGAAACAAGTTGCAAAGGCTCAGCAACAGATTGCAAAATTGAAAGCTGAACTGGACGAGAGACGAGCGAAGGCCAAGATCTCTGCTCCCAAGGTGCCATTTTGATCCATCGATCAATGAATACCTTCGAGCTCACAACTAGCCATCAGCCATCTCGTCAACACGCTTCCGACACGGCGGAGGAAGGGAATGACGAAACACCTTTGTCAGAAAATGAAGTTGCGGAGGAAATCGCGAAGTCGCCAACACCTGCAGTCTCGAAACCGCGTCCCAGGCCTAAGGTTGCCAAAGTGAGATCTAATCCTGTGCCGAAACCAGCCTCCCTAAAGCAAAGTGGCGACGACGGGGATGCGAAAAGTCAAGAGTCAACTTCGGAAGACGATAATGATCTAGAGGTCACCGACAAGTCAGCAAAGGCCAAGGGCAAGCAAAGGACGACCGCGACTGTCGAGGACAGTGACGTCGAGATTGCCCCCGGGAAGGGTGGTCGACAAAAGGCGACTGGCAAGGGCAAGCGAGATACGAAGCACGAACCACGTGAAGCTGAGAAACGCAAAAAGGCCCAGCGAGCAGGTAGTATTCAACCCGATCCTTCAAAAGACGAGGAGGAAGGTGATCAGCCGACCAAGAAAAAGAAACGCAAGATTAATATTTTTGGCGCTGCTCAAGATACAACGTTTGCCTGGGACCAGTTTGGATCGGTTCGTTCCTTCTGCTATTATCACTTCCGAGGTGTGAATATCCAAAAATTGACGGCATGTTAGGGCGTTAATGATTTGGGTATACCGACTATGTTGTCACCAGTCAAGCAAACAGAACCAGTCCAGAGTAGCTCTAATAGCATTTTGGGCAGGGTGGGCTCGGTAATTGGAAGCCTCCGACGATGAGCTGTAAGTATAATATGTTTGTGTCTGCCATGTTGAGCAAAGACTGATGTTGGCCGTTCGTAGTTTGGTTTGGACCACACTACCAGGATACCATGCAGGAAACGACGCTAATTTCGTGTGTGTATTTATGTAATATTGGATATTGATGAGTATTGGCTAAAGCCAAGCGCAAAAACCGATCGAAATGCATATCGCCACAGCATGAAACTCCTCTCAACGTAAAGTCGTGTCGTGATCGGAGCGATTAAGGGGGCTTTCCCTCTCGACCACCACACATAAATGAAGCACCGTGCCCGTGTCCAAAAGTTGAGCAGAACGTCAACACCAGACAAAGTAGTGCAGTGATGGTGGCGAAGAGAGAAAAAAAAATTATGGTTTATAGGTCATTCGGAGCTTCAAATTAAAAGTCCGAGCCTCATTGCGATCGACACGCTTGATCGTCTGAAGATGTTCCCGCAGCGACTGGCAGACTCCTTCCGTCCCTCACCGCCTCCAGCATTGCCTAGGATGCGTCTCTGTCCGGAAGGTACATCACATAATCCAACAATGGTGCGTAAACTTGACGAGTGCAACCCACTAATGATGCTTATTATGCGGAAGCTACAATTCTTTACGTGGACCAGTAAACACGACGGCATGAGCTGGTGGAAGCACCTCGAAAACGAGATACCTGCGATTGCTGAAATGGGTTTCACTCAAGCTTGGCTCCCTCCTCCCCAGAAAACAATGGACCACGTAAGCTACGCGTCAACTCTCACGTGAAGGAGCTCTCAATTACCGACATCCGTTTGAACAGGACGGGAGAGGTTATGACGCTTACGACCTGGTACGTGGACTGGTTTTCTCTTCTTTTGAAAATTTGCCCATTATGAATGAAGGTGCTTAACTAGTCACCCTTTGTTAGTGGGATCTTGGCGAATTTGATCAGAAGGGCTCCATACCAACTCGATGGGGATGCAAGGCAGAATTGTTACAGGCTACTGCCGTCGCGAGACAGCACGGTGTAGATATTGTGATTGATGGTGTTTTGAACGTCAGTGTTGATTGAACTTCTTGCCCTAATGATATTCCGACCCCCTGGCTAAATAGCACAAACTCGGTGGTGATAGAATTGAAACATTCCCCGCAGTACCGGTTGATCCAATAAATCGCTTGAAGGCTATTGGTCGACCCCGAGACATTGAGGTGATTGGTTTTGTGTACTACGATGCATCCCTGTGATGAACGCATTTTTGTAGGCATGGTCCGCGTTTGATTTCAGTGGGCGAGGTGGAAAGGTAAATTCGAGTTATTCACGTACTACTTACTCTATAGCTGCCTCATCAGCATAGTACTTTTCGCTGGAATTACGAACATTTCACTGGTTGGTTGATCTCTCTGTCTCCAATATAAGAGCCAAACCCTTGCTTCAGGAGTTGACTGGGATCACAAAACATGTACAAAGGGCATATACCGTATTGCGAGTGAAAAACACTCCGGTTGGTCTCAGTATGTCGACAAGGAACTTGGAAACTATGACTTTTTGCTCGGAGCAAATGTTGGTTGCGTTCCATGCCTCGCCGTAACACTGTTGATGAGAGTCTTAGATTGATCACAGTCATCCGGACGTTCAAAAGGATCTACTAGCATGGGGCAGCTGGATACTAGAGGTGCGTATTACCCTCCCCGGCTACTTTCAAACTCACCAAGTCTTTGTTAAGATCACAGGAGCCACAGGTTTTCGTATTGATGCAATCAAGCACATAGATCGTCGGTTTTTGCTGAAATTTGCAAGTGAATCGATAATAGTTCCTCAAATTCTATTAAAGACTTCACAGATAACGACCACGCGGCAAAAAGTTCCTGGAATGTTTATGGTGGGCGAGTGTTGGTGCGGCCAGTATGTTACGCCACTGCTGTCGTCGGTTGCGAATTGTTGATGGAACCCAAGGTTAAAATTGTTGTTGCCGTACATTCAGGCGTTCAAGGGTCAAGTGAGTCAGGTTCGTTAGTTCTGGGATGTTATGCGGATGTTCTGATATCTATAGGCGGCTTTCTTTGATGTACCCCTCCATTACAATTTTCATCGAGCGAGTAAGTATGGCTCTGGCTATGATCTGAGGAAAATTCTGGATGGCACTCTTGTCAAAGCGAGGCCAGGCGACGCCGTCACCTTTGTGGATAACCATGAGTGAGTTTTAATAAATAATCGATGAAGCTTGACACAAGGTGACACTTCCCGCAGTACAGTGAGTCTCAAGGTATATTTCAGTCCTCTTAGGCTGTACAATTTTCTCAGGTACCGGGGAGAACACTGGAAAGCTGGGTAAGTGGACGCCTACACCCTCTCAGACGGGTTCACTTAGCGATGAAACATGCCAGGTTGGCAAGAACTTCAAGCTGCAGGCGTATGCGATTATACTCCTTCGAGGGGCGGGACATCCGTAAGTCAGTCGGTCGGTCAGTGACGGTGGTCTCAAATTCTGCAGTTGCGTCTTCTACGGCGACGTCTACCCAAATCAAGAGTATCATGATAGAGACGTATCCGAACGCCTCAAGCTGCTGCTCGAAGCCCGGAAAAGGTTTGCATACGGCCCAACCAAGGACTATTTCAAAAACCGAAACTGCATTGGTTTCGTGCGTCAGGGTATGCATGAACAGCCAGGATGCGCAGTCGTGATCAGTAACAGCGATCCTTCAAAAAAGTAAATCACTTCTCCAATTCCCAGACTTTGATCCTTTTCTGATTCTTTCGTGATTAGTACCTCACAGCACACCATTTGCATGAATGTCGGAAGCGTATGTTTGTCCATGTGCTTTGTGACGTTCCCAAATTGACGTAACTATTGACCTCCCAGCGGAATAGACACACCACCTACAGGGGCTTCGTCGGGGACCCTCAGGAAGTAATAATCGATGCAGGTGGTTGGGGAGAGTTCGTATGCATGCCAAATGAAGTAGCAGTCTGGGTGAAGAATTGAAACATTATAGTATATTGAAGATATATGGATCGGGAAGACACATCTGGTGCTATACTGGACATCTAGCAGGAAATATATTTTTGGTTGTATCGTTCGTCGTTGGTGTGCGTCAGCTGAACCTTGGTACGTAGGCCAAGGGCGCTGCTGGTTTATTCCTCTCCATGCCCCGGCCAGATATTCTGGTTGGACAATCCATTGATCTGATGAGGACAGCATATATTGGCAAGTATAAGAGGAGGGGAAATGTATGATCATAAATAAAAAATTTCTTCACTGAATAACTAATGGAGGCTGCGAACCAATCTTTCCCCTGTGAAATCGGTTTGTCGTCGTAAGGCCTCTGAAAAGGAGTAGAAACGCGTACATACGACGATTATCTGAATCCCTGTTGTCGGAGACAGCTTTGAGCCGGAATCACCAATCCGCAGTGGGACC
>Ga0209006_10002673_pt1 | contig 16230 bp, 10 predicted proteins | sample JacPin_JW_Ref_O2_FD_188567 | JGI IMG/M metagenome (GOLD analysis project Ga0209006, IMG submission 188567) | Forest soil microbial communities from Algoma, Ontario, Canada - Jack Pine, Ontario site 1_JW_Ref_O2 (SPAdes) (version 2) | ecosystem: Environmental > Terrestrial > Soil > Boreal... | reverse complement strand
TCCTGATTCGGCGTAGACATGATATGCACTTCGCCGCCGGGCTTGCCGGCGAGCCAGACCCATCCGCTGCCGAATTGCTTGACTCCGGCATCGTTGAATTTGGTTTGGAAATCTTTGAAGTTGCCGAAAGTTTTCTGGATCGCATCGGCAATGGGGCCGCTCGGGTCGCCTCCGCCTTTGGGCTTCATGATCTTCCAGAACATGGTGTGGTTGACGTGGCCGCCAGCGTTGTTGCGGACGGCGCCGCGAATGTCTTCGGGAATGGCGTTCAGATCGCGGATAAGATCTTCGGCGGTCTTGCCGGCGAGTTCAGGATGCTTTTCGAGCGCAGCATTCAGATTCTTGACGTAAGCAGCATGATGCATGTCGTGATGCAGCGTCATAGTCTGCTTGTCGATGACGGGTTCGAGAGCGTCGTATGCATAAGGTAAAGGCGGCAATTCATGAGCCATGATTGATCCTCCAAGTGTGTCTGATGATGGGACGTGGCGTTTCGATGCAAGTAGGATTTTAGAACCGCGGGAGGCGAAGAAGCAAAGCCGCGAAGAGGGAAAGGCAGTCGAAGGGGCAAATCTCCGCCTCAGTCCTGATTCTCAGGACAGCTGGATTTACGCGCGTGCCAAGTGACAGTTCCGTCCCTCGAAATCGAGACGACGTCTACTACGCCGCCGACATCACCGGCAGTTTTCTCGTAAGCGTCGATCGTCAGCTCCACGATTTTGGTTGCAAGCTCCGCGGCTTGAGTCGGCGCTTTAAGTGGCGTGCGAACAGAAATCTCGCCTCCACTCTTGTCCTCGGGGCTTTTTTGTGCGCAGAATTTTTTCGCGACGTCGGCGTGTTTCCCGGCCACGCAAATCCGGCTAATTTGGCCGTCGGCTGAGCATGGCCAGCAACGGTCGTTCGGCGGCAGGCCGATGTTCTCTCGGATCGGGTCGAAGTCGTTCTGAGCGTCGAACCGTATCTCGCCAATTTCGATCGCCAGGGTCTTGTCCATAAATTCGCCAGCCGTGATCTGCCCTCCGCGCGGCCCGGGAGTCTTTCTTGCATCTTCTCTGTGCTTATCCCAGTGACTCTTGACGGCCTGTGCCCAATCGACCGCGGCCGCATAGAGATCACTCACCTGCCGATCATGGCTTGAGGAAGCGCGCACGGCCTCACGGGCCAGATCGTTGTTGTCCCAGAGCGTTTTCCCGGTCGCACGGTCGAGAAAGCGTGACGCTCCAACGCTCGCGAAAATGAACTGGTGGCGAAAGACCGCAACCTTGCAGTAATCGTTGTCTGGCACGCCTGTATCCTGACGGATCGCACGGCTGTCGGCGGCAACCACCACCTCGTCTTTCGCGAAATTGATGACGACGATCGTGCCGGAATCCGCTTGCGCTAACACGCGCGGCGAGAAAAGGGCAATCCACAGAAGAAAAACCTCATACGTATAGCGCAAGTTGGCGTTCAATGGCGTTCCGACCCATCGCGACTCAGGCACCGCCATTCTATACGCCGGAGATCATGCACTTAGGATGGCCCTTGATTCGCTTGCGAATCTATCGCTCCGCTGCCGCATCCTTTATGCTAGTAGTGCACTCATAAATCTATGACTCCGAAAACGAAAGCTTCTGGCAGTGGCGTGCTTGTGGCAAGCGCGTCCGGCAATGGACTCAATCCCGAGCGCGAGCGTGTGTTTGAGGCGTTCCGGCAATGGGGATACATGGAGGGCGACCTCGATCCTCTGGGCTTTCTGCGGCCGCGTGTGGTGCCGGAGTTGCACGGGGAGAGCCCCTATGCGGCGGAAGCGCGGGCGATTTATTGCAGCACAATCGGCGTTGAGGTCAACCACATCTACTCTCCGGAGCGGCGGCAATGGATTTACGACCGCATGGAAGCTGAACCGCCGGAAAAAGAAGACCAGCAGCGGATTCTGGATCTGCTGATCCGCGCCGATATTTTCGAGCAGGTGGTGCAGCAGCGTTATCTCGGCAGCAAGCGCTTTTCGCTGGAAGGCGTCACCGCCCTGCTCCCGCTGGTGGATGAAATCCTGGACACAGGAGCGCAGCGCGGCGCGATTGAACTGGTGATGGGCATGAGCCACCGCGGACGTCTCAACGTGATGGCGCATGTAGCCCGGCGCGCGCCCGAAGAAATTTTTGCCGGCTTCGAGGACGTCGACCCGCGCAGCGTGCTGGGATCGGGCGACGTGAAATATCACATGGGCGCGACCGGCGAGTACATCACGCGCAGCGGCGGGAAGCTTCACATCCATCTGGTTTCAAATCCCAGCCATCTGGAAGCGGTGGATCCGGTCACCGTCGGGCGCACGCGCGCCAAACAGGATCGCACCGGCGAAGGCGGGCGCGAAGCCTATTTGCCGCTGCTGGTGCATGGCGACGCGGCGTTTGCGGGGCAGGGAATTCTCGCCGAGACCATGAACTACGCCGACCTCAAAGGCTTCACCGTAGGCGGCACGATTCACATCATCGCGAACAATCTTCTCGGATTCACCACTAACTATTACGAAGAACATTCCACGCGGTTCGCAGCGTGCATCGCGCGGCGCCAGTCGATTCCAATCTTTCACGTTAACGGCGAAGACGTGGACGCCGTGGTGCGCGTGGGCCGCATGGCGGTGGAATATCGTTACAAGTTCGGCACCGACGTCGTGATCGACCTGATCGGCTATCGCCGTCACGGCCACAGCGAAGTGGACGACCCCACCATCACGCAGCCGCTGCTCTACAAGCGAATCAAAGAGCATCCATCGCTGTGGGAAATTTATGCCGATGATATTGGCGCGACCGACGCCGCGGAGCGCGCGGCGAAAATCAAAGCCGAGTTCGAGGCAGCGCAGAAAAAAGCCGGCACCATCAAACAGAAGCCGACCATGCGCGAGCTCCCGAAATATTGGGACCGATATTACGGCGGCCGTCACCAGCCGGAATTCGAAGTCGAGACGAAACTCCCGGGCGACGAACTGGCTGAGTTGACCGGAAAGCTGACCACGTATCCGGAAGGTTTCCACATTCATCCCAAGGTGAAAAAGTTGCTGGAGCAGCGCGCCGAAATGGGCACCGGCAAACGCGCCGTGGATTACGGCATGGCCGAAGCTCTGGCCTTCGCGAGCCTGGTGAAGAGCGGGATTCCAGTCAGGTTGTCGGGACAAGACACGCGACGCGGAACGTTCAACCAGCGCCACTCTGTGCTGATCGACGTCGAAAACGAAAATGAATATGTGCCGCTGGAAAACGTCGCCGAGAATCAGGCACGCTGCGAAATTTACAACTCCACGCTGTCGGAAGCCGGTGTGCTCGGCTTTGAATACGGCTACAGCCGTGATTATCCCGAGTCGCTGGTTTTATGGGAAGCGCAATTTGGCGATTTTGCCAACGTGGCGCAGGCCATTGTCGACCAGTTCATCAGCGCGGGCGAAGCGAAATGGAATCTGCTTTCGGGCGTGGTCATGCTGCTGCCGCATGGCTATGAAGGCCAGGGACCGGAGCACTCCAGCGCGCGCATCGAGCGTTTTCTGCAACTGGCGGCGCAACACAATATTCAAATCGTGCAGCCTTCAAACGCCGCGCAATATTTTCATCTGCTGCGGCGGCAGGCCCTGCGCCACTGGCGCAAACCACTCGTCGTGTTTACGCCGAAGAGCATGTTGCGGCATCCCGATGCGTCGTCGCCGATTGAAGATTTCACGCACAAGAATTTCCTGAACGTGATTCCCGACGCGGAAGTGGGCGAGGCTGACCGCATTCTGATCTGCTCAGGAAAAATCGGCCACGAGCTGCAGGCCGAGCGCAAGAAGAGAAAAGATAATTCCACCGCAATCGTGTTTCTCGAACAGATGTATCCGTTTCCGGAGAAAGAGTTAGTCGCCGAACTCGAACGCCACGGTACCACCGGAGACATTGTCTGGGTGCAGGAAGAGCCCGCCAACATGGGCCCGCTCTTCAACATGCTGACCCGTCTGCGGCGCCTTGCAGGCGAGCGTCCAGTGCTGTCAGTGAAGCGCTCGGCGAGCGCGAGCCCCTCGACCGGCAGCGCGAAGGCACATGAGGTGGAGCAGAAAACGCTGATCACGCTCGCGTTTACAAAAGGCTAGCTGCTAGCTAGCCGGGTCCGGCACGGACCGTGTGGCTGCGGGCGACTCGCCCGCGCAGTCGGACTGGGCGATCGTAACTGGCGCGGGTTTCCTGATTGTGGTCCTCATGACCCTGGTCCAATGGTTTCGCAGCCTGCATTGATGCATTCGAGGCGAACGGCAGTGCCTGGAAGCCTCATGGTGTAACCTACCCTTCTTCATGTCCCGCCGAGTCCCAACCCTGCGCATTGCCGTCGATGCCGGAGGAACATTCACCGATTGCGTTTGGACAGATGGTAAAAGCGGACATCTGCGAATGCTGAAAGTTTTCTCCACGCCGCAGGATCCATCGCAAGCGATTGTTGAGGCTCTGCGAAAAATTGCGCATCAGGGCGAACTCGTCCTGCTGCACGGCACCACCGTGGGCACCAACACACTGCTCGAACGTAAGGGCGCTCGCACCGCGCTGGTCACGACCGCCGGATTTGAAGATGCAATTGAGATTGGCCGCCAGGCTCGGCCGAAGCTCTACGATTTTTTCTTCGATCGCGTCGAGCCGCTGGTGGCGCGTGATCTCCGCTTCGGCGTTAAGGAACGCACGGCATGCGATGGCGAAATCCTGACGGCGTCCTCGCCGGAGGATTTGAAATCACTGGCGGCGCGCGTGGAGTCAGCGCAGCCACAAGCCGTCGCGATCTCGCTGCTGTTTTCGTTTGCGAATCCAAGAAATGAACTCGCCGTAGCGGAAGCGCTGCAGTCTCTGGGAGTTCCGCTCTCCATCTCGCACGAAATCCTCCCGGAGTTTCGCGAGTACGAACGCACCTCAACCGTCGTAGTGAACGCGTATCTGCAACCAGTGATGAAGGGCTATCTCGAGCGCTTGTCCTCGGGAGTCGCCAACGGCCGCGCACGAATTTTCGTGATGCAGTCAAACGGAGGAATCGCCGCGCTGGCCGCGGCTGCGCGGGAGCCGGTGCGGACTGTACTCTCGGGCCCGGCCGGAGGAGTCGTCGGCGCCGCCGCCACAGCACGCGCCAGCGGAATCGACCGCGTGATCGCTTTCGACATGGGAGGAACGTCCACCGACGTTTCGCTCGTCGACGGCGCGATCGCCACCGCCAGCGACGCGCAAGTGGCCGGACTGCCGGTGGGCGTGCCCATGCTCGACATACATACGGTTGGCGCTGGCGGAGGATCGCTGGCGCGCTTCGATGCCGGTGGCGTTCTGCGGGTGGGGCCGGAATCCGCGGGCGCCGATCCCGGCCCGATTTGTTATGGGCGCGGGGTGCAGCCGACTGTCACCGACGCGAACCTTCTGCTGGGGCGGTTGCAGCCGGAACATTTTCTGGGCGGCGAGTTCAAGCTCGACCTAGAGCGAACGCAAAAAATCACGCGAGCGTGGCTGAAGAACCAGAAGCCGCGGCTCACGCTCGACCAGTTTGCCGACGGCGTGATTCGCGTCGTGAATGCCACCATGGAAAAAGCGATCCGCGTAGTGTCGGTCGAGCGCGGCCGCGATCCGCGAGAGTTCGTGCTGGTGGCCTTCGGCGGCGCGGGAGGGCTGCACGCCTCTGCCCTCGCCGAAGCGCTAGGCATTCCGCAGGTGATCGTTCCGGCGCTGCCCGGAGCGCTCTCCGCTCTGGGGATTCTCGCCAGCGACGTCGTCAAAGATTATTCGCGCACGGTGCTGTGGCGGGTCGCGGGCGAGATTCCGCTCGTGCGGTTGAAGCAGGAATTCGCAGAACTGGAAAAACGTGCCGCGACAGTTTTCGAGCAGGAAGGTTGGCCAGGAAGAGCGGGCTATGAAAGAAGCGTCGACGTGCGCTACCGCGGTCAAGGATATGAACTTAGCATCCCGCTCAGCAAGAATCTGCTGAAAGAATTCGAGCGCGAACACCGGCGCCGCTATGGATACATCCATCCCAATCGCGAAGTTGAATTGGTCACGCTTCGTCTGCGCGCGGTGGTGAAATCACCGAGGCTGGAAATCACCGCAGCTCACGCGGGGAGAATAGACTCAAGAAAGACATCCCATGCGGTAACGGACACTCTTTCAGGTTCAGGCCGAGCAACGCTCGCCTCGTTTTCCGCGTCCGAAGTCCGGGTCCTGTTCGGCGGCAAGAAACTCAAAACCAAAATCCACTCACGCGACAACCTTCACCCCGACAAAAAATATTCCGGCCCGGCCATCATCACAGAATACAGCGCAACCACAGTCATCCCGCCCGGCAAACGCTTCCATCTCGACCGCGCCGGCAACCTGATTATTACAATCTGATGAAAATCACGCGCCGCACGCCGCAATCGCCACTCGGTGCTGGGTACTCGCCACTCGTTGCGGCTACAATACTCCCGTGAAACCAAGCATCTTTGTGGTGGAGGACGATCCGGATATTTCGCGTCTGGTGCGGCATCATCTGGAGAATGAAGGCTTCAACGTGCGCGTGTATCCCACCGGCGCCACCGTTCTCGCCGATGCGGAGCGGCAGCGTCCCGCGCTGTTTGTGCTCGATATCATGGTTCCGGGCAAGGACGGCCTTGAGCTGTGCCGCACCGTGCGGCAGACTCCGGGGCTGGCCGCGGTCCCGGTAATCTTTCTGACTGCGAAAAGCAGCGAGGCTGATCGCGTGCTGGGCCTCGAACTGGGCGCGGACGATTACATTGGCAAGCCGTTCAGCCCGCGCGAACTGGTAGCGCGCGTGAAAGCCGTGCTGCGCCGCTTTGAGCGGCCGCTTCCGCCGAGTCCGCTGAAGGTGGGTGAAATCGAAATCGATCCTTCGGCAATGACGTTGACTGTCGCCGGCAAGCTGGTGGCCACCACCGCCACCGAATTCCGCCTGCTGGATTATTTCGCGCGCCACGCTGGACGCGTGTTCACGCGCGATCACTTGCTCGACAGCGTGTGGCGCGACACTTCGTACGTGACCCCGCGATCGGTGGACGTCTACGTGCGCCGCATCCGGGAAAAAATCGAACCGGATCCGGAGAACCCGCGCTATTTGAAAACGGTGCGGGGCGCGGGTTACCGCTTCGAATCTCCAAAGTGAAGAACCAGTGAAGAACCGGATTTTTTTCAAGCTGCTGGCCGCGTTTCTTATTGTGATCGCCGCCAGCGCCGTGATCCTCGACTTCACGCTGGGCCGCGCCTGGGAAGCCTCGCTGCGTGCGGAGATTGACCGCAGCCTCACGCAGAAGACAGTGATGTTCGCGCACCGCGTGGAAAATGACCGCATCCATTCGCTGGCGGATATTGCTGCGCAGGAAGGTCAGGCGGCGGGTGCGCGGGCGACGATTGTCGACGCTTCCGGAAAAGTGCTGGCCGATTCTGAATCGACTCCCGGGGACCTCACAAGCCCGGCGAGCCAGGCCACGCGAGAAGAATTCGCCGCCGCTCTTGCGGGTCAAACCGGACGTAGCGAACGCCCCACCGCTTCGCTCGGCATTCCATTTCTCTATGTCGCGGTACCGATTTCCGGCGGCGCGGTGCGCCTTGGTTATCCGCTCTCCGATGTGGAAGCGGTGCAGGACGCGGTGCACCGGCGGTTAGCCTGGGGATCGGCGCTGGCTCTGACGATCGCTCTGCTGGTGGCGGGGGTCGCTTCCATATCCACGGCGCGGCGACTGGAACACATCGTCGAAGTTGCGGCGCACATCGCCGACGGAGATTTGAAAGCGCGCGTGCAGGATGGCGGGCTCGACGAAATCGGCCGTCTGGGCGGAGCTCTCGATAAAACGGCGCGCCAGGTGGAGCGCAGTTTTGCCGCCGTGCGCTCCAGCCAGCGCCAGCTCGAAACTCTGCTCAACAGCATGCAGGACGCGGTCATCGCCGTGAGCGCCGACGGACTCGTACAGTGGGCCAACCAGCCGATGGACCGCCTGGTTTCGCAGCACGTGCGTTTGAACGCTCCGGTGGTCGAGACCATTCGCGACCCTGATTTTCTCGCCACCGTGAACGCCGCAACCGCGGACAAGGAGGTGAAGACCGCGCGCGCCACCTCCATTGTTCCGGGCCGCGCCTTCGATGTGACGGCTGCTCCCCTGCCCGGCGGTGGCGCGGTTGCCGTGCTGCGCGATCTTACCGAGACTGAGCGTGTGGAAAAAACTCGGCGCGATTTTATCGCCAACGTTTCTCACGAGCTGCGCACACCGCTCACTTCGATTCAGGGCTATTCGGAAACGCTGCTCGATATCACGCCGGAAAATGGCGCGCCCACGCGCGAGTTCCTCGATATCATCCGCAAGAACGCGAACCGCATGTCGCGGCTCACCGAAGATCTGCTGACCCTGGCGCGCGTGGAATCCGGCGAGACGCGTTTCGACGCCGAGCCCGTGCCTCCGCTCGAGTTGCTGCACGACGCCGAAGAAAGTTTCCGCGAGATCGCCAAGGGTTACGGTGTGGAACTGCAGATTCAGGAAACGCCGGGAGGAAATGGCTCGGCAGACTCGAGGTCGGCGAAATCTGGCTCGACAGAATCTCTACCGCGCGTGCTCGCCGACCGCGAAGCCATTCACCAGGTTTTTTCGAATCTCCTCGACAACGCCATGAAATATGGCCGCACCGGCGGCAAAGTCGTGCTGGGAGCGCGTCCCGGGCCGCGCGGCGTTGAATTCTACGTGCAGGATTTCGGCGCCGGCATTCCCTCCGAACACTTGCCTCGCTTGTTCGAGCGCTTTTATCGCGTGGATAAAGCGCGTTCGCGCGAATCGGGAGGCACTGGCCTTGGCCTAGCCATCGCCAAACACATCATGCTGGCGCACGGCGGGTCCATCCGCGCCGAGAGCGAGTTGAATCACGGCTCCCGGTTCCTGTTTACGCTGCCCACCGCGTAGCAAGCTCGCAGAGCGACGGACGCCTCCCCCGTCCGGCTGTAGCGCCTGCCCTGGACGAAATCAACGGGGCGAAGCCCGGCCGCGGCGACTCCCGCGGACGAGGGCGTCCGGGGTTCCATGAGATTGCCTTCGGGGCATTCGCAATGACATCTCGAATTGCACGCTAAATTCACAGCCTTGTAACCATCCGGTGGAAAATAAGACCTATGCTTAGACGTTGGACATCAAAGTCAATAATTGGCAAGATGATCGCAAGAGTCCAGGCCCGAAGCCGAAGCGCCGCCCAGCTTTGCGCCGGAGGGAAGCAGTCATGAGCACCGCCAGAGTCGAGAGTGCCAGCCCCGAACCTGCTCATCAATACCTCGTGCGGCGCACCGTGGAGGCTTGCCGCCTCGCCAAGGAAGCAGCCGGCGCCGCGGCCGAGGGAATCGCCACCGGCTCCAGCACGTTGCTGAACTCGCTGCGCCAGCGCGAGCGCGAACTCGACACGCTCGACGTGGAAATCGACGCGGGCGTCACCACCGCAATCACCGAAGTCGGCCCCGCCGAAGCGCGCGAACTGCTAGCCTGCATGAAGTTCATGATTGGCCTCGAGCGCATCGGAGACCTGTTGCTGAGTTTTGCCAATAGCGCTCAGGCCGCCGGCGGACGCATCGACCCTGAAGATACTCGCGACCTCACGCAGATGGCGACCATCCTCGAAAAAATGCTCACCGACGTGGGCGAGTCGTTTTCAACCCGCGATGTAGGTAAGGCTGTGGACGTGCTCCGCGCCGATGCCGAAATGGATCGCCTGCGCAACCTCGTCTTTCTGCGTCACATCGAGAATCCGGAAGCCGTGCACCGACAGGCCAGCTTGCAGGTTATCTTCATGACGCAGTCCCTGGAGCGCGCCGGGGATCACGCCAAGAATCTCGCCGAAGAAGTTTGCCACTTCGTCAGCGGACGACCCGTCCGCCACGTGCTCATGGCCTACGACAAGCCCGTAGAGCAGATGTTCATCGACTACCTGCGCCGCCGCGACGGTAAGCACTAAACGCGTTCCGGTGCCGTCTCGCTGGTTGCGAGACCCGGGAGTGGGCCGTTCCCGATGCTCACTCGCTACCGGTGCGCTTTCTCGCAGACACCGTAGCCACTGAGGCTGCCCTGTTTTTCGCGATTTTCGAAGGCCGGAGATTTCGCCTCCCGATCCCTTGAGCTCGGGGTGACACTGAGTGTTGGAAGCTCACACTTGTAGCGTTCGCGACTTCGCCGCCCATCTCTTTACGAATTTGCCGAGGCGATCCAAAGCCCGTGGAAACTCGGGCCCCGTCGCGGCGAAGCCAAGTCGAAAATGTGGCGGACAATCAAAGCAATCCCCAGGTGCGAGCAGAATTCCTTGTTCCGCCGCAGCCTGGCAAAATGGCCTGGCGTTCTCTCCGCTCACCAGCCAGGGGAATGCCGTCATTCCTCCTTGCGGGCGAATCCACCCCAGCGTTTCACGATGCTCAACCATGAAGCGATCCACGTGCTCAAGATTTCGTGTTGCGGTTTCTTGTGTCTTGCGGAGTACCACATCGCGTTTGCGCATCGCGATTTCGGCAAGCATCTCGCCTGCTGAATTGTTCGAGATCGAGAAATATGCGCGTGCATTCCAGTAGCGTTCCCGGCGCTTGCGATCATGCTCAATCATCCATCCTGTACGAACGCCGGGAAGAGAGAATGCTTTCGAGAAATCGTGGATCACCGTCGCTTGCGGCAGTCGCGATGTCGATTTCATCCCTCGTCCGTGGTAGATCGGATGAAACACCTCGTCGTTCACCAGTTGAATTCCACGCGTAGAAGTGAATTCGTGCAACTTCTCCATCTCCGCATCGCTCACGGTGGCGCCTGTCGGGTTGTGCGGGCTATTCACCAGGATCAGCTTCGTCCTTTCATCCGCGAGGCGCATGATCTCTTCCACATCGATGGCGAAATTATTCTCCTTGCGTATCCCGTAAAAGCGCGTCTCGATTCCCAGCGACTCAGGCAGTGCAGAGAAGGGCTCGTATCCCGGCCGGGGCAGTATTACGTTGGCTCTAGGTTCCGCGGCCAGCCACATCAGGACGACCAGAGCCTCTGATGCGCCGGTCATCACCAGCACGCACTCCGCACCTACATCGTGCATTTCCGCGATCGCTTCACGCAGCCCGTCGGCTCCTGCCGGACGGCTATAAACCAACTCATGATTGAGGAACCGCTGCCGCTCTTCCTCGCCCTCGAGGTTCAATATTTCATTCACAGTCCAACGCGGACCCGTGCTCGCTGCCAGGTCGAATTCAATATCATGCTCGTAGCTGTCCAGCCACTTATCGAGCAGAAAAGGCTTCAGTTGCACATCGCACCTCGATTCGATTGATGCGGGTGGCCCATCCTATGCGCGTCTTGTAAAGGGGTGGGCATTCCCGAGAGTCTGGAGGCAGACACAGTCATTGCTACGCGCACTCCTCGGAGCTAACGACCTTTGCCGACAGCGCCACCGCTTCCGGCCTCTTCACGGCGACCGTCCGCTCACCGCGGCGAATCAGAACAATGGCGCCGAGAATCGCCACTGATGCCAGTACCACTCGCAGCGGCAGCGGCTCGGAAGCGAGCAACCATCCCAGGAACACGGCCACGATGGGATTTGCATACGTGTGGGTGGCCACCAGCGCCGGCGGACAGCGCTGCAGCAGCCAAGTGTAGGACGTAAACGCAACGATCGATCCGAACGTGATCAGATAACCCAGCCCGAATATCGACTGCAACGAAATCGCCGACCAGTGTGTTGCGTGGAACTCGCCCGTAACCGCGGCGGCGATCAGCAGCATGGCCGCGCCGCACAGCGTGGGAAGTGCGGTGCGCCCGAGCGCGTCAGTCGGCAGCTTGAGCCGCGGAGTGATCACCACTCCCGCGGACCACGACAATGAACCGACGAGCACGGCCAGCAATCCCAGCAGGCTCGAGCCTTTGATGTGAAGTTCAAAGCCAGTAAGGATCGCGACTCCAGCCACGCCCAAACCCAGGCCCAGCGCGCTGAGGCGGCTGATTTTCTGTTGCCCCGCGAGCCACGCCAACACCACGATGAACATTGGCTCAGTCGCAATCAGCAACGCGGCCAGGCCGGAGCCCACATATTGTTCCGCCCAGTGCAGCGATCCGTGACCAATCAGAAAGAACAGCGCGCCCAAGACGCATCCCGAAATCCAGTGCTCGCGCGTCGGCCGAAACCCGCGCGCGCAGGCCCAGGCCAGCAACACGCTTCCGGCGATCGCATGCCGGACTCCCGCCGTCACCAGTGGAGGGATCGTCGCGACGGCGTAACGAATCGCGAGATAGGTCGATCCCCAGACGATGTAGATCGCCGCGAAGGCCAGCGCCATCTTGATGGTGTCTGCGCGATCGCGCAAGCCAGCGGATTGTGAATTGGAAACCATCACGGGTCTGCCTCCTATGTTAATCATCTTTTGCATGGCCAATCTGGCATTTGGGAATCCGGCCTTGGGCAATCGGTTCTTTGCGATCTCGATCGCCATCTCGACCTTGGACAAACCGCTCTTCGGCACGCTGTCAGTGCGAAGTCTGACGATGGGCTGGGTGGGTGGAGCGACGGACATAAACTAACCTCCTAAACATATTTTGCAGGTTAGATGTATGCTAGGCGTTCTTCACCTAACTTGTCAATACCATTTAGGTGGTTAGATAATAAGAAATAGGCCGGATAGGGAGAATCTTCTGACTGAAACGAAAGGGACGACGAAAATCGCGCGCCAGCGTCCGCCGCGCTTTGAACTGATTGCGGGCAATGTCAGCCTCGACTTCGTCAATACGCTCGACGACCGTCACATCGAGCCAAAGGAGTTGATCGAGACCTACCCGGATCTCGTCCGCTTCGGCGAAGATGCCGGCCTGCTCTCATCGCCGCAGGCCGACCGGCTTTTCGAGCGCAGCTATCTCGAGCCCGACCTTGCTGCGCGTGCGCTCGACGACGCGAGAGAATTGCGCGAGGCCATTCACGATGTTTTTTGGGCGATCATGAACCAGCATCCCGCGCCGCCCGCTGCTCTTGCACGACTGAATGCCGACGCGCAGGCTGCGGCCGGACACATGCATCTGGTTGCGACGAAGAACGGTTTCGAGTGGCGCTTCGACGACTTCAGAGGCTTCGACAGTCTGCTCTGGCCCATCGCCCGCGCGGCGGTCGATCTGCTGGCATCGGACCAGTTGACCTATGTGCGTCCGTGCCTGTCGAAAACCTGCGAGTGGTTTTTTCTGGATACCAGCAAGAACCATCACCGCCGCTGGTGTGACATGACGCGCTGCGGAAATCGCGCGAAGGTGCAGAGATTTTATGTAAGGAAGAAGAAAGGCAGCGCCAATGCTTCTAGTTCCTAGCCGAATCGCTTTCGCGTGATCGTCCCGGTCTTGTCCTGAATCGAAAGCCCTTGATCGAACGTGGCGAATCGCAGGAGATAAAAATCCCCACTTCTCGCAAAAGACGCGAGAAATGGGGCACCCATCGCGGATCCGTCTAGGTGTAGATCAAGTAAATATCACGCGGAGTGGCGCTGTTTGAATTCTTCAATCTTGCCCTTGGCCTTTTCTTTCGTCTCATCCACGGACTGGCTGATCTTCTCCCGGCTCTCGGCGGCCTTTTCGGAAGCGGCTTGCTTGTGCGAATCCTGGATCTGTTTCGCGGCGTCCTTGGCATCTCCCCAGGTTTCCTTCACCGCGCCTTTGGTTTGGTTGACTACGCCTTTGTTGGCCAGCTTTTCGCTGCCGACAGTCTCTCCGACGCTTTGCTGCACCTTGCCGACAGCCTGATCGATCTTGCCGCTTACCTGATCTTTATTCATAAGTTCCTCCTGATTTTGTGTCTAGATTTTGTATCGTTGCGGAATTTTTGGTTGAGGCGATCACACCTAAATCGTACGCGCCTGGGTCGTCCAGGCCATCGGGAGAACAGAGGAGAAGGCCTGAATTTGCACCGTAGCCTCGTTCCTGTGCCTGTTTCTACACTCTCGAGAAGTGAATCCCAATCAAGCCCGCTTGCGAGTCTTGGTTGCCTTGTTTCCCACGACGCGCGGCTTCCTGCCAGCGACCACGGCAGTGCTTCTCTTTTTTGTCTTTGTGCTTGCGGTTTTCTTTTTGCTCTGTGTTTTCTTCTTGGTTGCGGTTCTGAAGGGAGGTACTAATTCCAGTTTCGGCTTCGACTGGTTTGAATTGCGATGGTGACCATGCTGCAGTGGTTCGATCCGCGCAGCTTCTTGTTCTGTCCGCAGCTGATTGTCCGCAGTTTTTTGGCGCTCTTCCTCAAGGTATTCCGGAATCGTCTGAGTTGTCATGCCTGCCAGTGTGGCAGAACTGGCGCCGTCAAATCTGTGTCATTTTGGTCACTCATTGATACAGAACAAGGGCTTAGGAGGACAGGCGAGGTTTTTTAGACGGATCACGCGATATCGCGTTGTTGGCCTACGACGACTGCTGCTCCGCTGGAAACGCCTTGGAGGGAAGAGTGGCGACAATCTTTGTGCCCGAGCTATTCGACTCGACAATTAATTCTCCACAGCAAATAATCAGAAGTCTTCAAAAACACGTGCCCTGCCAACACAAAGATGGCATCTTCCATCTGTATGTTCGCCATTGGCATTTCAACCATGGGTGCGGGGCAGGCTGCACACAGCGACAGACAAGGTTGAAGTTCTTGTCCGCGTGGAAAGGGGCGTCGAAGGAGTTCGACAACGTCCGTAATGCTTTGCGTACGCGCCGTCAGATCGCCAGCGGGATGGCCAAGCCCTACCAAGAATCCTACGTGACGTGCAATGCAGTAGCGGACCGCGCAAAAGCGCGATAAGTGGACAAGAAGACGTTCCTTAAAAACGGAGGGCAGAGGATTGTCGAGGTAGGCAGCTTCTGCGAATGCCCACAGTTTCTCAGTGATCTCGGGAGTTTCAGGGGCGAGGCGGAAGAAATTGGGAAAAACCCCAAATCGTCCCTCCACGCGCTTCCCCAGGTTTGGCGCCGTCTCGGCCGTGGAGGCTGTACTTAGCTAGTCAGGCGCTGTGAACTGTCATTGCATTAGCCAGTATAGGCTATTTACTGAAACGAAACCGAATCTCTTGGGTAGGCCGTGAGTTGGATTTCCAGGCGAACACACAGCGAAACTGCTGACGTAGGTCATCGCGTGTTTAATCGGTAGGGTGAAATGGGTAAGATTCTTCACCTAATTCAATTTTCGGTGGCCGCCGGGCACGATCCGCGGAGTGTTCTGGCTGCTGTCAGCGGGGTTGCACTTGTGCCGGTCGAATTGCTCTTGCAGACTCGCTTGCGCATCGACCGTTTTGGTCAATGCTGGGATAGGAACCTTGAACTGCTTGCTGCAAAACGCACACACTCCGATTGCCGGAGTGGTGCTTAACCATTTCACGACCCGCAAAGCACGTTTCCCCATGCCAGATAGTGTCACGGCACGCCGATTTGGTTGCCATGTCTGCGGAAATCAGGCGAGACCTTCCCAAAGGTCGCGCCAGAGGTTCCCTTCGGCAGGCTCTCCAGAAACTAAATGAGCAAGTCGTTTAGTTTCTGTCGATACTGACGGTTTGCAAAATACCGTCCACGGCTCAGGGCAGCCTTCGCGGGCTTAGAATGACAGACTTAAGAAATTTGAGATTTCCCAGGAGGCTACTGTGATTCCTCGCATTCTCGCTGTCGTCCTGCTGACAGGTTCGGCGCTCGCTCAGAATGTGGTTGGTCAGAATGTTGTCCATTACGCGACTACCGTCGACAACGTGAAATATCTTTTCGCCACGGCGGAGCCGGTGGCGCGGCTGAAGTCGGGGGACATTCTGGATACCAACACGCTCGACTGTTTCGGCAACACGATCCGGAAGCCGGGCGATACGTTGAGCATGGCTACGGGGGACAATCCGCTGGCGGGGCCGTTTTATGTGGAGGGAGCGGAGCCTGGCGACACGCTAGCGGTGAAGATTCTTGACTTGCAGGTGGACGGCGACACCGGGGTGGGCGCGTTTGCGCCGGGATTTGGCGCGATCAACGAAACCAATTACACGCCCATGCTGCATCCACCGCTGCCGGAGAAGATCTGGTATTACCACATCGATCACGCGGCGAACACGGCCGCGTTCAAGGCGCTGGATTCGGATTTTTCGGTGAAGATTCCGATGCATCCGTTTTTCGGATGTATTGGCGTGGCTCCGGCCAAGGGCGAGGCGCGCAGTTCGGTGGTGCCGGCGGAGTTTGGCGGGAACATGGATTCTCCGGAAGCGAGCGTGGGCAACACCGTGTATTTTCCGGTGAACGTGAAGGGC
>Ga0209006_10002672_pt1 | contig 16231 bp, 19 predicted proteins | sample JacPin_JW_Ref_O2_FD_188567 | JGI IMG/M metagenome (GOLD analysis project Ga0209006, IMG submission 188567) | Forest soil microbial communities from Algoma, Ontario, Canada - Jack Pine, Ontario site 1_JW_Ref_O2 (SPAdes) (version 2) | ecosystem: Environmental > Terrestrial > Soil > Boreal... | reverse complement strand
GAGCGTGGACTTGATGCGAGCGACGGAGGAATCACGACAGATACTACTCGGTCCGCTGGTCTTCGGCACAATCGCTCCGTCTTCCGTATACACGCGGTAGTAGACTAGAAGGCTTCTTAGGCAAAAACAGGAAGAAAGATAGTAATAAAGAAAGCGTACCATATGGTGCTCTTGCGGAAGCTGCAGAAAATCATTAAACGAATCAGGGGAACCAATCCATGATTTTAGTCAGCACGGACCATTATCCCGTTGGATTGATTTAGTCCATCTATGCTTGTCACGAACCAAGCCCGATTTTACGACAAATGTCAGGGGGAATTCAGGCTTAGCAAGCAGATTAGCATTCGGGAGGGTCGAAAGTTCCAGGCTATCATCCAAAGGAGACTGGTTCAAGAAAGAAAAAAAAAGTTTCGTATCAGTGGCATAGTTAATGACGTCAATTTCCTCGAGTTGAGAAAGACATCGCTTGAGAGATGCGATATTCTGTGGTGGTGACACTTCCGTAGACGCAATGCAACCGAGTGACAGATCAGCGTTGATTTTCCCGGGCAGCCGATTTCTATTAATTGACACGAGCGCTCCACCCTCGTCATAAAGATGGTAGTAGACTGCATACAGCAGTTATTGAAGAACTGCGGGAAAAGGATCAAAGGAAGCATACGGTATCGCGGACCTGGTCGATCATGTGCAACCCGAGCCAGGCTTGCCCTACCACTATATGCAAGAGATCTGGGGGGCGTCAAAGAAAACTCTGAGCGAGCGGGTATTACGCCAGCGCTTGCCGGACCTCCAGGCGAGCGTGAGAGATTGCTTGGTGGAAGATTCTCAGTAGTTTGATATGTGGAAGCGAGGATGCTAATCGCTTCGTCAGGCGCGTCAGGAGTCAGATCCATGATGGGAGTAGGAGTGGAAAGAAAGGACAGTACTTGGCCATTGACGCTTGTGATCAGCTTATCGCGCTCAGGCACATGCGGCCACGCGTGTCCAATATTTTTGGCTGTTGGGCCGCGGTGTGACCGCGGATTTTGTAGCCTGTTGTTGCCTGTTGTTGCCAGGCAATTTCTCACGTTCACGTGTGTGCCGAGGCGCCGCATAAATAAATGCGGGGATGAGGGACGCCCTGTCCCTCATCACGAAGACTACTTCATCGGACGAGCCTTGCTTCGTCCGTCGTGTGGAGACCTGGGGATTGAGAAAGATGGGATCACCCAACAGCCCGGGGGGACGGAGGTTTCAAAGTCGAGAACAGTCATCTTCATCAGGACATTGGTGAGAAGATGACCAGGGATTATAATGAAAGAGCTGCAACATCATTCGTATCTTTGTACATCACTATGATAACACAATGATCAAGCTAGATAACCAGGGGTGGCAATGGAGGAAATACGTCATGTCTAGCATGTTGTCACTCCTGTGCAATCAATACCAAGTAGGTTGCAGCCATGTCATTCATTCAGCAGAAGATTATAATGATTGAAATATGCCATTATGGCACAAGTGTATCACGAGGTGTAAGTCCGATCCTTGCCATATCATTAGTGTAACAAAAGATAACCAAGGGTGCCAATGGAGGAAATACGTCCTGTTGGTCAATGTGACGCTTATGGTCGCAGCTATGTCATTTATTCAACAATTGTGTCACACTGACAAATATTTTCACGAAAACATCATAATGATATCAATGTACCATGAACCGTAAGCTTGGCACAGTCGCACCGTAAAGATAATTGAATACAGCAACGACAATGATACACCTTTTTGACACGACTGTGCCGTGACTTGCGAGGATGATACATAGGAATCATGACATCATCATTCAGACTACTACGGGTACATTCGACGGCATAGCCCCAGCGACAACAGCATGACATCAATGCCGCGATCAGCGTCACAACCCAGATTCAGGCTCTACAGACATCGAGAGGCGCGCGCGCTGGGCACTCCTCTTTTCTTTGATGCGGGCGAGGGCGCTATTTGCCACTGGAGTAGGTTCCCGGTGCGCATGGGGGAAGACTTTTCTGTACGTACATCCGAATTAGGCTTGAGGTCACAAGAAAAAACAACGCACCGGTTCCACCAGGTTAACAGGTCGTTAACCTCCTCATTTTCGAATGGATCTTCCAGTAGGTCGAGGATGCTATTGTAAAACGTTTCGGAGTCGGTGATCACATCTGTGCGAGAGAATGTGCTGGAAGAGCACAGTGCAAACCGGACCTAAACGGTTTCTTTAGTCGCAGTTACACGAAAGGCCGTACACTCCCACCTGTGTCGCAATGTATGACAGGGCAGCTTTTGTCACGCTACTCATGCCGTGTATGTAGGCATTCCCTGCTCTGGTTGCTCTTGCGTCTTCCTGGTCAACGGAACTCGGCGAGGTAAAGACGTGTTTGAAGGCCTGACGAATATCAGTCAGAAGACGCAAGGAGGAGGGAGATTAACATGCCGTGATCAACAGTTGATTACGCAAAAGCCCGTTCCAAGGATCATCAGGGTCGTACGCGAGGTCAGCATAAAGGAAAAGGGGCCATTGATCGCCCGGTACCTGCAGCTCACCACTGCGAAGTTTCTCTTTAACCCTATCACACGCTGACCGTCAGAGTGAGAGTGAGGGTGGAGTGAGATACGTACGTGGGCAAGGACCAGTCTACACCGGCGGGACACAAAAGCGCACCTGTCCTCTCATGGTGAAACCCGCGGACGGTCTTAATCTTGCGATTGATAGGAGGATCGAGAATTTGTCCTGGTGGGGTGATCCAGTCCACGATTGCGCCTTTCAGTCCTTTTGTATCATCGGCGCGAGCTCCGTTTACGCCCCTCTGGACCTGCGAGAGCGGGTTGAAATAATGAGAGGGAGCAGAAGCGGTGGCATACCAAATCGGCTACGAGCTCAGTTTCTTCTTCATCACCTTTTACAAGTCTGTCTTCTAGGCCAGGGCACATCTTGAGCAGCTCCATGAAGACGAGGTACTCGCGTATCTCCCTGGGTTGGAGCAGAATGAGGGCACGGGCGAGCAAGTATAGGTAGACCCACGAGACTGTTTCCAATGGTGGGGGTTCTGAATCTGCCATACGAAGCAAACCGTTGGCTAAAAGGGTACTGATATTACAGAACGTATGGCGGGTACGGCCGAAATGGCGACCATGGTGGACGAGAGGATCTGTCGGGGCCCTGCAGGATGGTTGCTCGAAGTAGCACAGAACAAGACATCGACTCGGACTTACTGTTTCTTCCTTGAGCCCTGATGCAGTGCATCTGCACCGAGCCGTCGCTTCAAAGAGGTTTCGGAATCGGCCAGTGGCATGGACTGCGAGATGATTTGGAAGCGATAAGGGAATATCCAAAGCGACTGCCTCAATAGTTAAATAGCTCCAGGTGATTGCTGAATACGTACCGAAGACGATCAGGAACAGGGTCGTTGATGTGTATTTCCTAATGCAGCGACCAGATGATTGCTGAACACGTACCGAAGACAATCAGGAACAGGCGTTGGTGTTTATTTCCTAATGCAGCGATGGGAGGCAGTTCGAAGTTATGGCACCAACCATATGAAAACCTTGGTATCCAAATGCACCAAATGCTAGGCGTCCCTGGACTTGGTCGCTTGCTGCGTTTGGCACTCACCCTCATCATTCATCTTTCAAGCGCTGCATTTGGAAGCGCACGCTTGATTGGCTCAGTGCATTTGGTTACAAGGCATTCTCCCACCGCCCTCCGCCCCCTGATCATGCCTTGGCTTGCTGCATTTGATGTTGAATGCTTCTCTTAGACCGGATGGGACGTAATCCGCAAGGTGACTCAAGGCGACATGATTGGGTATGAAGGCCGAATTAGGACATACAGATATTCCGATATATAAGGCAGCCATACGGTTAGAGGTTAAGCAATTGAAAAGCCATGGCAAAAATCCCCGCGTTGAGCAAGAGTGCATCCCCTACTCAAAGGAAGGAGACGAACATCTACATTATGTAAGGTTGATCAAGTTACGGCCTGAACAAGTTTTCACCATGTGTAGACTCGACGGCAACAGGTATCCCTGTCGGGCTCCGACAGAAGAGGAAGTGAACGCGGCGATCGAGGATAGCGATGGTGAGTAGAAGTTGACCATCTCGATGATTATTTTTGACACCCTTGGAGACGACGATCCCCAGCCGAACCCTCTTCCGTCACCGACAGATGGGGATATGGAGTGCGAGGAAAACGACAGTAAGCAGTGCTATATCGTGTGTACATGGGCATTGTTTGACACCTTTGCAGATAGCTTGCAGGCGCGTCTCCACAAAGCGGAAGAAGATCTAAAATGGTCGAGGGCAGAAGTGGCTACGTTGAAGGAGGAACTAGTGCAAAGCAGAAGCGAGCTTAAGTTTGTAGAAGCTGAAAAAGAGGTAGCCATGCGATATATTCCTGAGGACCGACGGGCAGAATACGAACAAGATTGTCCCCATGGACAGATGGTCTGGCGTGGGTCTCCGATGAAGGTAGGTCTGTCCTGCAAAAGAGATGCTGCATAGGCTAATAAGTACGCAGACAAACCGCCGTGCTGGTGTAAAGCGTACCATCAAGGACGTAGAAATTTCGGACTCGGATTGACGACTTGGAATGTTCATGGTGGGTGGGTGCTTAAACGTGATGGTTGAGAGGCAGGCGGCGGGAGAGGTTCTGGGTGGTGGATGAAGAGGTGGACGCGTCGTATGTCAGTTGCTTGGTTGGTGTAATGCAGCCTGCCTTAGTACCAAATGCCGCAATTAAATCTTCCGCCCAATGTAGGCCTCACGGTCTTGTCAGAGATCAGTATTCGTCAGATAACCAAAGGTGAAAGAAGGGTCGGTATTGTTCTGTAAGAGAGTACGGAGTAGCCCTGCGGCATCACGCTCATTGGCTGCGATGACCTTGGGTGTCTCTTTCTGCAATTTGATGACCCCCGCGTTCCAAGAGCGAATCGACAGACTTCCTTCACGAATTCCCTTCAAGCGTTTCTGGAACCACAGCTCATCGTTTGGTGTCCAGGACACAAAGTGCAAACCACTTCTCAACCAAACCGATGGCCTTGGCCACCACGATTGGAGGGACGCCTGACTTGTACCGACATTCGTGTATACCCGATAAACACCAGTGATTAGGTCCTCCTCATCAGGAGTGAGCTTGTCGTCGCAAAAAGCGCCCAGCTCAGGTAAGGGATAGTTGACTCCATAAGCGGGTGCGACAGGTGAGGGCCCACTCAAGACTGCGTTCTCGGGGACGGCGCCCACTGAGAGCCGCCAGAGGATTCCTCCGGCGAGGAGAGCGGCGCGGCCACGAGGTGACTTGAGGAAGGCGTCCCGCCGCTCCTCGTAGGCTACGTATTCGTATTGGTCAGGCTGGTACCCAGCGTTCCGCCAGCCAAGGTAGACCTTGTCAGGAATTAACCTCGGCACGTTTCCAGGGTCTGGAATAAGTGTATTGAAGGCGATACCGTGGTCGAGAAGATATTTCACGATATCAGGACTGCGAGGGCCACACGATATGCGAAGGGCTCGTAGCACAGACGCAGCATGGTTGACCATAATCACCCACTGAGGGTTCGTTCTCTTGTCGGCCTTGCCTCTCAGAAGATAAATGGGGTCCTGACCAACTATTTCAATACGTGTGGCAACGATTAGACTTTCTCGGATGACGTCGCCCATGTCCTCAAAGTCGCGGATTGGAGCAGGCCCTTGACCGAGAAGATAGCGGTATAAGGCGACCGCTGGTTGCTGCCAGAGACGTGGGAGTTGTACCTGATCCGAGCTCCAGCCAAAGACCTGGCGCACTTTCTGCACATCTGCTGACGGCATCGCGGGTGAAGTTATGTCGGCAACGAGGCCATACCAATAGCCAAGAGCATCTTCGAACAGCTCCCACTCAAGTTCATCGTCGTTCTCTTCTTCCACATCGCGGGGGTAGGCTGTAGCTAGAACTTCTTGGTAATTGGGTTGGGGGAGAGGTTGAAGGGTGCCTGAGGTAGGGGGACCGGTAGGAGGGAGGGGAGATTCGTCGTCGTCAGAAAGATCGTCTGGGCGTTCGCCTGGGTCCAGCTCGGTGCAAATATCCCACTCGTTGAGGAACCCATTATAGACCCGCTGGCCATTTCCGTATCCACAGAACATTCCCTCAACATATGTACGTGGAACTAGTGTTCGAACTCGGATTCCAGGGTGTTCAGGCCGCTTTTCCCAATGGAAAACTGTTGGGCCTCGGTGCCCTGGGGCAATGTGTTTTGATGCTGCACGCTCGCGGTCAAGACGTCGTATACGAGCTTGTGGCAACTCCCTCTCCATGATTTCACCTTTTTTTGCTTCCATGCGATCCAGGAACTGACGGCACGTTTCTCCCGGTCGCTGTCGGCTGCCGCTTGGAAGTTCTGGGAATAATTGTGCAGCGGGAGAGATCGCTGGTACAGTTGAGACATCGTTAGATTGTTGCTGAAGGCGGAGCTCGGTATGGGATGGCTGGGACTGGACGCGATCGCTGGATGAATTTTCTTGGCCGGATGCTTCGTCTTCGTGGAATGAGCTGAGATGTAGGATCCGACAGATCTTGCAATGTACACAGGGCACGGCCGCCCGGAACTGGTCGTTCGTTGGACGGAAAGTGTCTGCTACCAGGGGGTCTGGGGCTTTCCTCTTCGACCAATAGATCCACACGGGGACATTGCAATTGAGCATCGGGACAATACTATTTTGGTACTTCCAATAGTATGGATTGACTAGGACTCCAACCCTTTGAATCGAGAAATCTGCCACACACGACTTCTGGAGATTGTCAGCCCACTGTGGGTGCGCGCCGCACTTGTCAACCAGTAGTCTAGCCCAAGACGGACTTTGTGCAGATGGGTTACGGTGGTTGGTGATATCGAAGGGCTGGATGTGGTACGAGATCGCAAACGAGCATAGCGCCATCAAAGGAACGAAGGCGTCGCGAGATTTTAGTGCAGCGCGTCGGGCAGCGCCCTGCGTGGGATGGCATGCGGCGAAGCCAAAGGAGCGGGGGTAGGGGTAGACGTCGAATGTGCTGTTCATGACTCCCTGGTTCGTCAAAAGATGCTTGGCAGTTGCGTACATGCACTCCTCAAGTCGGAACCAGCGTTCCCGGAGCGCCAAATCTAGACACCATCCCTCATTAGTCTGGATAACTGGAAAGGATTTGTATTGGTATGCGAGTCGGCCGAAGAGCGGACCAGTGAAGTCCGGCGAGACAGGGGTGAACGAAAGGAATGGGAACCGATTTGATGCCCACTGGAGGGTGAATGTCTCGTAGAGCTCAAACATCCGATCGCGGAACTTAGGATTGGGGGCAATAGATGGAGGAACATTCCGATTTGGAGATGCCAAGTATGCGCCGGTGTCGTCTAAAAAGACGTGTAGCAAGGCAGGCATGACTGAAACGTTGAACCTGGATGATTCAGAGGTAGGCGTCGCGTTATGTCAACTTATGTGATAAACGGAAGCCTACCTGGGCAGCGCAGGCGTTGTTACGCAAAAATTATTACGCGGAATTAAAACCGAGAAGGGTCACCAGGGTTGAACCCCAATGACTGAGAATTCTCTGGAGTTGAACTCCAGAGAACGAGGCGGCAAGGACGAGGCGGCGAGAACGAGACGGCAAGGACGAGGCGGCGAGAACGAGACGGCAAGGACGAGGCGGCGAGAACGAGGCGGCAAGGACGAGGCGGCAAGGACGAGGCGGCGAGAAAGAGGCGGCAAGGACGAGGCGAGGATGGTTGAACTCCGAGTCCGAACAAACATACCAAAACTACAATATTCTCACAAAACAAAACCAAATACGTCTCTCGGCGCTCGCTTTGCTCTTCCCGCACTTTCCTCCTCCCGCCTATTCTCTGGTTCAACCGGAGAATTGTGCGAATCCTTGGGGTTCAACCTCATGGAATCGCCAGCCACGCGCGGGAGGTGAGGCCTGGCATGTCGCTTCCTTCCAACGTAACACTGGCAGTGAAAAACATAAGTCCGATCAACTTGCTCAATGCAGCGCGTCGAATTGCTAAATGCAGCGTCGAGTCGCTAAAGTCACTAAATACAGCATCGAGTTCCTAAATGCAGCGTCGAGTCGCAAGTAGATATGTTAAAAACCCTCTCGCCAATCTTGAAAACCCAGTCCCCGCCGCTAAATTGAAGCTATGTCACACTGGCAATATTCCGAATCTCAACTGGAATTCAAGCTTGACCTCGACAACTTTACCGCCATGAATGCGGCCATTCATGATCCTACACATGATCTTTCGCCAGGCGCGCTCGCCATGGACGCAAGAACTCACCAATTCGGGCTGGACGACTTTTCTAGCGATCATCCCGCTCTCTCGGATGCGGGAGTTTACCCATTCGACAATTTCCCCAGCTCTCATCCCGCTCCCTTGGATGCGGGAGTTTACCAATCCGACAATTTCTCCAGCTCTCATCCCCCTCCCTCGGATGCGGGAGTTTACCAATCCGACAATTTCTCCAGCTCTCACCCCGTCGCTGCCCCCCCGGATGCGGGATTTCACCTGTTCAGACACTCGGCTTCGCTAGGCGCGCTTGCCTTGGATGCGGGAAGTCATTCATTCATGGTGGACAGTTTTTCTAGCTCTCACCCCGCTGCTGCCGCCCTGGATTCCACTTGTAATCCATCGCCAGGCATAGACGCGAGACTTGACCGATTCAGGCTGGATCCGCAAGAGGTAGATGTCGCAAAAGTTGTGTACGTCCCATCAATCTCACCAAAGTTTATCCTCACGCCTGCCCTAGCCCTTACGCCTTTCGTGACAATCACCCCGCTCGCCTCGATCCATCAAAATTCCCCGCTGTCACCACCCATGGTTATCCGGCGACCGCGGCGACCAGTCTGCGAAAAAAGTCGGAGCTCGTGCAGTTACCAATGAGGTGGAACGCGGTATGCCTACGTGTATGTGACGTGGCGGAAAGCAAGCTCCCCCTCCGCCACCTATTCGCCACACTCAGTAAAAGGTCCGCTTACGTGAAACAAGACATCCGCGCGGTCCAGCAACATATATTAGTCCCCGATTATATATGGGCACCTGAAAGTAAGTGGTACGCCGTCATTCCATTCATAGGCCTAACGGACATTCTAGGCTCAGTAGACGTAAAGGGCGACACCATACTGCTGGGGACGATTCAATCGCCCCAGCAGATCGTTCTATCAACAATCATGAAAGCCGTCCAACAGCGGCTTACCGCACGACGGACGCTCCTTCGGAAACACCTCGAATCGAAATACCTCTCCAGGATCTTGAACGGAGAATTCGGCCCCTTTATCGGACTCCTCGCAGACATTGGATACCTCACGAGCTTCTTCGACACGGATAACGACTCCGGTGCATCTAGGCTTACAAACACTATTTTAAACGAAACGTTCCACGGCGACGGCGAATACTCAATTCAGGGCGAGCTCCCAGACGTCGACATGTACATGCCAACAATCCGACTAGCATTCGTTTGTGTAAGCACCTCTCGTCTTCATTAATCTTTATAGCACTCATTTTTGCTCTCATTTGTAGGCTTACTATTCAGTGCTGCGAGCGTACAGGAAAATCATCGAAAAAGGGGGCAAACCGCCTATGTACACAAGCAACGGAGAGCCCATCCCGGTCGACGTCGAGTTCTCAGAGAGGTCGCTCTCTGAGATCTACGAGAAATCGGAAGACCTCGCCAAGGCTTGGTACTTTAAGTCCAAGGTGGATGCTTGTTGGTGGACTAGTATCTAGGCGGCTTTCCTCAATTATATTCTATCTTCTCAGGGGACATGGCAGTTTATGTCTGCGAATTTGCTCATGAGTTCGAAACCGCCAGTACACACTCTCGCAGACGATCATCTCATTTTGTTTTCCAACCGCAAAAAAGAAATGAGCGCCTTCCTACAAATTAAGCACATATCGGAAAAAACTATATTACAGTGAACTGCGCATCCTTGCCGGTACCTCCAACGCCTAGCCACTGCTACCCTCAAGCAAATGAGTTCTGAGTCCCGCCATCGTGTTGAGGAGGTTGAGTAGTTCGGCACTGTGCGCTGCCTGTGGGAGGCCCAGTGGCGACTTTGAAGGGATCGTCCTTTCGGATGTCAAAGAGGAGGATTTGATACTCCATCTGAATAAGACGGAGCCGCTCTTTGATTACTAGCTTTTCCAAAGCTCGCACATAGTACGCCATCCTCTTGTATTCCCCAAGCTGCTGATGTAGGGGGGTGCCTTCAAGTCGAGGTCGCATGGCAAACAGCCACTTTTAGAACGCTATTTCAGTCCAGTATGGTGTAGTGAAAACAAGGAGGGTACCTGAATATCATCCCTCGTTGGGAACCGGTATGCAATATCCTCAATTGACACGATGGTATTGATATCGAACTCCATGACTTGGGCAGTGTAATGACTTGTTTGCCTTGGTTGTTCAGGAAACACGTGTTATATAGCACCATTCCGGCATTCCGTTGAGTAAGTCTGCAGTATTTTGAATACATTTTTTTCTTACCTTTCAGTTCAGACTACCTGCAAGTGACACTTCACATAAGGATGGATCGCGGCTCTTCGTTTAGCCATATTTGCTCCTGCGGAAAGCAGTTCTCTCATTTAGGTCTCAGAAATCATCAGAAGACGTGTACGAAAAACAAAAAAAGATTGTCCGATGCGTTGGCAAAATTAAAGAAATCCGTCTTGGGAAAGCGGAAGGACACGCCTGAGTTGGGCACTAGACCCGAACCTACCAGTAGCCCAGACACCGAACAGGACCAGCTCGCAGAGGTAAAGGAAACTCCATTCTGCGTATTGTTTGCAAGTCGCTCAATGGTTTCATATAGGTTCCCGTTGTCGCAACATCTACAACTGATCCTTTGCCGGATGAAATCAGGCCTGCGAAACGTCATAGGCAGCTTCCATCTCGCTTCCGTACACCCAATCTCCACTTGCACGATAAAAAACTCTTGGATATCCTCCCTCAACCACCTCCTGCGCTCCCTCCAGCAAGTATGGAGGCCACCACAAGCATCCCCCGGGAGGCGCCACAATCACAGCACCTCTTGCCCTTGCCAAGTACCAATTCATCGACTAGAAGACTTCGCAGTATCCTTGAAACAGCATCTAATGCGTTTGGCCTGTTTCGCCGTTACCGTGCCCACCAGTTCCCTTCTCATGATCCTGAGAGTGAAGCTAGCATTCAAAATCTCTCAAACATCGTTGATTCCAAAATGGACCATCTCACCTCGCCAAATGGCCCATATCCCAACCACAGCTCATTTCGCCTTGGCGACTGGTATTGGAATCACGGCATTCAAAAGTCTCAAGCAAGCTTTAAGGAGTTGGTGAGCATCGTAGGGGATGCTGAATTCCATCCATCGGATATCCGGTCAACTAATTGGGACAAAATCAACGGGAAACTGGCAGAGGGTGACGATGCTGAAGGGGAGTGGGCAGATGAAGAAGCGGGATGGACTACATCACCTGTTACTATATCCGTGCCATTTCATCGTCTCACACAGGAGCCGGGCCCTCAAGATTACACAATCGCCCAATTTCACCATCGCTCTTTGACTTCTGTCATCCGAGAAAAGCTCACTAATGAGAATGATGCTTTGCACTTCCATTATGAGCCATATGAGCTTCTCTGGCAGTGCGGTGACAAGCAAGATCCACTTCGCGTCCACGGCGAACTGTATACGTCAGCGGCATTTCTAGATGCCCACCACGCCTTGCAGGAGTCTCCTAGCGAGCCAGGATGTGACCTCCCTCGCGCCATTATTGCTCTCATGTTCTGGTCAGACGCCACGCAGTTGACAAACTTTGGGAATGCTAAACTATGGCCGCTATACCTGTTCTTCGGCAACGAGTCGAAGTATCGACGGGGAAAACCATCCTGCAACCTGTGTGAGCATGTGGCATATTTCGAAACTGTGCGTGCTCCCATTTTAGCAGCCTTTTCGACCTGATTTCGTGTCCAGCTACCTGATTCTTTTAAAGATTTTGCGACCCTTTACACTGGCAAGAAGAAACTGAAGCCTGAGCTCATTGCCCATTGTCACCGCGAACTTACCCAGGCCCAGTGGGCAATACTTCTGGATGACGATTTTGTGAATGCATATGAGCATGGAATGGTGATCCTGTGTTGTGACGGTGTGCTTCGCAGGTTTTATCCTCGCATTTTCACCTATTCCGCGGACTACCCTGAAAAGTGAGCAACATTTATTTGCTGGTATTTACCTTACTGACATATGGATGGCAATAGGATCCTGATGACATGCATTCGAAACTCAGGATTATGTCTTTGCCCACGATGCAAAATCCTCAAGTCCAAGGTCCATTTATTAGGCACAAAAAGCGACCGGAAGGCCAGGACTACACTCGCACGCTCTGACGATCTCGCACACAGGCAGTTGGTTTCTACAGCTCGAGACTTCATTTATAAGAAGAACTTTGATATTGACAGCGCGCCTGTGAAGCGTCTGCTGAAAGCTCAATCTCTTGTTCCGACCTTCGTAAGCTATAGACCGCTGGAAGAGTTGCTGCCGCTCACCTCTTTCTCCCTTATAGAATGCCTTTTCTGATCGGCTTTCGCACTACGGTTTGGACCACTTTCTGCTATTCCCGGTCGACCTCATGCATGAAGTCGAGCTTGGTGTGTGGAAAGCTTTGTTAATCCATCTTATTCGAATTCTGGAAGCTGTCGATGAAAGCACGTTGCATGAATTTGACCGCCGGTTTGTCTGCCGTTACGACCTATCCTCTTGAGGCCTTACGGGTTCCTACAGCTTTCGGCTGGTACCAACCTTCGGAAGGGATACAATTCGGCGCTTCTCATCCAATACTTCAGAGTTGAAGCGAATGGCAGCGAGGAATTATGAGGATTTTTTACAGGTGAGCACCTGTAACTCACCATTCAAAGACACTCAATCATTTTGGGGATGCGAAGTGTATCATTCCTGTGTTTGAAGGCCTGTTGCCCGAACCCCACAACCACAAAATTCTTCAGCTGTTATTCACTTTTGCTCATTGGCATGGCCTGGCCAAGTTACGGATGCATACCGATACTACACTCGCCCTACTTGATGACAAGACTACGGTGCTTGGGCAACAGCTTCGTGATTTCCAATCAACCATCTGCTCCACGTACAAGACACATGAGCTCAAGCGCGAGATGAAGGCCAGAGAACGTCGTGAGGGCAAGAAATCTGGCTTGTCAGCCCCATTGCGTGGTGTCCAAGGGGAGCGCCAACTAAAGACGCTCAATCTGAATACGTATAAGTTCCATTCGCTTGGAGACTATGTATCGATGATAAAACAATATGGGACCACCGATTCCTATACAACGGCACTTGTGAGTTGTCTGCAAATCCTAAAGGAGGTTCACCACAACTATCACTGCAGGGTGAGCTGGAACATCGAACATCCAAAGCGAGGTATAAACGGACGAGCAAGAAAGGATTTGTGCGGCAATTAGCTCAAATTGAACGTCGACAAGCCCGCATCAGACGGATTCGCCAGAAAATGGCGGGATTACCGGCCTCCGGCATGAAACACGATCATCTAGTGAATGACCCTGAGGTGCATCACCACATTGGCGCAGCTGAAAACCATGCACAGCATCTTGGCTCATTCTTAAAAGCTAATAGCGGCGATCCAGCTATAGCGGTAGGCCTCCTGCGATTACGTTTAACTGTACTAGGCAGTTGACTCTTCCAGTAGAACTTCTGGACTAAACTCAAGATGCATTTGTTGGCTCGCATCAATCCAACTCGACAAGATGCATTCCCCTCTCACGCTGGGAATGGATCCTCCGTTCCCGAGCTTGACAAGCTTTTTTTCAAAAATGATTGCCTGTATAAGCATAACGTTATGAGGATCAATTACACCACATATGACGTACGACGAGCTCAAGATATCATTAACCCAAATACAGATCATCAAGATGTCATGCTCCTTCAGCATGTTGACTCGGACTTGGCAGATCACCAATATGTCTATGCTCGTGTACTTGGCATTTACCATGTAAATGTCATATATACTGGAGGCAGTCTGCCGGACTATAAAGCGCAGCGGATGGAATTTTTATGGGTGCGATGGTTTACCAATGTAACTGACGAGCCGGTGCATAGAGGCTGGGAAAGGCAGCAACTTGATCATTTACAGCTCCTGCCGGTGAATTACGACGGTGCATTTGGATTTGTCGATCCCACCAACGTTCTGCGAGGCGCTCATCTGATTCCGCGCTTTGTGGAAGGGAAGCAACACCCAGAAGGCAAGGGGATCTCGAAATGCGCTCGGGATTCAAAGGACTGGTGCCAATACTGCGTTAATTGGTGAGTGTGGTCAATGAGCATAAATACGCTAACTGCTAATATCCCCTCCCCCAGCTTTGTGGACCGAGATATGGTTATGCGCTACCACTGGGGGCTCGCTGTCGGACATGTCTACAGTCATCAGCCTTTAGCAGCACAGGATAAAGGCAACGAAGCCCTCTTTGAAAGCAATGACAAACAACTTGAAGTGCCAGACACTCACCCCCAGCCTGAGTCAGACGGGAGTGGCTTCGAGGACGATGAAGACATTGATAGTGAGGACGAAAGCGAAGATGAGGATGAGGATGAAGACGAGGACGAGGATGCCCTGCTCGTAGAATTCGAGGAGATGTATGGGTCGACACAAGACAATGAATTTTATGACGAGTGACCCGGGCCGGGCCTTCCTCCACTGATATCCCACTGCAACCTGAACCTTGTGCCCATGGAGATTTAAATGGCGGCGATTGCAGCAACCACAGGCGCGGCTGAGTGGCGCCTGCATGCTCACCGCTGCTGCCATGCTCACCGCGAGCTGCTCGACAAGCGCCGGCAGCGCTCGATCGCGTACCCTTTTTAACCCTGTCCCTCCCGTGAGTCCACCTGATATGGCCTTTTTTCTCTATTTGAGCGCTTATCGGTAGCCAACCAACCAGAGCGGAGCCACCGCCCCGTCTCTACAACAGCAGCATCCGGCGAAGTGCGACCCCTTCTATGGCCACGAATACATCTCAAGACTCTGCGCTCGATTCATCACACACCTCTTCGCATGTCCCGAGTACCCGCCCGGTCATTCATATGCCCCATCACATAAGCTGCCGCATTTCATTGCCTACGCACTCCACCGCACGAAGCTCCACCAATCCGTGACCTTCGCCTCCCTCGTCCTGCTGCAGCGGCTCAAAGCAAGATTCCCACCGCTCGCGGATCATCCGGACACAGGTTATATGTCTCAGCCTACATGATCGCATCCAAGGTTATGTGCGACGATACGTATTCCAACAAGTCGTGGGGGATCGTCGCACAAGGTATGTTTACCCTGCGCGAGATGAACCAGATGGAACGGGAGATGTGCAACTATCTGGAGTGGGAGTTGAACGTCGACACCAAGACGCTCAAATCTTTCGAGATGATGGTCAAGAAGGATTTCAACGGACCGGGTCCCTATCCAACCTACGTTCTTTCCATGTTTTCGAAGCGAGCCGACCCCTCAGAAACCGCGCAACCATTTACATCAAGTACGAGTCCAATACCGTCGTTCGGTCACGGCCCGCCGAAAGAATCCTCGCCGCCGCCCAAACCATTACAGCACCAGCCTCATCACCCGCACATGCCCCTCCCCCCAACTCGTAACGGCGCCTATTCTCCATCCACACCCCGATACGCCGTCCAGCGCATCGTCTCCGAACTCGTCGCCCGCGTCATCCGCTCCGCCGTCTACACCGATCGGTCCGGAAGACTTTTCAATCAAGATCGTATCGGCCACCTCGACGCCGGGGTTCACGATGACCATCGATAAATACATATGCAAATCGAAATCTGGAATAGAGATTTGACATCTTCCCTTTACACGGCGGGTCATGCAAGAGCAGCGCCATGCGTGAGCCGTGTCTGTAGCACTAGTAGTCTCCTGGATATCTGTACCATGGCAGCCATCCCTGCTGCATGAACATCACAATGCCAATGAAAGGTGACGGATGGCGCACACCCCAGCATTGATACCCAATGCTGCTGGGGGTTGGCCAGTCCTGTGCCATAGCACATCATTCAGATATGTCCTGCTGCATGAATACCATAATTTCATCGTGAATATACTGGTTTGTATTTATGATAACTATAGACAACTTTAGTTCTTACCCTATCAGTAATATCTTGGAAGGATATTTAATGACAAATTTCATCATGAGTTGTCAGCAATGTCAGCTGTCAAACGTTTTCCTGATG
>Ga0209006_10002671_pt1 | contig 16232 bp, 20 predicted proteins | sample JacPin_JW_Ref_O2_FD_188567 | JGI IMG/M metagenome (GOLD analysis project Ga0209006, IMG submission 188567) | Forest soil microbial communities from Algoma, Ontario, Canada - Jack Pine, Ontario site 1_JW_Ref_O2 (SPAdes) (version 2) | ecosystem: Environmental > Terrestrial > Soil > Boreal... | reverse complement strand
CTTGCGGTTGCCGTGGCTGAAGGTACGTCGTTTCTCGGCAAGCCAACAATTTGCGGTGATGTGCTGTACCTGATTCTCGAAGGGCCGAAGGGTGTTGTGCAGCAACACATGAAGAAGCTGGGCTGCACGGAAGAGCGCGGCACAGTCCACGTTGTTCACGAACAGATGCCGCACCGTGGCGAGCTTGGATTGCAAAGGCTCGAAGCCACGCTGAAGACTCTGCCAAAAGTGAAGCTGGTCATTGTTGACCCGGTGGGCAAACTGCTTCGCTGGGCAGACTCCGATTCTTATGATGAAGTGACCGTTGGCATTGAAATGCTGGAAGGGATTGCGAAAAAGTACAACCTGCATTTGCAGTTTCTCACGCACGGAAAAAAGCGCGGCACCGATGATGTTGGAGATTCGCCAATCGGCAGCACGGGCTTTCGTGCAGGCACAGACACAAACATATTTCTGGGCAAGCAAGGGACACAGCGAATTATCTCAACGGAACAACGTTGGGGTGTGTCGTTGGAACCCACGCTTCTTTTCTTTGATGAAGAGCGAGAGTCAATGTCGCTGGGCGTCACCGTGGAAGACGATGAGGCAGCACGGCACGAAACGAAAGAGCGCAAGACGATTGAACGCATTGAGCAAGAAATAATGGAAGCGTTGACCGTTGAAGTGAATCCCACGCAAGGCGAACTGCTTGCGCTTGTGACAGGCAAGACCGCATTGAAGTTGAGAGTGCTTCAGCAATTGGAGAGCAGCGGCAAGCTAACGGCAGAAACTGATGGCAAGGCCAGACGGTATGGCATCGCTGTGCCCGTTGAAAAAGGCGGTGCCGCGTGACGCCACAAGAACTGACCCTGCACATGGAGAAAAGGCGCGAAGAAGTGAACGCGCTCTGTAACTTCTGGTACAGCCTACTTCCAGAGTTCAGTCCGGGTGCGCAGCAAATGCGAATCTGGTTGGACCTTCACAGCTTTGACCGCATTGTTCATGCGATTGAGAAGACAGCGGCAAAGAATGGAAAACTCAACGGTGCCATGACGCTGGAACACGCCGTCCGGTTTTGCTCCAAGGTTGCGAACACTCGCAAGACGCAGCAAGAAGCGCAGGCGGCAGCATGAACCAAAATATTTTTTCTGATGCGGAACAGCCGCAACTTGTTGTCCCGCCGTCGCAACAGCAACAAAAAAACTTTGCGTTCTATGAGCGCATCGTTGCCGAAGATGCTGAGCAGACAGTTTCATTCGACCGTGACGCTATGGCAATCAGCAGCGATGAACGCCCGGCGACATTGACAGCAAAGCTTATCCTTCCAACCTACGTGCGTCACAAGAAACGCATCGGCTACGTAAGATGTGGGCAATATAGCGAAAGGCGTTGCAGGGACGGTATCAGGCCACTTCTGAGTGTTCACGACTTCGTAATGGATGTCGAACTGTGCGCGAAGCGTGCGCTCAAGCCAGCACCAATTCTTTGGCTCGCTTTCATTGTGTTGTTTCAAAAGGAAGACGGCGAACGTGTCAACGACTACGCGCAAATTGCCCCGCGTTCCTTTGACAAGATGCTGGTGCTTATCGGTGCCCAGTTGCGTAGACAAAAAATAAAGGCGATTGGCTCTTACCTCAATCGGTGCGAAAGCGAGAAGAAGAAAAAGTGAGAACCCCTGCAATCAACAGAGCGGCCCTAACACGTCTCGCGGTCGCAGTGCTTCGGCTGGCCGAAGAAGACTTAGACCACCCGGACGCATTCATCAGGGAGTACGCGGAGGATTGGTTATTTGGCAAAGACGAAACGCCACTTCTTCGTTGGCTCTTGCTTACTGGGTGCTATGACGTTGACCAATTTCGTGCCTCACTTTTGCGGAAAAGAAAAAAGTTAGCGGCATGATGAACGCACCTTAACCATGTATATTCAATGACTTACGAACAACAGGGCTGTTTTGGGTGCTTGACTTGCTAAGTTCTCGTGAGAGTATTGGAAGGTGGGAGAAGGTTCTAAATTCTCTCACCTTCAGCGCACTTGGTGCGCGACCCTTGATAGCCTTTGCGGGCTGTGTGGGTCTGGTTGGCCGGGTTTCATTCGAATCCCGCGTATCAATCCAAAACACAAAATTTTCATAAAAGCTTGAGACACCACTGCCGTGGGTGCTGCGCAAACAGCTTCGTCTCAGCGTGTCTGTTCCGTGGTCCAACCCCACAGCAGACACGCATCTCTTCCCCAGCGTTTTCTTCGTGCTTCGAAAGAACGTTGGGCTGGGCAGCGTGTGAGTGCGTTGCCCCCATAACTTTCGCTGCAACGTCCGTAATCCGTGAGGAACGGTAGGCCCATTTCAGCCTTATTCACCGTTGCATCGAAACGCGGCCAACCCAGTTGGTGAGCTACGACTCCGCTAAGAAACGCGGCTGCTCCCGTGTTTCTTAGCGTCCGCATTTTCAGTCTTACCCAAACGATTTTTGTTCACGGTGTCTTTAGGGCACGGGCTTGAGTGCCAGCGTGAGCATTGCAAACAGCACTACCCAGTCCAAACGTTCACGCGGCATCTGGTCGCGCCTTGAGTGGCAAGGGACGCCAAGACACAAATTCAAATCGGCCCAAGGGCCAGAAAGTTACAAATCACAATGTTGAAGAGCCAAGAAATGCGCGAACGGCGTGCAGCATTAGCCGCTCAGGCGCTGGAAGTCGCGGAAAGCAATCCGACGAAGTTCGAAGCAGTTATGAAAGACGTTGACGCACTAGCGGCGACGATTGAACGACTTGAGCGTTCGGAAAAGTTGGACGCTGAACTGCGTGCTACGGTTCGCCCACCGCTGGAATCAATCGGCAGTGAGAACCGCAATAGCAAAACAGCCGCCGAACACCGCGCTGCGTTCGACCGATTCGTTCGCACTGGTGATAACAGCGAACTGAGAACCTATTCCCCGATGTCTGACGCTTCGCAAGGCGCGTATTTGGTACCGCAGGGCTTCCAGTACGAACTTGAGCAGGCGCTGAAAACTTACGGTGGCATGTTCCAAGTGGCGCGTATTCTGCCCACTCCGACTGGGAACACCTTGCTGTGGCCGACTTCGAACGACACCGCAGTGCTGGGCGAGCAAATCGCAGAGAACACTCCCGTGTCTCAGGCCAACCCGTCCATCAGCAACGTTCAGTTGAACGCTTGGAAGTACAGCACCAAGATGGTCAATGTGTCTAACGAATTGCTGCAAGATAGCGCGTTTGACATTGACGGCTATCTCCGTGAGTTGTTCGTTGCACGCTTGGGCCGCATCCTGAACCAACGGTTCACGATTGGCGCTGGCACCACGGAACCTGTCGGCATTGCAGGAACTTCGGTCGGTGCGACCGCTGGGCCGACCGCAACTAACGCTGGTCAAGTCAGCTATGACGACTTGGTTGAACTCGAACACAGCGTTGACCCGGCATATCGTCAGGGCGCGAAGTTCATGCTTCACGATTCGACCCTGAAAGTTATCAAGAAGCTGAAAGATGCTCAAGGTCATCCGTTGTGGGTTTCTGGCGTTGCGTACAAGAGTCCCGATACGATTCTGGGCTACGAATACGTCATCAACCAAGACATGCCCGCGATTGGAACTGGAAACAAGCAAATCCTGTTCGGCGCATTGAACAAGTACATCATCCGCTCTGTTAAAGAGTTGGCGATTGTGCGCTTGAATGAACGTTACGCTGAACTGGGCCAGACGGCCTTTATCGGGTTCGCACGTTACGACGGCGCTTTAATTGATGCGGGCACGCATCCGATTCGCGCTTTGATTGGCGCATAAGGAAACAAAAAACTGAGAAGGAAGGGACTGATTCACTTCAGTCCCTTTTTCTTTTGTTGGAGCGAACGAACAAATGCCAAAAGGCGATAAGACCAAAAAAGTTGCAGGCGTTGACCTAAGCGCGAAGAGTTTTCTGTACGTGGGTGACTTGAATGACACGAACACGTGGCTGTTGCCAGTACACGTGCCCGGCGATATGCAGAAAACCATCAATCTGCTCAAAAACCACCTTGCACGCTTCTACGAAATGAAGAGCATCCCAACGGCGCACAAGAAAAATTTATGGATTGCACTATGCGGTGCTTGCAAGGCCCACGGGATTCCCGTGAACGTGGAAGCCTTTGTAGAGATGACGCCCGAAGAGCTTGAGTTGATGCGCGAAGAGATGTCTTCCACTGGCGGTTTGTATTTGATGGATTGAGAGAGAACAGCACAATGACAAAAAAAGAAATCGCAAAGATTAAGCGGCAGATTCTTGGCCTGCACTGGGATTCGAATTTGAAGCGTGCCAAGGCCGAGAACTTATCCAAGTTGTTATTTGACAAAGCGCAGAAGCATGCACGCTTCACGAAGGCCGACTACAGAGCGTTCTTCAGAGCGCGGCGAATCAAACCAACGTGCTAAGGCCGTTCACCACATGCGGCAAGGTTGGCTGTCCTGTGCTCATACGCGAAGGCAGCTACTGTCCAACACACGCCGAGCAGCACAAGCAGCGCGGTTACGCCGAACGCAACGCGGATGAAGTGATGAAGCTGTACCGCACCCAACGCTGGGAACGCTTCAAGAGATACATGCGAATGCGCAACGGCTTATGCCAGCGGATACTGGGCAACGGAAAGCAGTGTGACCGCATAGCAGTCATCCTGCACCACATCATCTCACCGCGCATTGCACCCGAACTCATGTTCGTTGCTGAAAACATCTTATGCGTCTGTGAACGTCATCATCCCAACACAGTTGGCGAGCTAGACCTAAGTCGTTACGTCAAGACAATCACAGACTAAGCAGGCCGCTTGGGTTTGACTATGCATTGGGTTTGATTGTCCGACGTGCGGACTGTCAAACGGGTAGGGGCTATGTCGGTTTCTAAAATCGGTAACTCTGCGAACCTACGCTTCCTCCAATTTCTAGCCAGCCAGTAATTTTTACCAACTTGGAAGTCACCATTTCTTAAATGGTTGATATTACACCACTTAGCACCTCATAGAAGGTCGTTTGAACGACTTTATTGCCTGTTAAAACGACTAATTAGGCCCCAAAACAGGCCAGTTTTCGTACAAATTTCGCTCGAAAGTAGAAGGCAGATGAAGAAACGGCAGTACAAAGAAAAACGGCCCCGGCTAGGTGCAATGGCCGAGCGCAAAACTGAATCATTCCCAAGCTTCACCCGCATTCTTCACAGGCACGGGCTGTGTTCGATTGATTTGTCAGCGGGTGCAGCGTTCGACTTGTTCACTCGCGTAGGGGCAGACCCTATCGTGAAGACGATGAAGCCAAAAACAACGGTGCCGCGAACGAACGTTCTTGAAGCATACGCGGGCACGGCGGCAGCATTGGACAAAATGACCGCCGTCCAGAAAACGGAATTACTAGAACGGCTGGCAGCGCATTATCGCTTGTCAGCGTGAGGAAAGGAGAAAACAAAATGCAGTTATCAGTTGAACGCCGTTCGTTTCTGAGCGGCGAGCATCGCCAGCTTGGATGGATTGAAATTCCTCCCACAGCACCGCTGCACATTCAGAACCAGATTGTTGAATGGCGTCACGCGAACATTGAAAACGTGCGAAAGCCAGTCAACAAGACGGTAGCAGCACCCGCAGTAGCCACGGAAAGCGAACGCGACGTAATTCAACGTCGAATCCGCGCAGCACAAATTTCACTTTTGCAATAAAAACCCGCCGTGGTTATCGGCAGAAAATACAGCCCGCACAGCGGGCAGAAAATGGATGGAAGTGTATCTGTATGACCAACGAAGAAATTTTGCTCCAATCGCAGCGCGACTCTTTGCTGCGTGAAGCCCGTGCGTTGACGGACAACCCGGCAGCCACGAAGCAAGACCTGAAAAAAGCTGATGTGCTGATTGCACAGGCCAGTAGCTTGAAGAGCTTGTATGAAAGACAGCTTAGAGTAGCCGCTGCAATGGGCGTTCCTGTTGAACAAATCACAAAAGGGATTGTCACGGAAGAGCAGCGCGAAGAGTTTCAAAACAATTTCAACCTAAGAAGCTATCTCGCACGCGGAAAAGAAGCCCGCACCTACGCGGGTATGAGCATCGCCACTGATTCGAACGGCGGTTACTTTGTTCCTGCAACGTTCTATTCGAAGGTGACCGCTGCTCTGAAATTGGCAGACGGCCTCTGGAATGACGATGTAATCACGCTGTACGAAGACACGCACGGCAATGCGCTGACCTGCCCGGTGATAGACGACACGACTATCAATGCAGTTCAGGTCGCAGAAAACGCAACCAGCGCGGAAACTGAAATTCCGGTGATTGACCGCTTGCTCTTGCCAAAAATTCCCACGTGGCGTTCGCAGAAGTTGAGCACTTCGTTAGAACTACTTCAGGACGCGGGCTTCCCACTGGAAGATTTAATCGCCAACTCCATCGCGGGCAGATTCCAACGCGGCATCGGCGCGGCCAACGTCAGCACCTTGCTTTCTTCCATCACCAGCGGTGCAACGTCAACAACCGCTAACTTGGTCACTTTTGACGACACAATTCAACTCATGAAATCCCTTGACCCGGCCTACTTGAATCAGCCGAAGACGTTTTATGCGATGAATTTCAACACGCTTGCGGCTCTCCTTTTGCTCAAAGATTCAGCAGGACATCCCATCTGGAATCCGCAGACGGACGCTAACGGGCGCTTTCTGCTGCATGGCGTTCCTGTGATTGTCATGCCTTCGTTGGCGAATGTGGCCACCGGGAATAAAGCAATCGTTCTGGGAGATTTTTCGCGTTGCCTGCGCAGAGTCGTGAAAGATTCTTTTAAGATTCAGCGTTATTCGCAGACTCCTTCGTTAGCCGAAAATGGGTTGATTGCTTTCGAAGGCTTCGTCAGAACTTCCTTCGGCGTGCTGGCAAGCACAAGCAGCAGTTCTCCGCTCAAATATTTAACCATCAGCTAAGACAATTCAACGGCAGGGGCATTCCATCTTGGGACTGTCCCTGCTTTCTATTTTTGGAGCAAGCAACATGATGAGAGAAGTTTTCGCAACGTGGGAACGACAACACGGATTTGATAGCGACCGTTTTCTGAGAAATGAAGAGTCAAGAAGCGGCGAAGTACAAATCAAACCAGAAGACAAGATTCTGCGCAGTATGGGGCAATGGAAAGAAGCTGGCCGCGTGGTGATGGTCGGCTCACAAGCCCTGAAAACTGTAGTCACGCGAAGCGGTCGCAATCTGCATCTCTTCAGCAAAGCGCAAACAAAAAGTTTGTAATTATTTTGAAGGCAGCATGGTCTGCCAAAGAAAAGAGTTTTCAACGTGGCAATATCTCTCGGCAGTATCGTAATCGAACTGCTCGCAAACACCGCTGGCTTCACGTCAGGGATGAACAAGGCCAGCTATGAAGGCCGCAAAGCGACGAAAGAAATTCACTCAAGCTTCAGCGAGATGGGCGACAAGATTGGCAACGCTTCAGGTGCGTTAGCCTCTTCTCTCGGCCAAGTCGGAGCAGTCGTAAGCGAATTAGGGTCTACGATTAGCGAAGCCTTCAAAGGAATTGGTGACTCATCCAATGGCATCGCCACGGCGGTGACGGCGTTAGGTGCATTAGGCGCGGCTGCTGTTGCAGCGGGCGCTGGGTTCATCGAGCTTGGCAAGCAAGGCGCTGAAATTGTTGAGCACCTGAGCCAGATAAGCCAGAAAACTGGCATCGGCGTGCGTGACCTGCAAATCTTCGAAGCAGCGGGCAAGACCGTTGGGCTTTCGCTTGATGACATGGTGATTGGTCTGCGCAAATTTGACCAAGCTATCTCTGGCTTTGGCAAAGGTGCGGCTGCTCAGGGCATCCTGCGTGAGCTAGGCGTCACGGCGAAAGATAACCGCGAAGCACTTCTTCAGACGGCTGATGCGTTCGCCAAAATGCCTGATGGAGTCAAGAAGGCAACTGATGCCGCTGCGTTGTTCGGCAAATCTGGTTTGAACCTGATTCCTATTTTGAACAAAGGCCGTGATGGAATCCTTGAGTGGGAAAATTCCGTTGATGCCTTCGGCCCGAAAATCGGCAGCCAAGCGGTTGCAGCCAACGAAAAATATCGTGCATCAGTAGAGAAACTTTCGCTGCAATGGGATGCTTTCAAAGTAAACGTTGAACAGGATGTGCTGCCCACGCTGAGCAAGATTGCCGACCATCTGAACGGCGACAAGATAAGAGCGTTCCTGAAGGAAGGACCGATTGGCTACGCTGATGCCGTTGCGAAGCTGCAAGTAGCGAACGCAGGAATCACTGAGGAAAACAAAAAGCAGAGTGAACAGTCAACGGAGCAGCGTAAGAAGGAAGACGAATTTCAGGCTTCGCTTCAAAGGACGTTTGAGATTCAGAAATCTGGCGGCATCGCTGCATTCAATCTTGAGCAGGCGAGACGGCAGATAACGGATGACGTGCAGGCGGGTCTATTCAAACAGGCATCTGCGATTCAATCGCAGCTTCCTGCATTGGAGAAGGCCGCTGCCTTGGAAGCTCAACGTGCGGCTGAAGCAAAACGTCTCGCTGCTTCCTACGAAAGCGTGCTGGCATCCCTTGGGAAGCCCATCAAGCCCCTACTGAAAACCCCAACGGCAGACCCAACGAAAGGGATTGAGTCTCTGTTCGGAAGTCAGCCCGGTAAGAACATTTTGGACTCGGCTCCTGACTTGGGCCAGCCTGCGTTCATCACCAACGCGCAGTCGTTGTCAGATTTGTTGAAAGACAAATTGAACATCGGCAAGCAGGCGTTGGATGGGTTCTACACTGCTTGGGATAAACAGGCCAAAGGCACTGCGGATTCCATCAACGAAACTTATGACAGCCAATGGGCGCACTTCGATGGACTGTTTGCTCTGGGTGAAATTACAGAAGCACAGTTCAAAGATGTGTCCCTGAAAATCGAACAGGAACGCCAAGACGGTCTGAAACGTTTGCGTCAGGACAACGGAACCAGCACTTTTAAGGATGCTTGGTCCGATATGTTCAAGCAGATTGAAAGCAGCGGAAAAGATTTTGCACGCTCAATAAGTTCTGATGTGGGTGACGCGATTCAAGGACTGACCGGGCAACTCACACAGTTGATTGTTACGGGCAAGGGTCTGAACTTCAAACAAATTGGTCAGAGCCTTGAGACGAACCTTGTTTCTTCCGTACTGAAAAAGGGTGAAAGCAGTTTGTTCGGTTCGCTTGGAAACGTGTTTGGGCTTGGTGGCAACACCAACAACGATGGCTCAAGCGCGAACAGAGCACTGTATGTGCAGTTCGCAGGCGCAAGCCCGTTCGGTGCATCTGGTCTTGACAATCTTCCGTTAGGCAGCGGCATCGGCAATTTGTTTGGTGGTGCATCGGCTGGCTCTTCTGGCTCTGGCAGCGGCTTGTTCAGCGGTGTTGGCAGCTTACTAGGCAGCGCGGCCTCAGGCATCGGCGGGTTCTTCAGCAGCATCGGCTCTTTCTTCGGCGGCTTTCTTGCTGAAGGCGGTTCAACACAACCCGGCAGAGCGTACATCGTTGGCGAGAAACGGCCTGAACTATTCGTACCGCGCAGCGCGGGCACCGTGATTCCATCTGTTCCCAGTGGCGGCAGCACGAACAACACAACCGTGATTCAGAATATTTCGACACCTGACGCGGATTCGTTCAAGCGTTCGTCAGGGCAAATCAGTTCGATGATGGGTGTAGCAGCATCCCGTGGTTCGCAAAGAAACGGACGTTAAAAACAATCGGCCCGGCTGCTCTTTTCGAGTGGCCGGGCTTTTTGCTTTTTGAATCGCTACTTCTTTTTGCAATTTTCAGTAAGCCCAGAGTTGTGACTGATTAGGTGGTCTTTCAAGGCGCGGAACAGTGCTTCTTCCTTCGCCTTCATCTCTTGCGTAGGAGCGCGTTCCAGTTCTTCACGAAGTAAATCCAATTGCCGCTGAATCTCAGCCTGTTTGTCGCATTCCATGCGGGGCACACGTTTTCAGGAATTATACGCCTTCATTTCGCTGCCAACGCAGTAGTTCGTGGTTAGCAACGAAACGGACGTTTTGTCGTGCTGTGTGCAGTTGTCCCATCTCAGAAAATTTACATTACGGTTGGAAACCGTGCCAAACCGAACATTAAAATTATCGTCTTTGTGACACTATCAGGCCATGGCCAAACAAAAGAGACTGTCCAAGGCCACGATTGATGCGCTTACTACTGAAATGGCAAAGCCGCACATCACTGCGTCTGCATCAAAAGCCATGCGTTCTCAGGCTTCGCAGCATCGCAAGTTGGTGCTTGTGACTGCTTTTTATGGTTACGAATGCAGCCACTGCAAATGCAGATTCCCTGAAAGCGCACTGCCTAAAGGCGCTTCGATGACTGCCCGCGTTGCTGTTCGACAATGCCAAAGAGAATTTTCAGAACACATCTGTCCTTTGTAGTTCTCCCTACATTCAAATTATCGTGGCACTTGGGTACGGGCATACGGTATAAGCATCCCGTGTCCACGGAGACCCTAACCTTAATGCCAATCAGAGTGTTGATTGCAGACGATAGCGACATCATGCGTGCCGCAATCGCTAGCACGCTCAAAGCCGACCCTGACATTGAAGTCGTGGGTGAAGCAACCAACTTCGCGGAAACCCTTGAACGGGCTGGCACTCTGAACCCTGACATTGTTTTGCTGGACTTGCATATGCCAGATGAACGCCGTTATTCGCCAGAAATTGTGAAAGGGCCGCTGCTCGAAAACAGCGGATGTGTTCTAGCTATATCGGTGTGGAACGATGTGGATGCTATGGCGTTGGCTAAAAATATCGGAGCGGTGGCGTTGTTGGACAAGGCCGATTTGTTCTCTACCTTGATTTCTACAATTAAAATGTACTGCACGAAGGATTGATGCGGCTAACTGCGGGGCACGCCACAGGGCAATGGGCTACCTGAGTGCTTCTTGTTCAATCAATCGCGCACGCATGACCAGACGGTCAGAAACCCAATCAGGGTATGGCTTCTCAACCTGACCTGCCTGATATAACGCTTTCCACTCTGCATAATCCAGTTCGGCCTGTTTGAGTGCTTCCTGTAATTCTGCTTTTGTCGCTGGGATATTCGTGACGGTTCCGTCAGTCTCTGTGTGCAAATGAATATCGCCAGACCGGGTAAGGTCAGTTCGGCTTACGGGGTATCTTGCCACCTTCAACTTTCCTTTGTGTTCGTACATCACCACTATTTCGGAATCGCCGTTTTTGAAAAATGCACTTAGTAGCTTCATGATTTAGTCTTCCCTACGCCGTCAGTTGACCCGCGTTCCGAACCGCTGAATGAACTTCGAAAGAGCCTTGGAATGTTCAAAAGTGGCACTCGAAGGGCCACCATCCTACCTTCCAAGTGTCTCATTATTGTGGTGAGGAGTTGGTGCAGGGAAGAGTACAGGTGTGTTTAAAAAGTGATTTTCAGCGATGGAACAGGACGCGTCAGGCCATTGACAGCCCACCCCGGGCATTGCCAGATGACGCTGAGGCCCTTACGTCGTTAAAGTTGGCCATCGAACTCGAACAAGAGAATGACGGACGCTGGATCGCGGAGATTCCGGCTCTACCGGGGGTCATGGTGTACGGCAAGTCCAAGGTCGAGGCCGTCCGGTCCGTACAAACTTTAGCCCTGCATGTGCTGGCAGACCGCCTCGGTCAAGATACTGACGAACCGCCAGAACGCGACCTCGTCGTCTGTCTCAATTCCCCCCTGTGAGTCATTGGCCCAGCCTAAAAGCGAAAAAGGTCTACAAAGCTCGCCTCAGAATCGGATGGAACCCTAAGCCAGAAAAAAGATCATCTCACCTGCAATTACAACGCAGTGGCTTCGCTGATTACACTTGGGCATTTCAAGATTCAGATGAGATAGGTTGCCAAATGATGGCCCGGATTGCTAAACACACGGGTTTGACCCGAGAAGACCGGTGACCCACATCTCTGCCATCCCTCAACTGAACTGAAGAGTACAGGTGTGTTTAAAAAGAAATTTTTGTGACTCCAACGCAAACCTTGGCGTGCGCTTTACGGTGCCTGATATCTTATGTAGGATAGCCTACAAAGAGTTACGACCTACAGGAATGCCTGTATGGCACCGCCAACCACAAGTGGATTATCAATTATTTGAGTCAATCCACGGGAACCCATTTATGGCCAGAATTCTAGTCGCTGACGATCATGATGGAACACGGGGAATTTTGAAGGTTTTGCTGCGACAGCATTCAGGGTGGGAAGTCTGCGGGGAAGCCAGCACCGGGGAAGAAGCCCTGAAAAAATGCGTGGAGTTGAAGCCGGACGTAATTGTAAAAGATTGGGTAATGCCTGGTATGGACAGCGTTGAGCTGACCCGGCAGATTTGCGCTCAGTCTCCCGACACGGCGATTGTCATATTTTCCTTCTACGATATGCCTGAATTGGAATTGGCGGCTAAAGCTGCGGGTGTGCACCGCGTGGCGACGAAGGATATTGCATCGTTGATTCCCGCGATTGAGGATGTGCTGCGTTCTTCGCGGAAACGGACGATCAGTCCGAGCGAGTCGGCCAACCGGGCGAGCGCTAACCCACCTAAAGAAAAACTGGATTAACCGACCGAGCTTCGTGGCACAGTAGCTGCTGTCGATGGTCCCTTCATGACAACATTTCTGCGCACGCTGGAGTTTCTGAGCTTGGGGCTGTGGCTAGGCAGCGATGTGTTTTTGAGTTTTGTGGTGGCGCCGGGGGCGTTTCACGTGCTCGCAACGCGCGATCAAGCCGGCGTGATGGTGGGATTTGCGCTTACGCGCATGCATATTGGTGGAATTATTTGTGGAGTGATTTTTCTGCTGGCGCGGCTCGCGCGCAAGCGTTTATTCGTTAGTGTCGGGGCCTCGGCTGCGCTATGCGTGCTGGTGATGATCGCGGCGACGCTGGTTTCGCAATTCACGGTGAGCGCGAAGATGGCGGCGCTGCGGGGGCAGATGGGGTCGATTCAGGCTACTGCGGCGGATAGTCCGCTGCTGGCGGAGTTTACGCGGTTGCACAGTATTTCTGTTTCGCTCGAGAGCGTGGTGCTGCTGGCGGGGATTGCAGCGATGCTTTTGTTGGTGCGCGAAGGGGCGCGGCTTACTTAGGAAGAAAATTCAACTGCAAGACCCAGGTTCAGACTCAACTGCGAACCTGGGGCACCCTCCGCTTCCGATCGCATGGAGTTTGGGTTCAACCACCGCGGTGTCATCGTGATTTTAAAGTTGCGGTGCGCTCGCGTTTCTTCTTTCTATTTTTAATTGTAGGCTGCGGCTTGCTTTTTTTTCTGTGGGCGACGGCTTTGGCGATTTTGTTGGTGGCTTTGTAGCCGGCGCGTTCGAAGGCACGCCACATGTACCAGCTGGCGACGGTGCGGTAGGGGCGCCAGCGTTCCCCGAAAGCTAAAAGTTCTTTCGGCTTGGGCATGCGCTTTTTGCCGTAGGTGACGGACCAGCCTTTTTTCACTCCCAAATCATGGATCGGCAAGACGTCCGGGCGACCGAGGCGGAAAATTAGAAACATTTCTACCGTCCAGGCGCCGATGCCACGAACTGAGACGAGACGTTCGACGAGTTCTTCGTCGGACATTTTTTGCGCTTCTTCCAGGGTGGGGACGACGCCGTCGATGGTTTTTTGCGCCAGGTCCTTCATGGCCAAGACTTTTGCGCCGGAAAGGCCTGCCTTGCGCAATTTTTGTGGGCGGAGTTTCAGCATTTCTTGCGGCGTCGGAGCCCGGCCATGGCTGCCGAGCGCTTTGATGCGCGCGAAAATGGTGGCCGCGGCTTTGCCGGAGATGGATTGATAGGTGATGGATTCCATCAGGGCTTCGTAAGGGCTGTCCATGGATTCCATTTCGATCTGGAATTCGACAGTGTCTTCGATGAGGCGGGCGAGACGCTCGTCTTTGGCGGCGAGTGCTGCTTTTGCGATGCGCAAATCGAATGGAAGCATGGGAGTCGTGGTGGCCATGAGTATCCGCGCCAGGGAATTCTAACTTAAGCTGGCGAGTAAACGAGTTATCACAGCGAAGTAATTTCGTCTATCCGCTTGCGACCAGAGGATTCGATGCGAGTGCGCCTATCAAAGGAGCATCGAGTGCTGTGCTAACATATCGCGTTTATGCAAACAGGAATTATCGGTCTGCCGCAGGTCGGAAAAACCACGTTGTTCCGCATTCTTACCAAAGCTAGTGTCGAGGGCAAGCCTGGCGCGCAAGGGACGCATGTGGGCGTCGCCAAGGTCCCTGAGCCGCGGCTGGTTGAGCTGGCGAAGCTCTATAATCCCAAGAAAATCACCTATGCCACGGTGCAGTATGTGGACGTTGGCGGGATGCAGAAGGACCGCAACCGCGACGCGCTAGCGCCGCTGCGCGAAGTGGACACCATCGCGCACGTGATTCGCGTTTTTGACGATCCGTCGGTGCCACACGCGGCAGGGAGCATTGATCCGTTGCGCGATGCGACCAACCTGGAGCTGGAATTAATCCTGGCCGATCACGACCAGATTACCCGCCGGCTTGAGCGGCTCGAGAAAGATTTAAAGAAAAAGAAAGATCCCGTGCTGGAGGCCGAGAAGGCGGTCCTCGATAAGTGCAAAGCGCATCTTGAATCTGAAAAACCTTTGCGCGAACTAGAGCTGACGGCCGAGGAGCGCAAGCCCATCGGGGGATTTTTATTTTTGTCGCAGCGTCCCATGCTTTATGTGCTGAATTTGGGGGATGACGAAGCGGCGGAACTTTCCACTGCCGTGGAGCGCCATAAACTAAGCGCGCTGCAAGGGCGGCCCAACACGGCGGTGATCGCCATCTGCGGGCGCCTTGAAGCTGAGCTTGCGCAGATGGAAGAAAAAGAAGCCGCGGAATTGCTGGAATCTTACGGGCTGAAGGAGCCGGGCTTGAATCGCTTGATCCATGCCACATACGAACTGATGGGCTTGATTCCTTATTTCACCGCCGGTGAGCCGGAAGTTCGCGCGTGGACGATTCGAAAAGGCGCCACTGCTGTGAAAGCTGCGGGCGAAATTCACAGCGATATTGAAAAAGGTTTCATTCGCGCCGAAGTGGTGCGCTGGAACGATTTGCTCGCTGCAGGCAGCATCGCCGCCGCGCGAGAAAAAGCCCAGGTCCGCCTAGAAGGGCGCGACTATATCGTGCAGGAAGGTGATGTGATTCTCTTCCGCCACAGTGGTTAACGCGGCTTTCTTCGGATTAATAAGCAAATGCCGCATCCTGACTCAACTCGTATCGCATTAGCAGCTGTTCTGGGGCTGGTGGCCGCCGGCGGCAACCTGCTGGGCGGCTACTTCGTGGTTTATCGCAAGTGGCAACGCCGCAACCTGCAATATTTTGTGGCGTTAGGCGCGGGCTACATGCTGGCTGTGGCGTTTCTGGACGTGATCCCTGAGTCGGTGCGGCTGGCGGGCGACAGCGCGTTCCTGGCAATCCTCATCGGCTATTTCCTGATTCATCTGTTCGAACACACCATCGCGCCGCACCTTCATTTCGGAGAAGAGACGCATCACGAAATAGTCAGCCATCACCACGTGGGTGCCACCATGCTGCTGGGGCTGGTCATCCATACTTTTTTTGATGGGGTGGCGATCGCCTCCGGCTTCCTGGTATCGAACTGGCTGGGCGTGGTGATTTTCGTGGCCATTTTTCTGCACAAGCTTCCTGAGGGCTTTACGGTCGCGAGCGTGGTGCTGGCCAGCGGACAGAGCCGGCGCAACGCAATCCTGGCTTCCGGGTTACTAGGTGCAGCGACGTTGTTAGGAGTGCTGCTTACGACGCTCCTGGAAAGCCAGCTCAAATACGCTTTGCCGCTTTCGGGGGGCGTGACGCTGTACGTAGCCGCTACCGATCTGCTGCCGGAAGTGAACCGCGAGCCCAACTGGCGTATGGCCTTGCTGGTGTTCGTTGGAGTAGCCAGCTTGCTGATAATGCGGAGTTTGTTCCATGTATAAAGTCCCTAGTTACCGCTCTGTTTTACATCCAGGATTTGCAACTTTCTGACAATACACGGGTTTGATACAGTGTGTCGGCAATGGCCAGGACCGACGTCCAACTGATGCTGGACGTGAAGGCGGGCGACGAACAGTCGTTCGCGCTTCTCTTGCATCGCTATAGGACGCCGCTGGTTAACTTCCTCTACCGCATGGTTCGGAACCGCGAGCAGGCAGAGGATCTGGCACAAGAGGTTTTCATCCGGGTGTATCGGGCGCGGGCGGATTACGTGCCGAGCGCGAAGTTCACCACCTGGTTGTTCCGG
>Ga0209006_10002670_pt1 | contig 16236 bp, 18 predicted proteins | sample JacPin_JW_Ref_O2_FD_188567 | JGI IMG/M metagenome (GOLD analysis project Ga0209006, IMG submission 188567) | Forest soil microbial communities from Algoma, Ontario, Canada - Jack Pine, Ontario site 1_JW_Ref_O2 (SPAdes) (version 2) | ecosystem: Environmental > Terrestrial > Soil > Boreal... | reverse complement strand
GCCGCCCGCAGCTCACGATAGCGCTGGAACTGGCAGAAAATTTAAATAACTACTTAAACATCTGACGGATAGACTGTCAAGCCAGCCCGCCCGGATCTCAGCAGAATCACCCCTGTTTCGGGAAATTTCCCCTGCAATCTCGAGCAGCGTTTACGGTTGGGCCCTGAGCACCCCTAAGCAATCGCCTCTAAGCATCCATGAGATGCACCGGAGCCTCACGAAAGATGCCGGGGATGGCACGAAAGTGGGGGAGAGGGAAAACTTCGTCCCCGGCTCGTCGGAAAGCATCTGCAAACCCTTGCATGAAAAAGGGAGCGGCCGCGCCGCCGGAGTTGCAAGCTGCTGATTCTGCGGCGAGAGTCGCAAACCCCACCCCACGAGGGATGGCACCACGATTGCTTAGTTAACAGAGTGCGGGTATTGGAACTCGCAGCCGGCATTTCCTCCTAGCCGGGCGGTTTGCAACAGGATTTACCGATTCAACCGTGGCTCGTGTTTTTGTGTTTGCAAACCGCGGACGATTCTATACATTTGTGCCTCACAGGGTCTGAGCCGTCGAGATTCAAACCTCCCCTTATTTCTTGAGTCGCAGTTCGCATTCGGACGACCGTGTTGTATTAGAGCGGCCGTTTCGGAGCGAAGCGAGGAACGATCGCCGTAAGTAACGATCGTAGAACGAACGATGAATCTGGGGATACATGCTTTCAACGAGCCCGTATAAAATGCAGACGAGTTCTCAGGAACGGCGGTCGATGCGGCGGTTCGATATGCGGCTGCCGGCTGTGGTGCACATCGAAGGCACCAGCGAGTTCCACACGGAAACGCAAAACGTGAGCGCGCGCGGCGTTTTCTTCTATCTCGATCGCGCGATCGCGGCGGGCACGCAACTGGAAGTGACTCTCACTTTCCCGCCCCACATCACGCTCACCGACGCTGTGCGCGTCCGTTTTACCGCCCGTGTGATTCGGGTGGAATCTCCGCTGCCTTCTCTCCGCGTCGGCACCGCAGCCATGATCGAAGACTACGAATTTCTCCGCTCCGGTGGCGGCAACGACTTCCTCAGCGCCCTGCAGAAGCAATGGAAAGCGGCGAACTGAAGGGCAGGCTTCGGACCACGGGCTCCGGCTTTCGGGCTTCGGCGAATCAAAACCCTCGGTGGTCTTCACTTCCGGCCAGGCTCTTACCGCCCTCCGTCTGCTGACGTTTACCCGGCAGGATTTTGCCGAAGCCCGGGGGCCGAAGCCCGACTACTCGTCCCACCCCTCTCGTCCCACCCATCCCACTCATCTCGTCCCACTCATCTTGCCGCACAATATTCGCCATGCTAAGCTCCCACGGCAATGATCTTCCGCATGAGAGTTCCGCGCGCCCCGCTCTCTCAATTCGTGGAGAACTTGTGGTTTTATCAGGACCTGGAAGTCAATTACACCAAAGAAAAGCTTCTGCCCGATGCCGCCGTGGAGATGATCATCGATCTTGGCGACGGGCCCAAGAAACTCTACGACCGGCACAACACTCTCCGCTACACCGGGTACCACCGCTGCTGGATCAGCGGCATGCAGACCCGCTATCTCATCATCGGCGCCGAAAAAGGATCGTCGATGATGGGCGCGCACTTCCGCACTGGCGGTGCCGCGCCATTCTTCAGTTTTCCGATTTCAGATCTGACCGCCAATGTGGTGGAACTGGACTTGATCTGGAAACGCGAAATTGTTTCCCTGCGGGAGCAGTTGATCGAGGCGACCGCCGTCGACGCCAAGTTCGATTTGCTGGAGGCTTATCTCGTCGGCAAAGCGCAAGCCCGGCTGGAACCGGACAAGACCATCTCAGCCGCGCTGGCAATGCTCCACTCGTGGCCAGTACTCCCTCTGCGCGAACTTGCCTCTCGCCTCGGCGTCAGCCATAAGCAAATGATTGCGCGTTTCGATTGCCGCGTCGGCCTCACTCCCAAGCTCACGTCGCGGATCCTCCGCTTCCGCGCGTCCCTGACCGCCGCGCACAGTATCGCAACACCGGATTGGTCCGACCTGGCGGCGGATTGCGGCTACTACGACCAGGCTCACCTCATTCATGAATTCCAGGAATTCGCCGGAATGACTCCCTCGGAGTATCAACGGAACCGCACCGAATATCCCCACTACATTCCTGTCGACTAGGGAAATGGCTAGGGAAATTTCTTACAATACATCCCCGCGGTCGTGGTTCACTGTGTCGCTGGTTCTAATTTCTACGAGGAGAAGACTTGATGCCACATATCAACTGGCTGGCTGTGCTGGCCGCCGCCGTCTCCAGTTTCGTTCTCGGGGGACTCTGGTATTCCAAAGCTTTGTTCGGCAGGGCCTGGATGTCCGCCAACAATCTTTCCGACGCGGACTTGGCCAAGGGCAACATGGCGAAGATCTTTGGCCTGTCGCTGGTCTTCGCCGTGATCATGGCGGCGAATCTTGCTGCCTTCCTCGCCGAGCCCAAGACTACGGCCTCCTGGGGGGCAACCGCCGGGTTTCTCGCTGGTTTTGGCTGGGTGGCGCTGTCCATCGCTACCATCGCGCTGTTTGAGCGGCGCTCCTGGAAATATACGCTGATCAATGGCGGCTACGTGACAGTGTCGTTTGTCCTCATGGGAGCGATCATCGGAGCTTGGCGTTAGCGGGGACCGAAAGACGGGGCTTCGGCCTGCGGGCTTCGGCTTTTGGAAGACCTTCATTGGAGTGGCACAGCGCTTCTAGCGCTGCGATTGCAGCCATCTTGTGATTGCGGGCGTTAGCCCGAGAGGTACGATTCGCGGGTGCCTGTTGCCCGAGCCGTCCGAAGGCGCGGAGCGAACACCGTGGAAGCCTCGCTGAAGCCCGAAGCCCCTTTCACCTGCCCAAGTCTTTCAACTGCTGGCGCAGGCTCTTGTAGCGGCGCACCAGGCTCCCGAGATAGAGCGCATGGATCAGCCAGGTTACGATGTAGGCAGCGTAGAGAAATTTGATGGCGTTCATTGGGAGCCTCGGCTAGAGACGGCTGGGCTTGAGACGGAGACGGTCGAACCTGCTCCGCTCAGAGACTGCGTTGCGTGGGCTTGTTCCACTTCGCGACGGAGGTTTTCCAGGCGATAGCGTGACCAGCACACCAGAAACGCGAAGAAAAGAAATGCAGTCCAGCTGATCATGAGAACGTTGAACATCTTCGGATCCATCGACCCTCCGCCACCGATCACCGGCTGAGGATGCTGCGTGCGAAAGAACCAGATAGAAAAATAAACCAGCGGAACATCGAGCGCTCCGAAAACGGCGAGCGCCGCAGCAAGTTTTTGAGTCTGCGCGCTGTCAGAAAAACGCCGCAGGATCAGGTAGCTCACGTAGATCAACCACAGCACCAGCGTGGAAGTCAGCCGGATGTCTCCCGGCGCCCACCAGATGCCCCACACCGGCCGCGCCCAGATCGGCCCCGTAATCAGAACGATGGTGCAGAATACGACTCCGACTTCGGCGGTGGTCACGGCCAGCACATCGAGTTTTTCGCCGGGAAAATATTTCCCTAGGAACAAATAGAAAGCGGGTATCGCCAACGCCGTGGTCGCAATCGCGCTCGGCCGGATGCCCGCCGGCAAGGGAATCACGAACGCGGCCACTGCGCCGACAACGCCGACGGCAACGGCAATCCATTTTGCAGCTTGCCGGGTCGAGGGCTGGCCATCCGCAAGATACTGCACCGAGGCGATGAAGTTGATGAAGAAAAGAAGAAACGCAGTCCACGCGGAAGGCACGTGGTAGTAAATGATGCGGTAAACATCGCCCTGCTGAGCGTCGGTCGGCGCCACCAACAGCGCTTGATAGAGGGCGTAGGCAAGCAGCACCGCTGTGACAGCTGCGAGGATGGGGAAGGCTCGCTTCATGCTGATTCAAACCCGGTGATTCAAACCACCAGCTTCACGCCAACTGCTTCACGCCGCGTGCTTCATTCCGCCTGCCTCATTCCGCCTGGAGAACCGTTTCAAATAACGCGAGGCACGCTGTAGTAAATACTACATCGTAAGTAAGAAGCAAAACGATCCAGAAGTGCGCCGGATCGTCGCCCGTGAGAATCGCCGTGGTGCCCGCGACCATCCCGATCACCGCCGGAATGGAAACGGGAAACAGCAGCAGCGGTAACATAATTTCGCGGCTGCGCGTGCGGATCGACATTGCCGCAAAAAATGTTCCGTTGACCACCAGCGCCCAGGTTCCGAGAAGGGCGATCGGAATCAACTGCCACGCCGGGCCCACCGCTCGCAGATTGTAGAAAACGATGAAGAGCGGCGCCATCAGCGCTTCCAGCACGCTGACAAAAATGAAATTGCCTAAAGCTTTCGCGAGGAAAAGCGCGTTGGCGGGAGCGGGCGAGACGCGGTAGGCGTCCAGCACGTGATTGCGCAACTCGCGGGCCCAGGTCTGGTTCAGCGCAACCACGGCCGCAAATAAAATCGCTACCCAGATCAAGCCACCCGCAATGTGGCGCGATTCCTCGGCTAGCGGATCGAAAGAAAAACTGAAAATCACCACCACCAGCAGCGAGAAAAAAAGCATGGAGTTAAGTGAGTCTTTGGAACGCCACTCCAGGCGAATATCTTTTGCCAGCGTCGCGAGAGTCACGGACCCGAGGCTCATCGCGCGCCCCCGTGAGTTCGAAATCTGAAATCTGAAATCTGAAGCCTACAATTGCTTGCGAGCGGAGCCCCGGACGCCCTCGTCCGGGGACGCCTCGTCCGTGGATCTCGCCCGGCGGACGAGGGCGTCCGCCGCTCCGCGATCCTGAATCTGACCCGCACTCTCCTCTGCAAGATTTTCACGAGGGAGACCCCGCGCGCGCCATGCTCGCCGTGCGATCCACGATCTGGCCCGCCTGCATCCAGATGAATTCATCGGCAACGCCTTGCAGCAGTGCCGCCTGATGTGTGACCACGAAAAGCGTTTTCCCGGAATCGCGCATCCCGCGCAGCAGGCGAACCATTTCCCCGGCAGAGTGAACGTCGACATTCGAGAACGGCTCGTCGAGCAGGAGAATTTTCGGATCATGCAGAATCGCGCGCGCCAGCGACATGCGCTGCCGCATACCCTGTGAATACTGGCCAACGGGGCGCTTCAACTCAGGATCGAGTCCAACCGAGCGCACCACTTGCGCGCAGCGTTCGTCTCCGGCGATGCCGTAAAGCCGCGCGAAGTAGCGCAGGTTCTCCATCCCGCTCATCTCGTCGTAAAGCAGCGAGGGGTGCGCCATGTAGCCGATCTCGCGGCAGGCATCCGGCGGAGTCATCCCGAGAATCGAGACCGTTCCCTGCGTCGGATGTGCGAGTCCGGCGAGCGCGCGCAGCAGCGTGGTCTTCCCCGCTCCGTTGTCGCCGAGGATGGCATAGAACTTGCCGCTATAAAACTCCGCACTCACTCCGCGCAACGCGGCGAAGCGGCCGAACTGCTGGATGACGTTCGTGACGGTGATGGCTGGGATGCTCACTTCAGCAGTGAGTTTACTGGAGGCGCGAAATCTTCGCACCGCGCACGCTCATAGAGGGCGCGACCTCACAGAGCGACGTGACGATAGGGATCCTTCCCTTCGCTCCGGATGACAGAATTAGAAGTAGAAACTGAAAACTCAGTTTGGGAGACCGGGCGCGGCGGCCGGGCGTGCTTGCGTCACACTCTTAGGCGGTTCGCTCGATGGCATTCCATTCGCAGGCGTGCCCGGCTGCGGGGCCGCGTACTTCGACGCGCACTTGGCTTGCAGCGCCTTGGCTTGGAAAACTCCATCGGGACCGATTTTGCCATCGGCCAGGGCTTGCGATTCGTCTTTGAACGTGTCGGGCGGAGCTTCGGTGCCTGTGTAATCCACCGCCAGAGTCTGGTCCTGCTCCACCAGCACGAATTGCACGTGCGTTCCGTTACGCTTGATCGAACCGGGTTTCACGTTTCCCGCAACCCGCAACCGCTTCGCGTACGCTCCCGAGCCCATGGCATGCAGTTCTTTGATGGTGACGTAATAACTCTTACTGTCCTGCACCCCGGTATAGGCGAGATAGCCGAGCAGCACGACAATCAACACCGTGACGGCCCCGAACTTCAAATATGTATTTCCCTGGCTCGACATGACGACCGCTCCCGCGGGACTTTGCCTCACGTACGAACTGTACGCGCCGCGGAAGCGGGAATCAAGATTCGGGAGAACCGAGAAAGAGAACCGACAAAGAGAGAACCGACAAAGAACCGACAAAGAGATTGACTTCTCCTCGGAACGCTCCTACCCTTTGCCCATATTTGCGGGCCTTCGCAGTTGGGCAGTGCTCTTTCACCTCGGGGAATCTACAGGAACCGTTGGCACACAAGAAACATCAGTAGCGGAGGCGACAGCCATGGCAGTCACCGAACACAATTCCCTCGCCGACCTATACCCGGACACTCCATGTTTTTCCAGCCGAAGAAGCTTTCTAAAAAGCTCAGCCGCGGTTACCGCTGGCTTCTCCACCCTGATTGGAGCACTCGCGCTGCCTGAAACCGCGCAGGCCAGCGACCCCAGTCCCAACGTTTTAGGACCGCGCCCTGGATACTCGCCGCAGGTGGGAACGTTCGTCTCCCTACTCACCTGGATGCGCGAGCAAAACGGCGTAATCCGCGCCACCAAGGGCCTCACCCAGGCCGACCTGGACTACCTCCTCGACCCGAACGCCAACACCATCGGCGCCCTCATGCTCCACCTCGCCGCCACAGACACCTACTACCGCCTCCACACGTTCGAGGACAAGAAGTGGGGCAGCTGGCCCGATTCCGTGAAGCAGCAGTGGGATGCAGCCATGAGTCTGGGAGACGCGGGCCGGAAAACCATCAAAGGGCACGACCGTGACTACTATCTGAACATTCTGCAGGAAACCCGCGCGAAAACGCTGGCGGAGTTCAGCAAGCGCGACGATACCTGGCTGATGGCCATCGACAAGGATTGGCCCTGGGGGCCGACCAACAACCTGTGCAAGTGGTTCCACGTCTGCGAACACGAGGCGCACCACACCGGACAGATTGCATTCCTGAAAAAACGGCTCCCTGGCGCAAAACCAGACACTGAGTAAGCAACGCCAAAACCTGTCGGCCTGTGAAAAATCGCACCAATCTCGCGCAGGATCAACACTCTGTCTAGCACGACGGTCGCTTTTGCCGCCATTTCAGCGCGAAATCAGCCGGGCGCTAGAAATATAGAGAAAGCCCAGGCGTAAATTCAGCCGCTCCCACCGTTCTAACAGGTCGCACGAAGGCCGCGGTCGTATTAAAATCGAGCTTCGAGATTTCTCTCCGGAGGTCCACAATGCGGCACTACGCAAAATGTACGGTGACAGCGGCGGTTGTTCTGGTCTCGTTTGGCTTGTGGGCCCAAGAGACCTACCAGCCACCGGACCCCGATTTGCTAGCGCGGTTTTCTTACCAGGGAGATCAGCACATTTGTGTTGCGGTCTCGCGTGGCGGAGATTATCGACTCGTGCGCGTGCCCGCCCTTGGGCCAACGCAGCGGCTGCATGGCAAAATCCGTGCGGAACAACTCCAGCAACTTCGGAAGTTGATCTCGGACCCTCATTTTCGCGCGCTCTCCGGCACTCATGGTGGGCTCATTCGTCAGGAATCCGAAAGCTTCGGGGCGGAAATTCTTCGAGATAGCGGCGCCCAGCGACTGCAGTGGTTGAATGCAGACGGCGAGAGCCCGTTTCCCGGTTCAGTGAGCAAGATTGTCGATTGGCTGGAACACTTTCAGCCCACAGGCGGGAAGCCGTTTGAATTCGCTGAATATCCCGAGGTGTGTCCGTCGGGCGGGCTACGTCTGCTTCAGCCGTCGGTTGCTGAGAACCTGCGCCATTAGGCCTGCGAATATCTCTCATGATTCATCCTTGGCACGACGTAACTCCCGGCGACAAGCTGCCGCAGGAATTCGACTGCGTGGTCGAAATTCCTTTTGGCTCGAGCGTGAAATATGAACTCGACAAATCGAGCGGCTTGATCCGGCTTGATCGCATCCTCTACTCGGCGGTTTACTATCCGGCGAATTACGGCTTCATACCGCAGACGCTCGCCGAAGACGACGACCCGCTCGACGTGCTGGTGCTGTGCCAGGAAACCGTTGTGCCCCTTACCATCATCCATGCTCGCGCCATCGGCCTGATGACCATGATTGACGCCGGCAAGCAGGATCATAAGATCATTGCTGTGGCCACCGAGGACCCGGAGTTTAATTCGTACTGCGAGGCGGCGGAAATGCCTCCGCATCGCATGCTGATGCTGCGCCGTTTTTTTCAGGATTACAAACTGCTCGAAGGTAAAGCCGTCGAGGTGGATGAGATCCGCCCGGCTGGCGAGGCCTACCCCATCATCCTCGACGCGCTGCGTCGCTACAGCGAACAGCGGCGCAAAGGCTTCAAGACTTTCGGCGAAAAGCACTGACACCGGTGACATTTCCGAAGTCGCACTTTGACCAGGCAGAGGTAGCTGCAGCGGTAGGCTGATGGCGACAGAGACCCAAATTTCATCGAGCACGGCAACCCCGCCCGCCGATACTCCGACAAAGTCCATCGCACCGTGGTGGCATACCGGGCTCGTGCTGGTGCCTTTGGCGATCGGGTCGGTCGCGAGCGCTTACCGGCACGGGCTGGAAAACTTACATGTGCCGCGCCTAAGTTCCCGCTTCTCGAGCTACGTCACAGTGTTTTTAGAAGAGTGGTTCGTGGTTTCTCTTGATCTGGCTCGCTCTCCGGCGCCGCGGGCTCTCAATAAGCAGTTTGGTTTCCGGCCGCTGGCAGACGCTCGGTGCATTCTTCAGAGATTTAGGACTGGGCATCGGATTTCTCGTGGTCGAAATCCCGCTGGCATCCCTGCTCAGCCACCTTCTTGGCGATAGCGTCAGCGACCGCACCGCCAGCTTCACGCCCCAAACCGGATTCGAGCTTGTCGTATGGCTCGGAATGGCTGCCACGGCCGGTTTTTGTGAAGAGCTCATTTTCCGTGGATATCTCATCCGGCAATTCCGCGCGTGGACTGGCAGCCGCGTATTCGCGATCGTCGTTCAAGGCGTGGCCTTTGGCCTCATTCACGGTTACTACGACTACAAAACGATCGTCGTGATCATGGTCGAGGGATGTCTCCTGGGAGCGCTTGCCCATTGGCGCAAGAGCCTCCGCCCCGGAATGCTGGCCCACGGTCTGGAAGATGTCCTCGGAGGCCTAGTCGGGTTCCTTTCCCGGTAAGGGAGTCGCTAGAGGCGATCGCGCCCAATTGACGAAGCTTCGCGGCCCATCGGCGGTCTCGATCTCAGCGCCTGCACTTTTCTCTTGACAGTTGCGTACTAGTTGTATATAACACTAGTAGTTTATATGACTGCAAAGAGCCAATCCGCACAGCTTCCCTTCCGCTTCGCGCTCGATCTGCACAGCGGCATGCCGGTGTACCGCCAGCTCATCGACCAAGTCAGGGGCGGCGTGGCCTCGGGCTCGCTGACCGCCGGCGACCAGCTGCCCACGGTCCGGCAGCTGGCTGTGGATTTGGCCATCAACCCAAACACCGTGCTGCGCGCTTATCGTGAGCTCGAACTCGGCGGCATGCTGGAGACTCACCAGGGCACCGGGACCTTTGTGGCGAAAAAGAAACCAGAGAAAAACAATGCCGAGCGCGAGCGCCAGCTCACGCAGATGGCGGGCGAATTCGCCGCCCGCGCTGGCGCCGCGGGATTCTCCGTGGAAGATTTGCTGGAACGTTTGCGCGAGATGGTGCCCGATCGCGGGCAGAGGAGATAGAGCCATGACGAAAATTGAAATCGGTCAGATCAGCGGCATCGGGAAATCGCTATTTGTCATCTGCCTGTTGGCAGGCGCGGTGGTCAGCGCCACGATTCATCATCCCGCGGGGATTATTGCGGGTGCCGTGCTCGGCATCTATTTCATGTTCGCCATCAAAGTGGTGCAGCAATGGGAGAAAGTCGCCGTCCTGCGCCTGGGCCGTTACGTGGGCCTGCGCGGCCCCGGAGTCTTCCACATCATTCCCATCGTGGAAACCCTCAGCGCGTATGTTGACCAGCGCGTACGCGTAGCCAGCGTCTCGGCGGAATCCACGCTCACCCGCGACACGGTCCCGGTGAACGTCGACGCCATTGTGTTCTGGCTGGTATGGAACGCGGAGAAATCCATCCTCGAAGTGGAGAACTTCATCGACGCCATCAACATGAGCGCTCAGACTGCGCTGCGAGAGTCGATCGGCCGCCACGAGCTGGCGCAGATGATCACCGAGCGCGAGACCATGGGCCGCGAACTGCAGCGCATCCTCGATGAAAAGACAAATCCCTGGGGGATCACTGTGCAATCGGTAGAGATTCGCGACGTGAGGATTCCGCAAGGTCTCGAGGACGCCATGTCGCGCCAGGCGCAGGCCCAGCGCGAGCGGCAGGCTCGCATTATTCTCGGCCAGGCCGAAAGCGAAATCTCCGCCAGCTTCGTGCAAGCCGCAGCCGCCTACGCGGAAAATCCGGTGGCCCTGCACCTGCGCGCCATGAACATGCTCTACGAGGCCGTCAAGGAAAAGGGCGCGATGGTAATCGTCCCTTCGACCGCAGTCGAGACCATGGGCCTGGGCGGAACCCTCGCCACCGCGTCACTCGGCGGAGCCAAACCCTAACCACTTCATCGAAGACCAACAAAAATTAAGACCGGCAAAAAAGGAGAACGTATGAACCGATTACTATCAGTGTCTCTAGTTGCCTTAGCGTTAACCGCAGGCGCCTCGCCGAAAGTGGTGGCGCAGTCTCCGGCCATGCAAAAAGGAATCAACGTAGAGCTGGCGCCAACCAGCAACGCCACAACCATGCCCGATGCGGACAACGCAGACGCGTGGATCGTGACCGTAACCGAAAACGGCAGCGTCTACTTCGGCACCCACCCGGTGACTCCTGCGGCCTTGGCGGCCGAGATGCAGAGCCGTCCGCGCGATCGCCAACAGAAGCTTTACATCAAAGCCGACACTCGTACTCCGTTTGCCAATGTGCAACGTGTCCTCGAGGCGGCCCGTGACACATTTTTCGAAGCGCCAGTCCTGCTGACGTCGCAGCCAGAGGCATCGGCGCCGGGAACCGTCACGCCGCCAGAGGGGCTAGAGGTGTGGGTCGGTGCACTGCCGTCCGGCACGCAATCGATTATGGTGCAGGCGCTCCACTCGGGGCAGCAATCGCCGATCCTGAAGGCCAACCGTGAGCCCGTTTCATGGGAAGCTCTGCCGAGCACGTTGACGCAGGCGTTCCAGAATCGAAGCGACAAAATAATTCTGCTGAACGCAGACGGTCACCTGTCATTGGCGCAAGTCGTGCGCGTGATCGACACGTGCCGGTCAGTGGGTGCCAAGGTCGTTCTGGTCACGGCGGGAATGTGAAACCGGCAGCCACATTAGAGAAACTTATGAGTCGCTGGCTCGGAATGTGCCTTCTGAGTCTGCCGCTGATGATCGTGCCAGTGCTCGCGCAGGATTCTGCGCGCTGGCACGATCCGTCAAAACACAGCGTGCGTTTCGTAACCGTGGAAGAAGGTGTCCAGCTGGAAGTGCTCGATTGGGGCGGAACAGGACGCCCGGTCGTGCTGCTGGCGGGACGTGGATTTACCGCGCATGTCTTCGACGGCTTCGCCGAAAAATTGACCGACTCGTATCACGTGTATGGAATCACCCGACGCGGTTCCGGAGCCTCCAGCCAGCCCGCGTCGGGTTACACGGAGGAGCGCCGAACCGAGGATGACTTGCGGGTTTTCGATGTTCTCAAGCTGGTTGCGCCGGTGGTGGTGGGCCACTCCGTGGCCGGGGATGAACTGTCGCAGTTGGGCATTCACCACCATGAGCGGATTGGTGGCTTGGTTTACCTTGACGCCCTGAACGACGGGACCGACGACTACACCGATTACGATGCGCTCTGCGATAAGTTGCCGGAAGCTATGAAAAAGGGACCATCGCCTTCCCCCGCCGACTTGAAATCGTTTCCGGCCTATCGCGAGTGGCGAAAGCGGACTCAAGGAGTTTCAGTTCCTGAATCCGAATGGCGCAATGATTTTGCCGAGAATCCCGACGGAAGCGTCGGCAGCCGCAAAACCCCACCGTATGTCTTTGACGCAATGGCGGTAGGGGACTTCAAGCACGATTATTCCGCGATTCGCTCCCCGGTGCTCGCCTTCGTTGTCTATGACACGCCTGATGGGTCTCCGCAAAACCAGATACTGAAACATCACCTGACGGACCTAGCCGAGCGCACCGTCGTCGATGCGGTGTACGGCTTATATATCGGCATGACCCGAATACGGATCGATCGGATCAACCACGCCGCAGGAGGCGCACGCGTGGTGGACCTATGGGGTGCGAACCATTTTGTATTCCTCTCGAACGAGGCAGAGGTGTTGCGTGATCTGCGGGCATTTATGGCCGGGTTGCAGTAGCGAAAGCTAGTCCCGCCGAAAACGGAGGCGGGCCGGCCGGCTGCCCATTTCTCGCGTCCTTTGCGAGAAGTGGGGATTTTTCCTCGCTGTTCCCCCTAAGGCATCTTCCTCGGCGGCACTTACCAAACGTGGCAGGCATTCTCGGCGACCATCGGCTGTCCCGCCTTGCATCCCCATGCTTTCCGGAACTCGGGCATATTCTGCACCACGCCATTCACGCGGTATTTCCCCGGCGAGTGCGGATCGGTGAGCACTCTCACGCGCGCCACTTCCGGACGCCGCTTCTCGCACCACACGCGGGCAAATCCGAGAAAGAAACGTTGCTCGGGCGTGAAGCCGTCGATCTTCCGTCCTTCTTTGCCGGTTTTGTCGTCGGCGATCATGTGTTCGAGCGCCATCAACGCAATGCGCGCCCCCCCGTTGTCGGCTGTGTTCTCTCCCAGAGTCAGCTTGCCGTTCAGCTTGAGGTCATCCACGGCTACAAAGTTCGAATACTCATCGGCGACGCAACTCACCCGCTTCTCAAATTCCTGACCATCCTGCTCCGTCCACCAGTCATGCAGGTTTCCCTGCGGATCGAACTTGCGCCCCTGGTCGTCGAAACCGTGCGTGAGCTCGTGACCAATCACCAGGCCAATGCCGCCGAAGTTGACGTCGTCGTCCATGGACTTGTCGAAAAACGGCGGCTGCAGAATACCCGCCGGGAAGACAATTTCGTTGTACGACCCGTTGTAATACGCATTCACCGTCGGCGGAGTCATGCCCCACTCCTTACGATCCAGCGGCTTGTCGATCTTGTGGATGTCGCGCTCCGTCTCGAATTCATCCGCGCGCGCGATGTTGCCGATCAGGTCGTCCCGCTTGATCGTGACCGAGCTGTAATCGCGCCACACATCGGGATAGCCAATCTTGTTGCGAATCGCATCGAGCTTCACTTTGGCTTGCTTCTTGGTTTCCTCGCTCATCCAGGAAAGATTGTGGATGTCTTCCGCCAACGATTTCTCCAGCGCGTCCACCATTTTCAGCATGCGCTGCTTGCCGTCCGGTCCGAAAGTCACGTCCACGTATCTCTGTCCCAGTGCTTCGCCCAGTTCGCCGTCAGTCAGGTTGACGCAGCGTTTCCAGCGGGCTTGCATCTCCTTCTGGCCGGTGAGGTTCTGCAGGAACTTGAAATTGGCCTGCACGAAGGCGTCCGAAAGCCACGGCGATGCCGGGTTCAGCAGGTGCCAGCTGACGTAGGTCTTGAGCGAAGCCAGCGACTCCGATTCCAGCGTGGCATTCACCTGCTTGAAAAAATCGGGATTGACGACGTTGAGTTCGGTAAAGCTGGGCGCGCCCATCGCCGTGAAATAGCGATTGAGATAAAAATTCGGGCCCAGCGCTACGGCTTGATCGCGAGTCATCTTATGGTCGCGGTTCTTGGGATCACGGCGCAGCGTGCGCTCCATGGCAGCCTTGGCCAACGCGGTCTCAATCCGCAAAACAGTCTGCGCGGAATCGGCCGCCTGCTGCGGCGTCTGCCCCGCCAGCGTAAAAACCTGGGTAATATATTCGACCAGATGCTGGCGCATTTCCTTCATCTTTGCGTCATCGTCTTTGATGTAGTAGTTACGGTCGGGCAGCGTCAGGCCGCCCTGATCGATGTTGGCGATCACCTGGTCGGAGTTGTGCAGGTCGGGCGATGAATAGAAACTGAAAAGCGAGACGGACCCAGTCAGGTCGAGGTGGGCCAACTCGTCGATGAGCGCGCCCTTGTCTTGCACCGCGGCGATGCGGCTGAGTTCGGGCTGCAACGGACCGAGGCCCTTGGCTTCCACCGCCTTCTCGTCCATGCACGAGCCGTAGAGGTCGCCAATTTTCTGGTCGATCGCATCGCGGCTTGCACCGCCGGCTGCGGCTTTCTCCAGAATGCTGCGCTCAATGTCCTTGTTGCGCTCGTTGAGCTCGACGAAGCTTACCCACTGCGCTTGATCGGCAGGGATCTCGGAATTCTTGATCCAGTTGCCGCAGGCATATTGATAGAAATCCACGCACGGATCGATGCTCTTGTCGATGTTGTCGAGGCTAAAGCCGGGCGCCGGCTTGGTGGAAGCGGATTGACCGGCAGCAAATCGACCAAAGCCGCCCACAGTCACCAGAAGCAAAAAGACCGGTAAGAAGCGAAACAGTCGCATGCGGGACTTCTCCTTTTCGAGGAACGGTTGAGATTCTAAGCTGCTGCGTTCTCCCTGGGCAAGGATGGTCTTGAATCCCAACAAATTGTGGGGATCTGTATTTGTTCGCGTCCGTCGGTTCGTGGTGATTTGATCCGTTTGTTGGAACCAAGCAGAGCATCGCCGCGTATCATCTTCCGTCTGGCGGAAGTGTGCCCGGTCCAGCCTCGTCGGGGACAACCCCTGAACTGACCCGCCTAAGCGAACTGAACTTGATCCTCTGATCTTGATTCTCTGAATCGAGGAATGCCGACTCATGGCTCATCTCACTCAGCTTCCGCAGGCTTTTCCCGTGTCGTCCGAGCGACCATCACCGCAGGGCAAATCGTCGCAGGCGAAATCGCCGCAACGAAAATCATGGATCTCAAGTTTCCTCTGGTGGCTCATGCTTTTGTTTTCCGCCACCATCGCCGTCTACGGCGCCACCTATTTCCTCGCGATCCCGAATGACCCTCACTTCGCGCGCTACATTTTTCCCTTGCGCTTGCACATCGCCGGAGGCATGGGCGCATTGCTGGCCGGCCCGTGGCAGTTTTCCCAAAAGCTCCGCGCCCGCGCGCTGAACCTGCATCGCTGGCTGGGACGGTTCTATTTGCTGGAGGTCGCGCTCGGCTCACTTGCCGGTCTCTGGATGGCCACCGTCTCACTGGAAGGCCTGCCCACTCATTTCGGTTTCGGCATTCTTGCGGTTTTGTGGTTCTTCACCGGTCTGCAGGCTTATCGCATGGCGCGGCTCGGAAACATCGCAGCCCACCGCCAGTGGATGATCCGCAACTTCGCTCTCACTCTCGCCGCGGTCACTCTTCGCATCTACATGCCGCTCACGCTGGCGGTTCTGCACTGGCCTTTTCCGCGCACCTATATAACGGTTTCCTGGTTGTGCTGGGTTCCAAATCTACTGGTCGCCGAGTGGATGATCCGCGGGCGGCAGCAGCTTCTAATCAAAAACACACAACGCTAGACGCGAGATGCGCGCGAGCGCAACTGTTAAATATTAAGAAATCGCCCGCTCTTCGTCGTTTCGCTTTCGCAATACTTTGCGCGCATCCTCCGACGAGAGCGGGCTGACCGTATGCCCAAGTTTTCGCCTAGCTGGCCTTCCGCCGTTCGAGTCGCTCCCGTTCGGACAACGTCCCGCCGGAAGATCTCTTCGCTTCTTCCAACCTTCCATCTTCCATCTTCATGTCTTCAGTCTTCGCATTCTCAATCGACGATTGCAGCACTTCCTCGCGCCGCTGCCGCAAAGTATCCTCGAAAGTGCTCCAGCGCAGCGACGGCCCCACAGCGGATACCTCCATGGTCGCTTCCGTGTGAACGGGCGCGACCTCAGTCGTGTCCAATTCCGCCGTCTCCTCATCGCTGACCGGAATCGTCCCCGATCCCGCTCCCACCTGTTGCTGCGTCGTGGGCGTGACGTTGCGGTCCGTAGCCTCGCGATGCATCACCGGGCTCTCCACCCATTTCGAGCGATACCGGCTCTCATAGTCCGCCCATTCTTCTTCCGACGTCAGCGCCTTTCCATCGTAAGGCGGGAAACTTTCAATCTGTTCTTTCGTCAGGTCCACCAGGAAATCATTC
>Ga0209006_10002669_pt1 | contig 16242 bp, 15 predicted proteins | sample JacPin_JW_Ref_O2_FD_188567 | JGI IMG/M metagenome (GOLD analysis project Ga0209006, IMG submission 188567) | Forest soil microbial communities from Algoma, Ontario, Canada - Jack Pine, Ontario site 1_JW_Ref_O2 (SPAdes) (version 2) | ecosystem: Environmental > Terrestrial > Soil > Boreal... | reverse complement strand
GGGTGAAAGCGAAGCCGATGGCAGTGCCGAGAAAAGGCGCAGTGCAGGGCGTTGCAAGCACCGTCGCGAACACGCCCTGAAAAAAGGAGCCTACATCATCTTTGCGTTCCGCAGTCGCAAGTATTCCGCGACTCAGGCTCAGAGGGAGCGAAACCTCAAAAACGCCAAAGAGATTGAGCGCAAACACGAGAACGATGATCGCGCCCGAACAGGGCCGCAGCCCGACCGCAACGATAGCCGTCAGTCCGCGCCGCCAGCCGCCCGGCCCGGCGAGTTCTTCCGGCTCCGGTCCATGCGCATGGCCCCACGGCAGCACATTCTCTTCGTGGTCATGATCATGCGCATGGTCGTGACTGTGCGCGTGGCTGTGATCGTGTGCATGGTCGTCGTGTCCATGCGGCGCCGCGTGGACGTGCTGACCGACGTGGTGCGCGTGATCATGATGACTGCACGCCGCATGGTCGTGGTGTGCGTGCGCGTCACCGTATTCAAGCGTATACGCGATCGCCGGTGCCGGCTCGGCCTGCGCCGCACGCAGTGCACGCAGCAACGCGCGCCCCTTCACCCAAAGGAGGCGAACGCCGACGAGCACGATCAGCGCATAGCTGACAGTCTCGATGACACGCACGGTGTCGCCCATCGCCTTGGCGGTGGCGCCGATCAGCACGGCGGCCACGCCGACGATCAGCACGGCGGTCACGGCTTGCAGCAGCGCCGAGGCGAACGACAGCGTAACGCCGCGCCGCCACGTTTCCTCGTTGGCGACCAGATAAGAGGAAATTACCGCCTTACCGTGGCCCGGCCCCGCGGCGTGAAAGATGCCGTAGAGGAAAGAGATGCCCATCAGTCCCCAAAGCGCCGTGCCATCGGTCTTGGCGGCGCGAATCCAGCCGGACAATGCGTGATAGAACGCGCCCTGCTGGCTCAAAATCCAACCGGTCAATCCGCTCGGCGCTGGCTGGCGCATGGCGGCGAGCGGGCTCGTTTGTGCCAGCGCATCCTCGCAAAACACGACGGTTGCGATTGCGGCCAGGAGAACGACGCCGAGAGTGAGGCGCGCCTTGGCCGCGCGCGTCACGGGCAAGTCACCGTTATCCGGTTGGCGAAGCTTGCGCCCATGCCGGCATTCGCTTCCCATGCGGCGGATTTATCGAGCCGGGTCGCCGCGGAGAAAAAGTCGTCATGCGGCTTTGCGACGGATGCCGAACATTGCGCCGGCGCATTGACCAGCCGCACTTGATCCTTATCGGCGAAGCCGAAGTCGATAAAGAACTCGGGATCGTAAACTTCCACATCGAGCGACTTGGCCTTCACGGGAGTCTTGAGGGGAAGCGTGAAGTGCAAGGTCAGCACGGTCTCTTTCGGATCGTACTCAAGGTAATAATCGATCGGATCCGACAGCGCGTCTTTCTGCCGTTTCCCATTCACCTTCATGTAGGTGAAATAAGCGTACTCCTGCAGCGACTCGACATTGACCTTGGCGAGCCCTGCGAGTTCCTCACGCGTGAATTGCCCCTGCGTTTTCTGCTCGAGCCCCTGGGTAGCGAACGCCGAGAACATGTCGTCGAACGTCCAGCTGTGGCGCACGCCGGTCACCGAGCCGTCCACTGCGTACAGAATTTCCGAAGTCATCGTCACCCACACATGCGGGTGGGCACGTGCCTGCGGCGCTGCCGCAATCAGGCACGTCAGTCCGACGATCAAAAAGACAATTCGGCGAAGCATTCGTGCGCCCAGCATCCGACTCGGCCCCGGCGCGTGCATCCCACGCGAAATAGGCGGAAAGGAGGCTCGCAAACTCATAGTCCCGCGGCGCCGCCATCGGCGCGTGGATCGTGAGCGCCCTCGCAGGTGCCGTCGGGATGCAACACCACCGCGCCGGCATGTCCCATCGTGTCGGAGTAAGGCTCGGACAAAACTTCGATATCGTGGCCGGCGTGCGCGAGTCGGTCGACAAGGTTGCCGTCGAAACGCGATTCGAGCCGCAGCCGCGTGTTCTCGTCGCCCCAGGTGCGGCCGAAGAGCCAGCGCGGCCGATCGATTGCGGCATCCAGCGGCACGCCGAATGTCACATGGCGGGTAAACACCGCGGCCTGAGTTTGCGGCTGGCCGTCGCCCCCCATGGTCCCGTACGCCATGATGCGCCCGTCCTTAAGCACCGCCAGCGCCGGGTTGAGCGTATGGATCGGCAACCGGCCCGGCGCCACCAGATTGAGCGCACCGCGTTGCAGGGAAAAACTCGCACCGCGATTTTGCATGAGCACGCCGGTGCGCGGCAGGACGCAGCCGGAGCCGAACTCCCAATAGATCGACTGGATGTAGGAAACGACAAGGCCGCTGGTATCGGCGGCGCCCATCCAAATCGTGTCGCCGCTGGCCGTAGCGAACGGCGAGCGCGCCGCCTTGCGCCGGTCGATCTTCATGGCTTCGCCGGCGATAAAGCGCGGCTCGAGGCAGCGGTCGAGCGGATGGGCGAGACGGCTCGGATCGGTGAGAACGCGATCGCGTGTGCGCAGCGCGCGCTTGGTCGCCTCGACCAGGGTGTGGACGTAATCGAAGCTTTCGGGCTCGGTCACCCGCAGACGATCGAACAAGCCGAGGATCATCAGCGAGGCTACGCCTTGCGTTGGCGCGTCGGTGTTGTAGACCGTGCCGGCAGGCAGATCGAGCCGCAGCGGCTCGCCCAGCGTTGCCTCGTAATTCTCCAGGTCGTCGCGCGTCACCGGACTGCCGATCTGATCGAGATCGGCCGCCATTTCGCGGCCGACGTCGCCACGGTAGAAGTCGTCAAGCCCGTCGAGGGCGAGATGACGCAGGGTTGCGGCCAGCGCCTCCTGGGTCATGGTGCTGCCTTCGGCCGGCGGCTCGCCGTCGCGCAGAAATGTTTCGGCGAAACCGGGCGCGACCGAGAGCTCGAAGAGCTTGTCGGCCGTCAATTGCGCCTGACTGCGCGACACCACGTATCCATTGCGGGCCTGCACGATGGCGGGGAGAAGCAGAACATCGGGCGGCAGTTTGCCGCCGTTGGCCTTCGCCGCTTCGAGCGCGCGTATCCAGCCGCCGACGGCTCCCGGTACGGTCAGCGCCGCGAACGGGCCGCGGGGCGGGATCGTCTCGAAGCCGCGATAGAAATCGGGATTGGCGTATTCTCCCGCAGGGCCGGGCGCCATAATGGTGTGCTGGCGTCCGTTGGGAAAACGGACCAGCCAAAACCCGTCGCCGCCGACATGCGTCATGTGCGGGTAGACAACGGCGATCATCGCCGCCATCGCCACCATCGCTTCGAGCGCGTTGCCGCCCTCGGCGAGGATCGACCTGCCGGCTTCGACAGCTTCATGGTGCGGCGCGCAGATGACGCCGCGACGGTGACCGGCCGTATGGAGCTCCATGTCGGCTAGTTTGGCATGGGCGCGTCGGCGAGGCCACGTTTGCGCAACAATGCTTGCGGACTCGGCAGCCGGCCACGAAAGGCTTTGTAGGCATCGGCGGGATCCTGCGCGCCGCCGGCAGCATAGATGGTCTCGCGCAGCCGCTTCGCTGTCGCCGGATCGAAGATATCGCCGGTTTCCGCGAAAGCCTCGAAAGCGTCGGCATCGAGCACTTCCGACCACATGTAGCTGTAATACGCCGCCGCATAGCCGCCGCCGGAAAACACATGCCCGAAGTGTGGCGGCCGATGCCGCATGGCGATCTCCGCCGGCATGCCGATACGCTCGAGCGCGTCGGCTTCGAAGGCGCCGGGATCGATCGTCTGCGGCGTCGCGAGCGAATGGAAATCGAGATCGACGATGGCGGAGGCGACATATTCGACGGTCGCAAAGCCCTGGCCGAAATTGCGCGCCGCGATCAGCCGCCGCAGCAGATCCTCGGGGATCGGCTGGCCGGTCTGGTAGTGTTTGGCAAAGCGCCGCAGCACATCCGGCTGCTCGAGCCAATGCTCGTAAAGCTGCGATGGCAGCTCGACGAAATCGGTGGCGACGTTGGTGCCGGAAATGCTCGGATAGGTCACCGACGACAGCAATCCGTGGAGCGCATGACCGAATTCGTGAAACAGCGTGCGCGCGTCATCGAAGCTCAACAGCGTCGGCTCGCCGTCCGGCGCCTTGGCGAAGTTGCACACATTGATGATCAGCGGGCTGATGTCGCCGGCAAGTTTCTCCTGGTCACGCAGCGATGTCATCCAGGCGCCGCTGCGCTTGGACTGGCGCGCGAAATAGTCGCCGAAGAACAATCCGACCTCGCTGCCGTCGCTGCCTCGCACGTCCCACACGCGCACGTCCGGATGCCACACTGGAATGTCGGAACGCTCGGAGAAACGCAGGCCGAAAAGGCGTTCCGCGGTGTAGAAGGCGGCCTCGATCATGCGATCGAGATTGAGGTACGGCTTGATCTCCGCCTCGTCGATGTCGCAACGCTCCTGCCGTAGTTTGTCGGCGTAGTAGCGCCAGTCCCACGGGGCGAGCTTGAAGTTGCCGCCCTCCTTCTGCAACAGATCCTGCAACGCATCGCGGTCGGCTTGCGCGCGCGCCCGCGCCCGCGTCCACACCGTGTCGAGCAGGCTGCGCACCGCGCCTTGCGTTTTCGCCATGGCGTCGTCGAGCCGATAGTGGGCGAAGTCGGTGTAGCCAAGCAGGCGGGCGCGTTCGGCGCGCAGCCGCACCATTTCGGCGATGATCGCCTTGTTGTCGGTCTCTCCGCCATTGTCGCCGCGCGAGACGAACGCGCGGTACACCTTTTCGCGCAGGTCGCGACGTTTCGCGAAATCGAGGAACGGCTCCGCGCTCGAACGCGACAGCGTGACCGCATAGCCGTCGAGTCCGCGTTCCTGCGCATCGGATTTCATCGCCTCGCGCATGAAGTCCGGCAAGCCGGCAAGCTCGGCCTCGTCATGCAGCGAAAGTGCGAAGCTCTGCTCGTCGGCGAGAACGTTCTGGCTGAACGTGGTGCCAAGCTCCGCCAGCCGCTCGACAATATCGGCGAGCCGCTTCTTCGCCTCGCCGTCGAGCGCGGCGCCGGCGCGGCGAAACGATGTGTGATAGCGCTCGAGCACGCGCTTTTGCTCGGCGGAAAGGTCGAGCGCTTCGCCCTGACGCATCAGGGCGTCGATGCGGCGGAAGAGCCCCGCATTGGTGTGGAACTTGTGCCAGTGGCTTGCGACTTGCGGAGCGAGTTCGCGCTCGACGGCGAGCAGCGCGTCGTTGCTGTCGGCGCCGGCCAGAAGATGGAACACTTGCTCGACCCGCGAGAGCGCCCGCCCGCTCAGTTCGAGCGCCGCGATCGTGTTGGCAAAATCCGCTGGTTCCGAATTGGCTGCGACGGCCGCCACTTCCGCTTCATGTTCGGCAAAGGCGCGCGCATAGGCCGAGGCGAAATGCTCGGGCTTGATGGCATTGAATGGAGGGGTCTCGCTCGGGGTGTTCCAGGCGCGAAAGAAGGGGTTATCGCTGTGTTTCTCGGTGCTCATGCGGGTTTTTACCAAGGGAAGATGCCGGTTTTATATAGGGGTTCTGGCCTTGAATTGGCCCCCCGTTTCGGAGAGAGTGCGCCCGCATTGGAAAAAGCCAAGACAAAAAAGCCATCACCATGTCCGAGCCGCAGACCCCTCCGCGTCCCCGCCGCATCCTCTGGCAAAATGTGCTGACGGTGGCCAGTGCCGCCATCCTGATCGGCGCCGAGGTGTTCGGCGCCGCCTTCGCGGGAAGCTGGGCGATCGCCAACCTGTTGGCGCTGGGCGCTTACGGCGCGCGCTTCTTGGATGGGTTCTTCGTGCTTTGCGGGATCTTCGTCATGGTGCGGTTCATTCGCGCCGCACAGCGCGTCGAGCCGTTTACGGCTGCGAGCTAAGGCGTGATGTATTTCGACGGAATCGTCATGCCCGCGCTTGTCGCGGGCATCCACGTCTTAGGGGCGCGACGAACAAAGGCGTAGATGGCCGGAACAAGTCCGGCCATGACGCATGTATGGTGTTGTCGAACACAACATGCTCTAAAGGCTCAGGACCTTCCACGCTGGATCTACCGGCGAATGCGCGATAGTCCAACGCGCATGTGGTGCCTTTCTCCACGACGCGCCTGCGCAGATAGAGTGTTCCTATTTCGGCTGAACGCTGGGATCGCCGCCCGGGCTTCCGGGCGGCGGAATGACCGGCGTCTTGCCGGCCTCCGGCGTCGGCGCCTTCATGCCGGGGTCGACCTCGGGCGGGCAGATCACGCCGTTGGACTGGCCAAGTCTCTCGCCCAGCGTCTGGTTGCTGCGCTCCTGCTCGGAGCAGGCCTTTGAATCGGTCGTTTGTGCGGCCGCCGGCGCTGCCATCGCAAGCGCCAGTGCCGCCGAGACGGCGATTTTGATGATTCTGTTCATGCGGAATCAACCACGGCGCCGACATGTGGTTCCGGGCGCCAGGCTCAAAGCCTCAGCAGCCTCAAAGCTTCAGGAGGCCTTCACCCACTCGATATGGGCTTTGATGGCGTTGCGCTGATCGTCGATCCAGCCGTGCGGCCGCGCTTTTTCAATCATGGCCGCGAAGCCGCGCTGCCAAGGCTCGTCCCGCGCGACACCCGGCCATTGGCGGAGCGTCGCCTGGTCGATCCAGGCCGTTTCCGCATCGGGCAAGTCGACTTTACCGGCAAGTACGTTGCGAACAGCATCGAGCCGGCTTCGGTCGTCCTCGACAACGAGCTTGAAAGCGCGAAAATTCTGCCGGTCCTCCAACTGTAATTCGCCGTCCGCCGTCAATTTCAGAAACATGATGCTCTCAGAAACATTGGGGCCGCCATCTGTTGGTCAGGCAAGGTCGAGCACGCCGGCCGCGCCGTCTTCGGTGCCGAAGGATAGGAAACGGCCGTCCGCGCTCCAGGCGAGTGCGCTGACCGGCGCGTTGCCAGGCTTGCGCACCAAGATCTCGGCACCGTCGTCAATGCGGGTGAACAGCACCATGCCGTTCGCATAGCCGACCGCAATGATGGGGTCCTTCGGGTGGCAGGCGACGACCTCGACGCGATGCTCGGCCGGCGCCAGCATTCGCGGCTCCTTGCCCATCGGCCCGTCCTTGCCTTGAAAGGACCAAAGGATGAGCTGCGGCGCGCCGGAGGTCGCGAGGTAGTCACCGTCCGCGGTCCAGCTCAGCGACGTCACCCGCGCCGCATAACCGGACATGCGCATGTGCTTGCGATCGGAGAGCCGCCAGCCATGCAGCATCGCCTCCTGCATCGAGGTAACCAGAAAGCGGCCGTCAGGACTGACGGTGGCGCCGAGATGCGAGCCCTTCCACTCCAAAAATTCCGGCGCCGCCTCCTTGGCGTTGGGAAACCAAAGCGAGGCGCCATTGTAATGGGCGACCGCCAGCCGAAAGCCCTTTGGCAGGAAGGCCAGTCCGCCCACGGTCGATGGCGCTTCGAAGTGGCGCAAATCTTTGGCTTTGACGAATGCGGTCTTGCCCGCGGACCACGCAACGGCGCGCTCGGGTCCGAGTGCGACATGATCGATCCAGCGATGCTTGGGATCGGTGGCGATGATCTCGGTTTCGCCCTTGGCGCTGGTGGCGACGACCTTGCCGTCGTCGCCGCCGGTCACGACGCGTTGTTTGTCGGCCGCGGTTGCCAGAATGCCGCCGTCGTGTATAGCGACGCGCCGCGGCTCGCTGTCCGGCTCAACCAGGAGGATCGCCTCCTCGCCGAGCACGAACACGGCGGTGTGGCGAAGAAAATGCGCCGCCACCACCGGGCCGCCGGCGGCGACCGGATGGGTGCGCTCTGCAATCGAGACTGTATTTGCGCGCGTGTCAGTCATTCCAAGACGCTGTTGCCGGCTTTAAGCCTGCAATCCAAGGTTCGGTAAGATTAAAGAAATGCGCGGGACGCACCTGATGCGCCCGCGCACGACGAAGCCAAAAATGTCACGCGACGCAGCCCTCAAATCCCTCGCGGATTTTGTCCTCAGGCAGATTGCGCCCGATGAAGACGATGCGGCTGTCGCGGGTCTCGTCCTTCGCCCAGGGCCGCTGATGATCGCCGTCGAGGATCATATGCACGCCCTGGAAGACGAAGCGGTCGTCGTCGTTCTTGAACGATAGGATGCCCTTGCAGCGCAGGATATTCGGGCCTTCGGTCTGCACCAGATTCTGCACCCAGGGAAAAAACTTGTCCGGATCGAGCGGCTTGTCGATCTTGAGCGAAACCGACTGCATATCCTCGTCGTGGTAGTGCTTGATTCCTTTGTGGCCATGCTCACCGTGATGATGGTGGCCGTGATCGTCGTGATGATCATGCCCGTGCCCATCACCATGGTCGTGTCCATGGTGATGGTCGTGATCGTCCTCGGTTTCGAGAAATTGCGGCTCGATGTCGAGGATACGGTCGAGGTCAAAAGCCTTGCGATCGAGCACTTCGGCGATCGGAATTTGCGCGCGCTGTGTCCGGTGCAGCTTGGCGTATGGATTGATCGCGCGGATGCGGCCTTCCACCTCGGCGAGCTCGTCGGCGGACACCAGATCGGTCTTGTTGAGCAGGATCACGTCGGCGAAGGCGATTTGATTTTTCGCCTCGGGAGCATCCTTGAGCCGCTCGCTCAGCCATTTGGCGTCGGCGACGGTGACGACGGCGTCCAGTCTGGTTTTGCGGCCGACATTCTCATCGACAAAAAAGGTCTGCGCCACCGGCGCCGGATCGGCGAGCCCGGTCGTCTCGACGATGACGGCGTCGAACTTGCCCTTGCGTCGCATCAGTCCGTCGATGATGCGAACCAGGTCCCCCCGCACGGTGCAGCAAATGCAGCCGTTGTTCATCTCGAACACTTCTTCGTCGGCGCCGACGACGAGGTCGTTGTCGATGCCGATTTCGCCGAACTCGTTGACGATCACGGCGTACTTCTTGCCGTGCGGCTCGGAGAGGATGCGATTGAGCAATGTGGTCTTGCCGGCGCCGAGATAGCCGGTGAGTACCGTCACCGGTACCTTCTCTGACGTAACCTGTTCTGACGTAACCGGATCTGACATGGGGGCCCTCCTGGCAACGCTATATAGGCGCTTCTGCGTGCACCCAAAACCCGGTGCGAAGGCCTATTCGCCCATGTCGGCAGTTGCGCGGACACTCGGACCGTACCGGCCACATCGTCCGCCTTCGGGGCGAACATATTCGCTTGGCGCAGCCGTCAGCGCGATTGCAAAAGCAATGTTATAATATTACATCTTTTGCCATGCCCCGCGCTGATTTCTCAGCTCAATTTACGAGGCTGCCGATGAAAATCCTCATTGCGCTGGCGTTGGCATGCTTGGCCGCGACGGTGACTGCGAGTCAGGCGGCCGAGGACAAGGTAGGGGTTGTGGCCGCCGAGAACTTCTACGGCGACGTCGCCCAACAGATCGGCGGCGACCGGGTGTCGGTGGTCAGCATTCTCAACAATCCCGATCAGGACCCGCACCTTTTCGAGCTTTCGCCCACAGTCGTCCGCCAGATCACGGCCATGCAGGTGGTCGTTTACAACGGCGCCGGCTACGATCCTTGGATCGAGCAGGTGCTCAACGCCGCCGCCCGTCCGGGACGCATCGCGATCTCCGCCGCCGAGGTGATGCACCGAAAGAGCGGGGACAATCCGCATCTCTGGTACGATCCAGCGACCATGCCGGCGTTGGCGCGCGCGCTCGCCAGTGCGTTCGCCACGGCCGATCCGGCGCATAAGGACGAATACGCGGCGCGGCTCGCGCGCTTCCTCGCTGCGCTTAGCCCGCTCAACGCCAAGATTGCCGCCATTCGCGATAAATTTGCCGGCACGGCGGTCACCGCGACCGAGCCGGTCTTTGGCTATATGGCGCAAGCGCTGAAGCTTTCGATGACCAACGAGCGCTTCCAACTCGCGATCATGAACGACACCGAACCGAGCGCGCGCGACCTTGCGGCTTTCGAGCGCGACTTGAGAGACCACAAGGTGCGGGTGTTGTTCTATAACAAGCAGGCGCCGACCGAGCTCGTCGAGCATCTCATCGGGCTCGCGCACGCGGCCAGAATTCCGGTCGTCGGCATTACCGAAACCGCACCTGCAGGTGTCTCCTACCAGGATTGGATGTTGCAGCAGCTCGACGAAACGGCGCGCGCTTTGACCGGCTCTTCGTCATGAATGTGATCGAGCTCGACCACACGAGCATTGCGATCGGCGGCCGCGACGTCCTGATCGATACCAGCTTCGCCATTCAGCAGGGCGAGTTTATCGGCCTGCTCGGCCCCAACGGCGCCGGCAAGACCACCTTGATGCGTGCGATCCTCGGCCTGTTGCCGCCACGCGCCGGAAGCCTGCGCGTTTTTGGACGGCCGCCACGGCGCGGCGATCCGCAGATTGGCTATCTGCCGCAAGTGCGGACCGTCTTGCCGGATTTGCAAGTCAGCGGCTTCGATTTCATCGCCAGTTCCGTCCATGGCGAGCGCTGGGGCCTGCCGTCGCTCACCGCTGCCGACCGCCAGGCGATCGAAACGACGCTTGCTTCCGTCGGCGCCACTGATCTCGCCCGCCGTTCGCTCTCGGACATGTCGGGCGGCGAACGCCAACGCCTGTTGCTGGCGCAGGCGCTGCTGGGCGATCCGAAGCTTCTTTTGCTCGACGAGCCGCTGATCAGCCTCGATTACCGTTACCAGGAGGCGGTGATCGACCTGGTCCGCCGCTTCGCCCGCGAGCGCAACATTACGGTTTTGTTCAGCGCCCACGAGCTCAACCAGCTCATCGGCGCGCTCGACCGTGTCCTCTATCTCGGCAACGGGCGTGCTGCGCTCGGCACTGTGGACGAAGTGGCGACCGCGCCGGTGCTCTCGCAGCTTTACGGCACCGAGATCGAAGTGGTGCGGGCCAACGGCCATATTTTCGTGCTGTCCCGTGGCGGCGACGTCGAGCGCTCGGCGCACGGCCATGACCATGGCCACGATCATGCGCACGGCCACCATCACCATGCTTGATTACGAGTTCATGCGGAACGCCTTCGCGGCCGCAGGCATCGCCGCGGTTGTCTCCGGGCTGGTCGGTTATTTCCTCGTCTTGCGCGGCCAGACCTTCGCCGGCCATGCGCTTTCGCACATCGGCTTTGCCGGGGCGACGGGCGCGGTGCTGCTCGGCGTGGCTTCGGTCTGGGGACTGGTCGGTTTCACCATCGCGGCCGGCATCGGCATGGGTCTTCTGGGCGAGCGCCTGAGCGGCCGCGATGTCGCCATCGGGGTGGTGCTGTCGCTGGCGCTCGGCTTCGGGCTTTTGTTCCTGCATTACTACACGGCGTTCGCGACCCAGGCGACGGCGCTGCTGTTCGGCAACGTGCTCGCCGTCGACCGATCGACGATCGCGACGCTGGTCGTCCTCGCCGCCATCACGGTCCTGGGCCTTGCACTCATCATGCGGCCGCTCATTTTCGCCACCCTGCAGCCGGAACTCGCGGAAGCCAAAGGCATACCGCTGCGTCTCGTGTCGACGGTTTTCCTCGTGATCGTGGCACTGGCGGTGTCGCAAAGCGCGCAAATCGTCGGTGTGCTGCTCGTTTTTGCCCTCATGGTCGGGCCGCCGGCGACGGCGCAGCGGCTGACGACCGGGCTATGGAGCGGCATGCTCGTGTCTGCCGGTATCGCGCTCGCGGAGGCTTGGTTTGGCCTCACGATCGCTTACCATACCGATTGGCCGGTCAGCTTTTGCATCGCCATGCTGAGCGCGCTGGGCTATTTCCTGACCCGCGGGAACCTTGTGCCGAGGCGGAAAGCGAGACCATGACGGAGCAGAAGGGCGCGGTCTGCGTCGGCGAAGTGCTCATCGCCTTGGCGCGCGGCTCCGACGGCCGCTTTTCGCTCTCCGGCGGCGGCGATGCCTTCAACACGGCGGTCTATCTGGCGCGCGCCGGCATCGAGGTCGCTTTCGCGTCTGCCCTTGGCGACGATTCCTATTCGGACAGCATCGTGGCACTCGCTGCCGCTGAGGGTGTCTCGGGAAAGCTTATTCTCCGCGTGCCCGGCCAGCTTCCCGGATTGGCGCTGATCGAAAGCGGCCCCGCGGGTGAGCGCAGCTTCCGTTATTGGCGCGAAGGCGCGCCGGCGCGCGATTTGTTCGAATTGCCCGACTGGATGCAGGTCGCCGAGGGCCTGATGGCGGCGCGGCTGATCTACTTTTCCGGCATCACCTTGTCGCTTTATTCGAATAGCGGCATCGGGCGTTTTCTCGCATTGTTGGAAGCCGCCCGCGCGCAGGGCGCCAAGGTGGCGTTCGACGGCAACTTCCGTCCGCGCGGCTGGAAAGGCGATCTTGCCCGCACCCGTACTGTCTTCGTCGAAGCGCTCAAGCGGGTGGACATCGCCTTGCCCACCTTCGACGACGAGGCCGTTCTGTGGGGCGACCCGTCACCGGAAGCGACGGTGGCGCGGCTGCAAGCCTTCGGCATCGGCGAGATCGTGGTGAAGAACGGTCCCAACAGCGCGCTGGTCGCCACGGCCGGGGCGCGCGAATTCGTACCGGTTCCGGAAGTGATGGTTCCGGTCGATACGATGGCGGCTGGCGATGGCTTCAATGCCGGCTACCTCGCGGCGCGGCTCTCCGGCAGCGAGCCCGCCCCATCGGCCAGCGCCGCGCATCGGCTCGCCGGCGATGTGATTCGCCATCACGGCGCCTTCGTGCCGCGCCGCGATGCCGCGATGCACTAAGAGCATATTCCGGAAAAGCATGCCCTGGGGCTTGACCCGATGGGTGGAAACCGGTTTTCCGAAAAGGACATGCGACAACTGGTCTAATCATATGCGGGCAGGTGACAGGGCTTGGAAGAGCGCCGATAATCCGCCGCTAAGACACGGACAATGACTGTGGCAACGGGAGGACATTGATGAAACGCTTGGCCGTTGCGCTCATCGCTGCATTGTCTTTGACCGCTTTTTCCTCCGCCGTCGTTTCCGCCGCGCACGCGGCCGAACCGATTGTCCTCAAATTCAGCCACGTCGTTGCGCCCGACGCGCCGAAGGGCAAGGCGGCGCTGTATTTCAAAGAACTGGCCGAGAAATACACCGGCGGCCGCGTCAAGGTTGAGGTCTATCCGAACTCCTCGCTCTACAAGGACAAGGAAGAGCTCGAGGCTTTGCAGCTCGGCTCGGTGCAGTTGCTGGCGCCCTCGATTGCCAAGTTCAGCCCGCTGGGGGTGAAGGAATTCGATATTTTCGACCTGCCGTTTCTGCTCAGCGACGAAGCACGGGCGCGCCAGATGATGGCGAGCCCGATGATGGCGGAATTGAACAAAAAGCTCGAGAAGAAGTCGATCACGCCGCTCGCTTATTGGGACAACGGCGCCCACGACTACACCGGCAACAAACCCCTGATTCTGCCCGACGATTTCCGCGGCATGAAGATGCGCATCCAGGGCGGCAAGGTGCAGGATGCGGTGACGCGCGAGCTCGGCGCCATTCCACAGATCATCGCGTTCGGCGAGCTTTATCAGGCGCTGCAGACCGGCGTGGTCGACGGCGAAGATAATGTCCCGACCAACATTCTGACGCAAAAATTCTACGAGGTGCAGAAGCATCTGACCATTTCGCACCACGGTCGGCTGACCTATGCGCTCGTCGCCAACAAGACGTTCTGGAATTCGCTGCCGCAGGATGTACGTGAACAACTCGATCGCGCCGTGAAGGAGATGACCGATTTCTTCAACACCACGGCCGCGAAGGACAACGAGGACGCCATCGAGAAAATTACAGCGTCCGGAAAGACCGAGATTCACACCCTCACCGACACCGAAAAGAAGGCCTGGATCGGCAAATTGATGCCGGTGCATACCGAGATGCAGAGCCGCTTCGGCAAGGATTTCATCGAGCAAATCTACAAGGCCTCAGGCTTCACGCCGCCGCAGTCTTAGAGCATGATCCGGAAAAGCATGCCCTCGGGCTTGACCCGATGGGTGGAATCCGGTTTTCCGAAAAGATCATGCTCCAGCAAAGATCTAGAACGCGATGTTGATTCTATCCTAAATTCATCGCGTTCTAGGTGCCGGGTTGGTTGCAACATCCCGGACGGAAACGAACAAGGACGTGTGAAAGCTGGTGTCATCGATGCCCTCCCGATCGACGCCTCGCGAGGCGGGAAGCAACAGGCTTGGCGCCATTCTCAATATCTTTCTTGACCGGCTCGAGGAATGGCTGATCGCCACGCTGATCGGTGCGGCCACTTTGCTGACATTCGTTGCCGTCGTGCATCGTTACGGCGCCAGCAATTCGGCCGGACTCGCCCGCTGGGCGGATGCGCACGGCCTCGTCCTTGTCGGCAGCGCCGCGGATCGGACCTATAGGACGCTCGCGGCCATCAATCTCTCCTGGGCGCAGGAATTGGCCACCTACATGTTCGTGTGGATGGCCAAATTCGGCGCCGCGCTCGGCGTCCGCACCGGCATCCATGTCGGTGTCGACGTTTTGGTCAAGCGCCTGGCGCCGCCGGCGTGCAAGCCGGTGATCGTGTTTGCGCTCTTGTGCGGCGCGTTGTTCACCGGCGTGATCGGCACGCTCGGCGCGATCTATGTCTACGAGCTCGATCCCGATCAGGTGTCGCCGGAGCTCGAATGGCCGAGCTGGATCATCTATCTGTGCATTCCGCTCGGCTCGTATCTGATGTGCTTTCGCTTTCTGCAGGTGATGTGGCGCTTCCTGCGCACCGGTCTCGTGCCGCATCAAGGTCACGGCGTCGACTATGAGGCGCCACCGGCAGAGCAGCCGGTGATACTCGGCGGGGCGGCGCGATGAGCCTGCTTTCGCCGGCAAAAAAGCCGATGCTGCCAACGCCGCTCGGCGACAGGCTCACAGCTGCTGCCATCATCGTCGTGCCGCTGGCGCTGGCGTTCACCTGCTTCGCGGCGCGGCTCCACATCATCGAGCTGTCGCACTCCGTGCGGGCGGAGCTTTTGTTCGCACTTCTGCTCGCCCTGATGGCCAGCGGCATGCCGATCTCGATCGCGCTCGGCCTTTCGGTGCTGACGTATTTGTTCATCCTGTCCGACGTCGATCCCAAGATGGTCGGTCTGAAGCTTTTCACCAGCATCGACCGCTTCGAGATCATGGCGATTCCGTTTTTCATCCTCGCCGGCAATTTTCTCACCACCGGCGGCGTCGCCCGCCGCATGATCGATTTCGCTACCTCGCTGATCGGGCATTGGTACGGTGGGCTTGGCCTCGCTGGTGTCGTCGCCTGCGCGCTGTTTGCTGCAATCTCCGGCTCGTCGGTGGCGACTGTCGTGGGCATCGGTTCGATCATGCTGCCGGCGTTGCTGCAGAACGGCTACCCGCCGCGTTTCGGCGCCGGTGTTATCGCCACGTCGGGGGCGCTCGGGATTCTTTTTCCGCCGTCAATCAATCTCGTCATCTATGCGGTGGCGACCAGCGGCATGCAGCCGCGCGGTCCGACCGGCGCTGTCGTGGATTCCGCTTCCGTTGGGCAGCTCTTTATCGCCGGCGTCGTGCCCGGCTTGATCCTTGCGGCCATGCTCGGAGCGACGACGTGGTATCGCGCGTGGCGCAATGATTATCCACGCATGCCGCGGGCGACTTGGCATGAATGTGCGCTAGCCTTTCGCCAAAGCATCTGGGGTCTGTTGCTGATCGTGCTCGTGCTCGGCGGCATCTATTCAGGTCTGTTCACGCCGACGGAAGCCGCCGCCGTTGCCGCCGTTTATGCCTTCATCGTCGCGGTGTTCGTCTACAAGGGTTTGAAATTCTCCGAGGTGCCCGCGGTGCTGCTCAAGGCCGCATCGATGAGCGCGATGATCCTCTACATCATCACCAACGCAGCGGTGTTTTCCTGGCTGCTGACCTCGGAGCAAATACCGCAATCCATGGCCGTCTGGATGACGGCGCAAGGCTTTGGCACGGTCGGCTTTCTGCTCGCGACCAACATCGTGCTCCTCGCCGCCGGCAATTTCATGGATCCGGCGGCGATCGTTTTGATCATGGCGCCGATCCTGTTTCCCATGGGCGCGGCGCTCGGCGTCAACGCGGTGCATCTGGGCGTGCTGATGGCGGTGAACATGGAAGTGGGTCTGTGCCATCCGCCGGTCGGCCTCAATCTCTATGTCGCCTCCGGCATTACCGGCATGGGCATCGCCGAGCTTACGGTCGCGGTCTTGCCGTGGCTTCTCACCATGCTGATCTTTCTGGTGATGGTCACCTACATCCCGGCCTTGTCGCTTTGGCTTCCACATCTGTTGGGGATGCTGTGACCGGTGCGCCGTCGCCGGCCGATGCGGTCGCTGCTCTGTGGCGG
>Ga0209006_10002668_pt1 | contig 16245 bp, 15 predicted proteins | sample JacPin_JW_Ref_O2_FD_188567 | JGI IMG/M metagenome (GOLD analysis project Ga0209006, IMG submission 188567) | Forest soil microbial communities from Algoma, Ontario, Canada - Jack Pine, Ontario site 1_JW_Ref_O2 (SPAdes) (version 2) | ecosystem: Environmental > Terrestrial > Soil > Boreal... | reverse complement strand
GTTTGTCCAAATCCTCGTCCGTCATGTCAGGCCGGACGATAAACATCAACTCATAAGTACGATTCATTCGCAGTCTCCAAATCTTTAAGCAGAGGTCAGGGGTTAGGGGTCAGCGATCAGGAAAACCTCCGTCGGGTCTTCTAACTCCTGTTCCCTAATCCCTGGTCCCTTCTTCTTTCCGGTTGAAGCGGTTCATCGCCGCCGCCGGACCATCTTTCAAAATCACTTTGACCGCCTCCGCCGCGGTGTCGAGAACCTGGTCCACCACTTTGAGGTCGGCCTTGCGCATCGGCGCCAGCAGATAACGCTGGCCGTCTTCCACCTTGTGCTCCGGCGCTACGCCAATCCGGATGCGCAGGAAATCATTGGTCCCCAGCGCATCGATGATCGACTCTATGCCGTTGTGCCCCGCCGAACTGCGCCGCGTGTGAATCCGCAACGTACCCAGCGGAAAATCCAGTTCGTCCTGAATCACGATCAGGCCCGCTTCCGGGACGACTTCGTGCTTCTCCACCAACTCCCGCACCGACAACCCGCTCAAATTCATGTAAGTCTCGGGCTTGGCCAGCAGCGCCGGAACGCCGTCGATCACAACCCGCGCCGTCAAAGCCCGGCAGAGCCGGCTCCTGACTTCGACTTTCAAATCGCCAGCAATGCGATCCACCGCCAGAAAGCCCAGGTTATGCGGCGAAAGTTCGTATTCGTGACCGGGATTGCCGAGACCGACGATCAGTTTCACGCCACCATCCCAGTTTCACGCCGCCCCCTCAAACCGCGTAGCGACAGGCGCCTCGGCTGTCCGGCCAGCAGGAAGCGCGGCCGCAAATCGAGGCCCAGCACGAAACTATTTCTTCTCCTTCTTCTCGGCCTTCTCTGGCTTCTTCTCGGCCTTCTCCGCACCTTCGGCGCCTTCCTCGTCGGTTTCCTGCTTGCCCTTCTTGATCACCTCGGGCTCGGCCGGAACCGCTCCCGCTTCCGCCGCCACCGCTTCCGGCGTGGCCACAACTTCTTCCTTCACCGTGGTAACGTGCGCCACCGGCTGATGCGGATCCGTGAGCACCTTCACCTTTTCTCCCAGCGACAAATCCGATACGCGCAACACTTTGCCGAACACCAGTTCACTCACATCGGCATCAACGTGGCTGGGAATATCCGCTGGCAGGCACTCGATTTCCACCTCGCGCAGAATCTGCTCCAGGATGCCACCTTCCTGCTTCACGCCCGCGGCTTCGCCGCGCAGGAAAATCGGCACGCTCACCTTCAGCGCCTTGTCCATGGCGATGCGCTTCAAGTCGATGTGCAGCAGTTTGCCCTTGATCGGCTCATATTGCCAGTCAACGATCATGGCTTTGGTTTGCTCGCCGCCGTTCAGCGCGAGATCGAAAATCGTGTTGTGCCCGGTCTTCGAGTTCAGGATGCGCGTCACCTGCCGCGGATCGACGCTCACCGAAAGTGAGCTCTTGCCCGCGCCGTACAGCACGCCCGGAATCTTTCCACCCACACGAACCCGCCGGGCCATATTCTTATTGCCCGACTCCCGCGGATGCGCTTCGAGTACGTTGGTTTCAATTGCAGTCGCCATAAATTCGAGTTCCTGTCTAATTTAAAGATTGTCACCCTTAAGGATCTGGGCGAGCCGCGCGAAACGCTGCGTGCTTTGCGGCGCAATAAATCGCGCGTTGGGCTCGCTTCCTTACCGATTTCCTACACAAACAACTTGCTCACCGAAGTCTCTTCGTGATTCGCCTGAATGGCGCGCCCAATCAATCCCGCAATCGAGAGCACCGTAATCTTTCCGCCCTTTTCCGTGCGCGCCGCGTCGGCTTCGGCATTCAGCGGGATCGTGTTCGTCACCACCAGTTCCTGGATCACCGAATTCTTGATGTTCTCGACCGCCGGCCCCGAAAGCACCGCATGCGAAGCGCAGGCATAAACCACGGTCGCGCCGTTTTCCTTCAGCGCCGCGGCCGTTTTCACCAGCGTACCCGCCGTGTCGATCAAGTCGTCGATGATCAAACAAGTTCGACCATCCACATCCCCGATCACGTGCATCACTTCCGCCACGTTCATTTCCACGCGGCGTTTGTCCACGATGGCCAGAGCCGCATCCACCTTCTTGGCAAAAAACCGCGCCCGCTCCACGCCGCCCGCGTCCGGGGAAACCACCGTCAAATTCGGCAGGTTCAGCTTGCGGAAGTGATCCACCAGCACCGGTGAAGCGAACAGATGATCCACCGGAATATTAAAAAATCCCTGCAATTGCGGGGTATGCAAATCCACAATCAGAGCCCGGTGCGCCCCCGCCGTGGTCAGCAAGTCCGCCACCAGCTTCGACGAGATCGGACTGCGCGGCTTATCCTTGCGGTCCTGCCGCGCATAGCCAAAATACGGAATCACCGCCGTAATGCGCCGCGCCGAAGCCCGCTTCAGCGCGTCAATCATCAGCAGCAGCTCCATCAAGTGCCCGTCCACCGGACGGCACGTGGGCTGCATCACAAAAACATCCGCGCCGCGCACATTCTCCTGAATCTGCACGTACGCCTCGCCGTCGGCAAAGCGCGTCACCTGCGCCTGGCCCCGCTGCATGCCCAGAAACTGGCATACTTCGTCGGCTAACTGCGGGTTGGCCGTGCCGCAGAAAATCTTGAACTTCTCATCCACCCGCGGACGCGGCTTCCGGTCCAGTTTCTCGTCCGTCACAGGTGGACTCTTCTTGTCAACCTTCTCACCCTTGTCGGTCGGCGTGACTAAAGTAGCCATAGGTTTTTCAGCCCTTAGCTATTAGTTACTAACTCTCGAGCCTTTAGCCAAAACCTCCAGCCCCCGCTTGGCAAGCTAAGAGCTAACAGCTAAAAGCTGCATTTCTGGCTGGGCCGCTAGGATTCGAACCTAGACAAAGTGCTCCAAAGGCACTTGACCTACCATTAGTCGACGGCCCAGTAAGTCATTGTTGATTGCCCGATTGTTAATTGCTGATTGAAAATCAGCCGACCTCATTGTCAATCAACAATCAAAAATCAACAATCAAAAATTCAGGGCCCAGTTCCACCCCCGTCCAAGCCACGGACCGCTGTGCCACGAACCCGGTGGCGACGGGCGCCTCGTCAGCCTGCCCTGAGCGGAGCCGAAGGGTCCAAGCGAAGCCGAAGGCAAGCGCCCCGATCGCGAGGTCTAACCCGCAACCATCCGCCGCCAGTAAGCCCGCCGAGTCAGCGTAACCGTAGCCCGCGCCGCCCAGCCCTCCGCCCGCAGCCTGCCCGCGGCTTTCGCCGCCTCGGCCCGCGACCGAAACAATCCATACAGCGTTGACCCGGAGCCCGACAGGGACGCATATTTCGCCCCCACGCGCACCAGCGCTCGCTTACTTTCACTCAACTCGGGATACTCAGGAAAGACGACCCGTTCAAAGTCGTTTTCGATCCCGGTCCGGACAAGCTCAAGAAGCGGATTCTCGGCCCGGCCCCTTCTAAAAGGAGCACCGGAGTACAGCCCACTCAGCCACGCCGACATCTCACGGCCAAGCTCAATCATTCTATCGGATGCCAAAGGGAGCGTCAATTCAGAGCCCATGTCGGGACCACAGCTGGAGCGGGGATTGCTTGTGTGGGGACGGGCACTCTGGCCCGTCGGAGCCGAGCGAAGCTCGGCTGGCTTTTCTGCTGCCCGCTCTTCTGCCCCCAGCCCGGCCACTCTCCGATCCCACTGCGCAAACGCCTGCGGTGTCGACACCCCCACCTCCGGAGTCACCACTACACAAGCCAGCGCCGGCAAATCCGGCAGCGGATAAACCTGTTCCCCCCGCCCCACTCCCAGCACCGTCCCGCCCACCAAAAACAAAGGCAAGTCGGATCCCACTTCCGCTGCAATCCGCAACTTCTCCTGCGCCGGCGACGATTTCTTCAGCGCCCGTTCCAACCCCAGCAGCGCCGCCACCGCATTCGCCGAAGCCCCGCCCAGCCCTCCCTGCACCGGCAGCCGTTTCTCAATCTCGATCAGCACGCGGCCCTTAACCTTCAAGATTTCCAGAGCTTTTTCTACGATGCGGAAGCAGGTATTCGATTCATCCTGAGGCACGCGCGGATCAGCGCACCGAATCTCAATCCCACGCCCCCGCCCCACGCTCACCCGAATCACATCATGAAGCCCAATCGTCTGATAGACAGTCAGCAGCTCATGAAATCCATCCGGCCGCGCCGCCCCAATGCGCAGCCCAAGATTAATCTTTGCGAACGATCGGACCGTGACAGGCATGGGCAATGATTGTAAAGTCTCAACCGCCGGTGTGGCGACAACCGCCTCGGCTGTCCTCGGCTGTCCAAGCGAAAGCCTGCCCCTGAGCGAAGTCGACGGGCCGAAGGCGAGCTTCTCCTGCCCGTGTGGAGACGGGCACCCTTGCCCGTCAGCCCAAGATCCTACCCGCCCGCGGTGACTTCAGTAATCTCGACTGCCTACCGTTTCGGGCGCACCCTAAAAGGGATTCCACTCAATTGCCGTTTTCCAAAACGGTTCCTCCATGCTGGAATTGCAAGAAACGCAACCACAGTTGCTGTACCGGAGAGCACGGCCCTGGGACAGCGTTTCCCGAACGCTAGGGATGTAAGCCGGTGGGAGCGCGCACGATGTAACGCCAATTCTCATGCATGGCGGGGTGACGAGATGCGCCGGCCGCCAGGCGTTGGGGGGAAACGATGCGCCGGGCACTTCAAACCGTTTTTTTTCTGACCCTCTGTTTCGCGGCTGTAACCGCCGCCTTCGCCCAAAACTATCAGGTCATCCAGGTCACCGACGGCGGCACAATCTCCGGCACCGTCAAATGGGCAGGGCCTCTGCCGCATAACCTTGACTTCCCCATCACCAAAGATCCGCAGGTCTGCGACCCTGATTCCCGCAAGACCACCGACCTGGAGCGCCTGATCGTGGGCCCCCAAGGGGGCGTGGCCAACACCATCGTCTATCTGAAAAACATCTCCAGCGGCAAGGCCATGGATTTGCCCGAGCAGGGCCGGCATCTGGACCAGAAACGGTGCCACTACGTCCCGCACATTCTTCTTGTCCCGCAGAATAGTGCGCTGGCCATGCAAAGCTCCGACGCCACTCTGCACACCATCCACATGGACGGAGCTGCCAGCTTCAACCTGCCGTTTCCTTTCCAGAACCAGGTCACCTCGCGCACCATGTCCACTCCGGGACTGGTTCACCTGCATTGCAACGGCGGCCACGTCTGGATGAACGCCGAGATGATGGTGGTCTCTCATCCTTACTATGCCGTCACCGACGACCGCGGACAGTTCGAGTTCACTAACGTGCCTCCCGGAACCTATCAGATTGTGGCCTGGCACGAGGGCTGGGGAATCCTGGGACGGCAACAGGCCTACGACGTCTTAACCGAAAAGAAAGTTGACCGCCCCCTTTTCTCCGAACCGAAAGTCTGGGAGAAATCCGTCACTGTCACCCCCAATCAGCCCAGCACCGTGAACTTCGTGATCAGCAGCAAGTGAGGTGGGTAGGTAGCCCATGTAGGATGGACACTCTTGTCCGTCTTTGACTTTAGCTTTTGACTCTGACTCCGCCGCTCATCTGGCGACAGCCGCCTCGGCTGTCCAAGCCTGGGCGAAGGTCGGCGCCCCATGTAGGACGGACACCCCTGTCCGTCGCCCTGGACTCTAGTCTTTGACCTTCGCCCTGGACTCCCGATCTCGCTTTCCACCCCAACCAGATAGAATCCCTCCCTAGCCCCGAGGTTCCAGACCGTGCAACGATTCAAAGCGCCAGCGCTCCTGCTAGCCCCCGCCGTCGTAATCGCCATCATCGCCCCGCTGTTGCCAGCGATCCCACAGCCCATGTCTTACCACCAGTTCGCCGACCAGCGGCCCTGGCTCGGCATTCCCAATTTCGGAGACGTCGTCTCCAACCTGCCGTTCGCGATTGTAGGAATCTGGGGCCTGATCTTTCTGCTGCGGCCGTCAGCACAAAATCATTTCGCGGATCCGCGCCAGCGCTGGATTTACAGATTGATGTTCGCCGGTCTCCTGCTCACGGCGGTCGGCTCCGCCTACTATCACCTCGCCCCCGGCAACGCCCGCCTCGTCTGGGACCGTCTCCCCATCATGATCGTCTTCATGGCCTTGGTGGACGCGGTGATCGCCGAACGCGTCAGCGTGAACGTTGGCCTGTGGCTTCTGCCCGCGCTACTCGCCATCGGCGGAGGCAGCGTTCTTGAGTGGCGAGCCAGCGAACTGCACGGGCACGGCGACCTGCGTTTCTACGCTGCCGTCCAGGTCTACGCCATTTTGGTGCTATTGCTGGCGCTTCTGCTCCCGCCGAAGTACACGCGTGGCAGCGACTTCGCCGCAGTTGTCGGCCTCTATATTCTCGCCAAGATTCTGGAAACCGCCGACCGCCAGATTTTCGCCGTCGGCCACATCGTAAGCGGCCACACCCTAAAGCACCTGGCCGCCGCCACCGCCGGCTATTGGATTCTAAGAATGCTGCAGAAAAGAGAGAAGAAAAAAGAAGCGCCTTCGCCGTGATCTTCCCCACTGACGTGGCGACAGCCGCCTCGGCTGTCCAAGCGAAGCCGAAGGCGAGCGCCCCCAGTCCATGCCGCTCGTCCATAGAGGACGGACACTCTTGTCCGTCGCTTTTGACTCTTAGCTTTTGACTTTGGCCGCCGCAGAATTCTAAGAGCTTTTCGAGAAGAGAACAGGAAACAGAAAGCGCTTTCGCCCGTAATCCGCGTTCCTCCGCGGCGAAACAAGGGGCCTTACCCGTGCCGCCGGTACAACACCGCAAACTCAAACCCCGCATTCGCGGGAAACAATTCCGCCGCTTTCTTCAAGCGCTCGGCCAAAGCCGAAGGCGCCAGCAGCGGATAATCCCGCTCCCGCAGATCCCGGTAATCCACATCCAGATAAAGTGACAGCAAATAAATCGAAATCGTGTCCGCGAATGTAGCCTCGAAATATTCGTTCTTATAGCGCTCGGCATCCGGCCCATCGGCCGTAGCCAGTTTGCGCGCTTCAAATGCATCCAGAGACGTCTCGCCCCGAACCCCAGCTACCACCTGGCTCCACGCCAGTTCGCTGAAATCGTGCGACACCCCCGCCCGCTCCACCAGCGCGTGCCCCACATTGATATAAAACTCAAACGCGACGGAGAATTTGTCGTCCATCAGCCGCGTCGAAATAAAAACGCACTGCGAATCGCCCAGATTCAAATTGCGATGGCAAACCGCATTGTCGCTGAGCGCGACATCATAGCGGTCGGCGATTACCGTCTCCTCGCCCTGGCTCACCGCCAGCGGCACAAAGTAATAAGCCTTCCGCTCCAGCGCCGACGCCACTTTCCCCGGCACCGCGGCAATCATGCGCTCCAGATCAAACGAATTCACCGCCGTCTCGCCCGCCACGGCGTAGCAAATCCCGTTCGCCGCCTGCGAAACCGGCGTCACCCGCACCACTTCCGCCGGACTCCGCGTAATCGCTGGCGCCGCCTGTGACATGATTACTATCTTATACCCCAGCCCGTGTGGGACGGACGCTCTTGTCCGTCGCTTTTGACTCTAGCCCTCGACTCCACAGACACCACCTCAACTCATGTGGAGACAGCCGCCTCGGCGGTCCAGCAAAGCGAAGCGAGCGCCGCATATTCCCCGAAGCCGCCAGCTTGTCCCAGCACAAACTCATCTTGAGCTCCATGTTGCGGACTCTGGGAGCACCATCCTAGTAGAATTCCCTTGATCCCCATGCCGCCCCAACGCTCTCCACGCTGGTACGCCATCCCCTTCCGCGTCCTCCTCGCCACCTTCATCGGCACTCTGCTCTGCTTCGCCGTGACCCTGCTGTTCGCCATCCTGGGGACGGTCATCACCGCCAAACTGCGCAGCCTCCATCCTGACCTGCGCATCGCCTATCGCTACATCGCCGCGCCGGTAGCGGCAGTAGCCGGCGCCATAATCTTCGTGCTCTCCTTAGCAATGGAAATCCGCCACTACCGCCAAAGCAAAGCACTGGCTGCCATCGAACGCATCAGCTAGAAATGCTCACGCACCGCGGGGCGCCACAGCTCATGTGGAGACGCCACAATCACGTGTGACGACGCCCCGCCGTCCAGCGAAGCGAAGCGAGCGTCCCCTCTCCCCAGAATCTGCCACTAGATGCGGCGCCCGTCCCACCCCCCGGCAAGAAGCTAAAATAAACCATGCCCCGCGTCGCCATCCCCCTGCCCCACTCCTCCGACCGCGAATACGCCCAGCGCGCCATCCCGCAATACGAAGAAGCCATCACTCAAGCCGGCGGCGAACCCATCCGCATCCCCCTGGATCAACCTCAGAATGAAACAAAAAAACTGATCGCCACCTGCGACGCCATCCTGCTCCCCGGCAGCAAAGCCGACGTCGACCCCGCAAAATTCCACGCTCCACCCTCACCGCAAACCGCCCCAGCGGACGTCCCCCGCAACGCCGTCGACGAACTCCTCCTCGAAGACGCCTACCGCCACCGCAAGCCCATCCTCGGCATCTGCTACGGACTGCAGAGCCTCAACGTCTTCCGCTCCGGCTCCCTGATCCAACACATCCCAGATTTTCTTCCCGAAGACTTACGCGCCCGCGTCGACCACGCAGCGGGAAAGAAACTAGCCATCGCTCACGATGTCGAAATCGAGAGCAATTCGAACCTGGCAGAAATCCTACGTAGAGACCCCGACTCGGTCGATAAAGACACCACCTCAACTCATGGAGCGACGGACGCCTTGTCGGTCCAGCGAAGCGAAGCGAGCGCCAATTCTTCCCCAACCCCGCCCGCTCCATCCCCCCCCCTGCCACGCGTGCCCGAGGAAAAACCGGATCGCCCGAACCCCGGCACCCTCCTCCTCCCCGTAAACTCCTCCCACCACCAATCCGCCGATGCCATCGGCCAAGGCCTCCGCATCGCCGCCCGCTGCCCCACCGACGGCATCATCGAAGCCCTCGAAGGCACCGCCCGGGATCATTTCGTTCTAGCAGTCCAGTGGCACCCCGAACGCTCAGTCGAGGAGGACGAATCCTCGCGATCCATCTTCCGTGCGCTCATCGAAGCGGCGCGGGTGCGCCGCAAGGAATTATGAACACCGGCAAAAGACGAAAAGGCGGGAACCACCCTTACTCCATCCGTGGAGACGTAGCTCCGCTACGTCTCTCTCGCCACAGTGCCAAATCTAGCGCCTCTTCCGCGGCCGCTTGGTCTTCTCGAGCAGCACCACTACATGCGCCAAAGCCGCATTCTCCAGATTCAATCCTTCCGGAGTCTTCGCCTTCAGCCCCACGCAATCGCCGCGCACGCCCAGCAACTCCGCCACGCGCGCCCGAATCGCCGCCGCATGCGGACCAATTTTCGGCGCCGCCAGAATCAGACTGGCATCCACATTGGCCACGCCATACCCCGCATCCCGCACCCGCTGCAGCGCCTCGCGCAAAAAGATCGCCGAGTCCGCACCCTTCCACTTCGCCTCCGATGGCGGAAACAGCGCCCCAATATCGGGAGCCGCAATCGCCCCCAGCAACGCATCCGTAATGGCATGCAGCAACACGTCGCCATCCGAATGCCCGCCCAACCCGCGATCATGCGCCAGCGTCACCCCGCCAATCCTCAGCGGAATCCCCGCCCGGAATTCATGCGAGTCAAACCCATGCCCAATTCTCATACTGAAACCTTAACCACGGATTCGGACGTATTTTCATTCCTCTTCATATTCATGGAGCGACCGACGCCTCGTCCGTCCGACAAGCGAAGCGAGCCCGCCATCTTCCGTCTTCCGCCCCTTGAGCCACCCCCCGCTGCCCAAGCGCTCCCACGCTTGAAAGTTTTATTTCCGTAAATAAAACTCCGCCAGTTCCATATCCCCCGGACTGGTAATCTTGATATTCCTCGCCGACCCCATCACCACCGCCACTTCATGCCCCGCCCGCTCTGCCAGCGACGCTTCATCCGTCCCCATAAATCCGTCCGCCGACGCCTCATCGAACGCCTTTTTGATCACGCCATAACGAAACCCCTGCGGCGTCTGCGCCAGCACCACTCCGGCCCGCGGAATCGTCGTCTTGATCATGGCGCCCTCCGCCGTCCTCTCCACCTGTTTCACCGTATCCACCGCCGGCAGCCCGGCAATCGCCGCCCCATATTTCTTCGCCGCCTCAATCACCGCGCCAATAATCTCCCCCGTCACAAACGGACGCACCGCATCATGCACCAGCACAACATCATCCGCCGCCGCCGACACCGCATTCAGCGCATGTTCCACCGACTGCTGCCGGTGCTCCCCGCCCACCACCAGCTCCACCTTTTTCTTCAGGATGTCTTTTCCTTCGGCCCCCAGCCGCGCCCGGAACCCCGCAATCTCATTCTCCCGCAGCGCAATCCAGATCTCGCTCACCGCATCCACCGCGGCGAACTTCCGCAACGTATGAAGCAGAATCGGCGTCCCGCCCAGCTCCGTGAATTGTTTGGAAGGAACTTGCTGAGTCGGCTTTCTCCTCGCGCCCGCCATGGGACCCATCCGCGTCCCCAGCCCCGCCGCCGGAATAATCACAATTACCTTCATAGCGGCCTGCAAGTATACGAGGGCAAAGCAGGGACTTCAAATCAACGGAGGATATCAACGGAGGATTTTGGCGGATATTGGCTGCGGGTGCTCCATGCTGGCCACCGCCAGTGTGGAGACCGGCAGTCTTGCCCGTCCGCCGGCAGCGCCAAAAAAATCCCCACTTCTCGCAAAAGACGCGAGAAATGGGGCACCCGCGGCGTCTGGGTCCGACATCTTCCAGGTCGGGCCGCGCTGCTGCCAACCCTCGTTCACTTCGGTTGCGGGACGATTCGAATATACGGCTTGGGCGACTTCCAGCCTCCGGGATACTGCTTCTGCGCTTCTTCGTTCGAAACATTGCCGCTGATGATGACATCGTCGCCCGGCTTCCAGTTCACCGGCGTGGAAACTTTGTGCTTGGCCGTGAGCTGAATGGAATCGATGACGCGCAGGATCTCGTCGAAGTTGCGGCCGGTGCTCATGGGATAGCTGAGCTGCAACTTGATCTTCTTGTCGGGACCGACCACGAAAACAGTCCGCACAGTGGCGTTGTCGGCGGCGGTGCGGCCTTCGGAACTATGTCCGCTTTCGGCGGGGAGCATGCCGTAGAGCTTGGCGATCTTGAGTTCCGGATCGCCGATCATCGGATAATTCACTTTGTGGCCCTGAGTTTCCTCGATGTCGGCGGCCCACTTGCCGTGGCTGGTTACCGGGTCGACGCTCAGGCCGATGATCTTGGTGTTGCGCTTGGCGAATTCGGGCTGCAGGCCGGCCATGTAACCGAGTTCGGTGGTGCACACGGGCGTAAAGTCCTTGGGATGTGAAAATAAAATGGCCCAGCCGTTGCCGATCCAATCATGGAAGTGAATGGTGCCTTGCGTGGTCTCGGCCGTGAAGTCGGGGGCCGTGTCGTTGATGCGGGGAATGCTGGCAGTTGCGGTAGCGGTCTCGGTAGCCATGTTCTTTTCCTCTCCTCGTGAATTCAATTTTTGTTGCGAAGCTGGTCCGCAGCAGCTTTCAAATCCGGGCGATCTCAGCTGAAAACGAAAACCCACCCGGTTTGCCGCGGGTGGGTTAATTAGGAAGCCTCGCTGACCCTGTTACCCACACCGCGGCGCGTCCGTACAACAACCGGACATACAACACCAAAGACGGCCGCTGAAGGCAGGGTTAAGCACGTAGTTAGGATAAAAGGGTGGTTCCTATGTGTCAAACGGCGGCGGCGGCGATCGACGCGAGATTTCTAGCTTCCGCGGTCTCGCAACATCCAGGGAGATTGAGAATCGAACGACGTCCGCAGGAAATTTCTATCATGTTCTTATTGTGGCACCCCGATCTTGATCCCAGCTCTCACTCCGAGACCGGACCAGTCAACCCCTGATGAGAAAACAAATGGCGGAAGCGAATGGGGTCGAACCCATCGCTGACAGGAAAACCTGCCACCCGCCGGTTTTGAAGCTCACAGAGTGTATTCTGACGCGTGGTGAAAACTTTGTACGCTAGCTGATTCTTGAAGCGTTTACCAGGAAGGCGTTCTGATCCCTGCTGATCAACTTTGACCCTTTATGAACATCGAACTATCAGGTTTTTATCACACGGCGTAAACTGACGGCGGCCAGAGGAGACGTCTCGTCGAATTGTCAACTGGTCGGCGGACTCAGGCAATTCGAGTTGCTTGGAGGCGAGGGAATAAAGGGAGAAAGCAAATGGGCACTAACGCTCGACGAAATTTTATTACAAAGATCACTGCGATCGTCGCATATGTAACCGGTACAAAACTCTTGGCTCAGCAAGCGCCCGCTGCCAGCCCATCCGGCTCCACGCCACCTTCCAGCACCGACAAGGACGCTGCTCGTCGCAACAGTGGCGAACATCACACACTCGACGGGATCTACTACATCTCGGGCACTGGTTCCAACGACGGCTATCCGAAGGACGATCATGTGCTGGTCACTGATCCATTCGAAAAGCACGTGACGCGCACCATGGACGCGCTTAAGAGGTCGGTTGAGCGCGCTGGCAGCAACATGGATAACATCCTGCATCTCCAGGTCTTTCTTTGCCTGCCACTGGCGGAAGGGATCACAGCGCCAACCGGCAAGGCCCGGTTCGATGCCCACAAGGCGCAATACGACGCGTTGAACAAGATCTACGGGACCTATTTTTCACCCGGCAAGGCTCCGTCCCGCGCTTGCATGGCGCTCGAATGGATTCCTGGGGATTCCCTGATTGAAATCGTCGGCAGCGCAAGAGTTGTGAATCCGCCCACTCCGGCTGCGGACAAGCAATAGGCAAGATCGGGCAAAAGGAGGTTGGCAATGAAGTTTGGTTGGACCCGCCGTTCCTTTCTCGCCGCGATGGGAGCGGCCAGCAGCTTGTTCGCTCCTTCCGGACTAAGAGCGGCCGGCAGGTTCGGAAAAAAGCGCAACCCGGCAGCCACCGCATCTCTGGATGGCGCTTCGATTGTGCCCATTACGACCGGCCTCGGTTCCTCGGGAAACATTTATGCCGAGCTTGGAGTTACGCCTCTGATCAACATCAACGGTACGGTCACGGTCATTGGCGGATCCGTCATGCGCCCGGAGGTCATGGAGTTGATGCGGCGGGGGAACGAGCACTTTGTCCTGATCGACGAACTCGAGATCGCCGCTGGAAAGTTTATCGCGAACCTTTGTAAGTCTCCGGCTGGTTACACTGGATTGGTGACGGCGGGCGCGGCCGCGGCCCTGGTTGTCGGCTACGCCGGCATGATGACCGAAGACCTCGAGCCTCGCATGCGCTCGATTCCAGATGTTAGCGATTTTCCCAGAAATGAAGTCATCATCCAGAAAAGCCATCGCTACCCGTTTGACCACCAAATCCGACAGACGGGCGCGAAGCTGGTAGAGGTCGAGACGCGCGAAGAGATGGTTGCTGCCATCAACGCGAAAACGGTAGCGATTCACTTCACCAATATTCTCTCCGACAAAGGCAAAGTGAGCGGCCCTGAAACCATCGCCATTGCGAAGGAGCACAAGCTTTTCACCTTTAACGACGCAGCCGCGGACGTGCCGCCTGTCGAAAGGCTCTGGGAGTATCCCGCGCTGGGCTTCGACCTGGTCGCTTTCAGCGGGGGCAAGGATATTCGCGGCCCGCAAGCAGCCGGCATTCTGATCGGCAGGCAGGACTTGATGCATTACGCTTTGCTAAACATGAGTCCTCAGGAAGATCGCATCGGCCGATGCTGCAAGGTCGGCAAGGAGACAATTTTCGGAATGCTCAAAGCGCTCGAACTTTTTGTCACTCAGCAATACGATGCAACCCTCCGCACATTTGACGACCGGGCCCAGGTCATCACCGATGCCATTCAGAGATTCGGAGTGACGGCGCTGCCCCGGCAGTTCGACCCGCAGGCTCTCGGTAACGTAACGCCGCGTTACAGCTGGAAGATTGATCGCTCCAGGCTGAACATCAGCGGTCAGGAAGTCATGCAGAAATTGGCCGACACTCGGCCGCTTGGGATCGGCAGCATGGGCGCCGGGGCGAGTGGCATGCGCGGACGGAGTCCGGATGCGGCCCCTGCCGACGTTCATGCCAGTCATCATGGCCTGCCACGCGACCCAGACAGCTTCGGTTTTGCGGTCTGGCAGCTCAAAGACGGCGAGGATAAACTGATCGCCAACCGACTGGTTGAGATCTTCAGCGAAGCGCCGAAAGCTTAGTCTTGCGGGGGATGAATGAGTAAGCTTTTGGCACGGGGCAGGCGTTACGGGTGCGGCGCGTCTTTCAACTCCGGCGCAATCTCGTAGGCTTTGTTGAATTCTGAGCGCGCTTCTAGTTCCTTTCCTTCCTGCCGTAGCGCCAACGCCAGATTGTAGTGGGCTTCCGCGTACCTCGGCTTCAGACGCACCGCATCAACAAACTCCTTCTGCGCCGCCCGAACGTTGCCCGCCTGCAACAGCACTAATCCGAGATTGTTGTGACCCTCCGCGAAGTTCGGATCGCGTCGCACCAGCTCACGGAACACATTCGCAGCGCCGGGAATGTCATTTTTCTGGCTGAGCGCCAATCCCAGCTGTACCCGCGCGTCAGTGTAGTCCGGATTGAGACTGATGGCTTCTTTCAGTTCGGCGATGCCTTCGTCCAATTTGCCCGATTGCGCCAGGGCCAAACCAAGGTTATAGTGCGCCTCCGCCAGATCGGGATCGCACATGGTTGCCTGCCGGAATTCCTCGAGCGCGCGCGGGTGCTCGTTCTGACGCCAGTACAGCAGCCCCAGGCTCGAGTGGGCCTGTGCGTAGTCCGGCTTCAGCTCCAGTGCTTTCTCGAACGCTGTTCGAGCCTGCTCGGCGTCACCCTTGCGCTCCCATGTGAGGCCCAGGTAGTAGTAGCCGGTTGGCAGCTCGGGACCCTCCTCAATGGCCTTTTGAAAGAAACCAAGAGCAGCGTCGAGTTTTTGGTCCTGCAGCGCCTCTACGCCCTGAAGGGTAAGCAATTTCGCCTGCGCCAGGCGCTCCCGGAACTGCCGTAGCCCACTGATGTCGTTCAGTTCCTTTTGTCCCGCTTCCGTCTGGCCCTGGCCACGTAGTGCGATCCCGAGGTTGTAATGCGCCTCTTCGTAGTCAGGCTTCAGCTCGATGGCACGCTCGAAAGCAGCAATGGCGCCTACCAGGTCGCCGCCCGCTTTCAGTTCCTTTCCAAGATTGAATTGTGCTCGGGGATCACCAGGATCGGCAGCCACCGCTTTGCGGAATTCTGCCAAGGCGGCAGCGTGATCGCCCTGGCGGCGCAGCGTCACCCCCAGAAGCATGTGCGCCGTCGCCAACCGCGGATTCAGTTGGAGGGCCCGGCGAAACGCGGCCGTTGCACCGGGAAGATCGGCAAGCTGTCCTTCGGTCAGCCCCAACTCAGTGTAAAGTTCTGCCGAGGGCTTCAATGCGATCGCTCGCTGAAGTTCAGTCTGGGCGGACGAAGGATTGTTCTGCTCCAGATAAACGCGCGACAGCAGCCGATGGGCCGCAGCATTTGCGGGGTCGAGCCTTAGGGCAGTCTGCAGTTCCTTTGCGGCGGCAGGTTGGTCGTGAAGATCATAGTTGGCGGCGCCCAATCCGTATTCGGCATCGGCCCATTTTGGTTTGAGGCGCAGCGCCGCCTCAAACTCATCCACCGCTTGCCGGGCCTCGCCTTTGTATTTAAGCGCGAGGGCTAAGTTGTAATGGGTTAAGGCATCGTTCGGCTCGAGTTCCAATGCCTTGTGGTAGTTCGCGATGGCCTGGTCCCAGGATTTTTGGCGGGACTCCTCGATGGCCTGCTGGCGGTAGCTCTCAGCTGTCTGCGCAAAGCACGGCACCGCGAATATGCATAGCAAAAGCAGCCGGGCCCTCATGGCCACAGCCTAGCATGTGTCGTCTGGCGGCAAACCAATTTCCGTTGATGGCTGGGGGAAGCCGAAAGCTGCGGGCGAAGCGAATTCCGCTCCGCCCGAATCGTTAATTTCGATATCACCAGACAAATTTCGCACTGACCTGACCAATGCGCGGATCGCGGGCACTCGTAACGTTACCGAAGGTGCTGCTGCTAATGTCTCCGGCCGGGTTGTTAAATTGCGCGTGGTTGAAGATGTTGAAGAATTCACCTCGAATCTCGAAGTGCATCGCTTCATTGAGTGGAATCATCTTCGACATGCCCAAATCGGTGTTGTTGAAT
>Ga0209006_10002667_pt1 | contig 16246 bp, 12 predicted proteins | sample JacPin_JW_Ref_O2_FD_188567 | JGI IMG/M metagenome (GOLD analysis project Ga0209006, IMG submission 188567) | Forest soil microbial communities from Algoma, Ontario, Canada - Jack Pine, Ontario site 1_JW_Ref_O2 (SPAdes) (version 2) | ecosystem: Environmental > Terrestrial > Soil > Boreal... | reverse complement strand
CTCGAACTCCCAGGCATAGAGGCCGCCGGAGGTCGGCAGGCGGATGTTGCAGCAGCGGTGATGCGTGAGGTCCTGCGGTTCGACCGGGATGCCGTGGTCAGCGAGGTAGGCCGGGCATCCGACGACCACCCTGCGTAGATCAGGGCCGATGCGCAGGGCGATCATATCCCGGGCGATCTGTTCCCCCAGGCGGACGCCGGCGTCGTACCCGTCGGTGACGATGTCTGTGAGAGCGGGTTCGATCGACACCTCAATCTTGATGTCGGGATAACGCGTATTCAGCCGAAGCAGGGCGGGCCACAATACCGTCCTAACGGCATGCGGGCCGGCGGTGAGCCGGAGCGATCCCGAGGGCAATTCGCGCAGTTCGCTGAGCGCATTGAGCCGAGCCTCAATCTCGCCCAGAGCGGGCCGAAGCGTACTCAAGAGCTGCTCGCCCGCCGGCGTCGGCATCACGCTGCGGGTGGTGCGCGTGAGTAGACGCAACTTCAGGCGCTCTTCCAGCCGGCGAACCGACTGGCTTAAGGCTGACTGCGACTTGCCCAGCTTGACCGCCGCTCGCGTGAAGCTGCGGGCATCAGCGACAGCGGCAAAGATCGCGAGGTCGCTCAGTTCGTCGGTCAGCATTCATAAGCCTGACTAATAGCTTCATGCGCGATTACCACTCTATTCGATCGCACGCCGCCAGTCCATTTTCGCATCACTTCCCCGAACGGCCAGCGCCGCTGAGGTCGTCGGTCATCCGGTTCAACAGGAGTTGCAACATGCGCATGAGAAAGTTGGGCGCCCTGGAGGTGTCCGAACTCGGCTTTGGGGTCCTGAGCTTCGCTTCGGCCCACGGCCAAGCGCCGGAATGGGCCGAGAGCATCCGCGTCATACGCGGCGCCCACGACCTCGGCGTCACCCTGTTTGATACGGCCGAGATCTACGGTCCCTGGACCAACGAAACCCTGCTCGGGGAAGCGTTGGCGCCCGTCCGTGACCAGGTCGTAATCGCCACCAAGTTCGGCTTTGACGTCGATCCTACGACGGGCGAACGCCTCGGGCTCAACAGCAAACCGGAACACATCAAGCGCGCAACGGAAGCGATGCTGCGACGCCTCGGCACGGACCACATCGATCTTCTCTACCAGCACCGCGTCGATCCGAACGTCCCGATCGAGGACGTGGCCGGCACGGTGAAGGACCTGATCGCGGCAGGCAAGGTCCGCCACTTTGGTCTTTCAGAAGCGGCGGCGGGCACCATCCGTCGCGCCCATGCCGTCCAGCCGGTGGCCGCGGTCCAAAGCGAATACTCGCTGTGGACCCGCGACCCAGAACCGGAGGTGCTGCCTCTCTGCGGGGAGTTGGGGATCGGCTTCGTGCCCTGGGCACCGCTCGGAACCGGCTTCCTGACCGGCAAGGTTGCGAGTACGTCGAGCTTCTGTGCGAACGATGTCCGCGCGCGTTCTCCGCGCTTCACCCGCGAGGCAATGGAGGCCAACCAGGCTGTGGTCGAGTTGGTCGAACAGTTCGCCACGGCCAGGAGCGCCACGGCCGCGCAGGTGGCGCTCGCCTGGCTCCTCGCAAAAGGGCCCTCCATCGTGCCGATCTTCGGCACGCGCCGCCTAGACCGCGTTCAGGAAAACCTCGGCGCGGCCGACGTGAGCCTTTCCGATGAGGACATGACCGCTATCGAGGCGCGGCTGGCCCGGATCGAGGTCACTGGCGCGCGGCTGCCGCCCGCTCTCCTCAAAGTGACCTACCGCTAAATGGAGAGAGTAGTCGGCGGTTCGAGGCGAACGGCCCGCGCAGTCTGTGAAGCCAAAAAAGCGAAATAGTTTTCCTATTTCACAATTATCGGTTATGATCACAAGGATCGCAATCATGTCCAAACCGTCCGGCCTCCAGAGCAATGCGTGTTCAGACGGAATCGCACCCGGGGTCTTGTCGTTCCCGCGCAAGCGGGAATCCAAGTCTCGCCAAAGCCTGGCTGGATGCCCGCTTTCGCGGGCAAGACAGGCGACGGCGTCGATCGCTGGACTTAGGCCGTTTGGCCCGGGAGAGCGTATGCGGAAGAAGTGCGAAATGAAAAGGCGGTTAAGTCCCTGAAAACAAACAATCCCGCGAAATCATTGATTCGCTGCATACAATGATTCCAATGACTTACGACCCAACCCGCGAAACGTTTCGTTTCGCTTGGCGAAAGATTCCTTTCGCTTTCGCTGTTTTTTGGCCTCGTCGACACCCGAAACGCAACGGGCCAGTCGCCTACCTCCGTCCTCATCCTTGGCGCGCCTCAGAACACGGGCGGTTCGGGAGCTGCTGCTGCAAAAGGAGCGCAAAGAAGATGTTAAGCCGCTGAAATCATTGGCGTGCGCAAACTTGTGCGCAGGCGCGCCGGGTCGCCGGCGCCCTTGTGCGAGGTCCCACGCCGGAAGGAGAATCCGCTCTAAAGCTTTGAAATCTCTCATTTGGCGGAAGGAAAAGAATTCCCGGGAGTCCCTTTTTCAGGACCAAGAGCGCGCTCTCTCCGACAAAAGGCGCCCCTTTCGCTCCAAAACCCGGCGGTTCCCCAAGGCTAGAGCGCGAGTGGGAGCCGGCCTCTCCGCACTACTGGGTCAGGTGGCCGGAGGCCGCCGCCAAGTTGAACAGTTTGACCAAGTCCTGTCCGAGATCGTCGCCAATTGCCGCGTCGTAGAACAGGCCGGGCGTGGCGCAGGCCTGCAGGGCCGGACCGATGTCCGATTGGATCGGCGCGATATAGCTCTCGTACCAGCTATTGGCCGGCACCGCCAGGTAGTCGGTATAGAGGATGGCGATCTTGATGCCACGGTTCTTGATCGTCGTGCACCAATTGGTGCTGTTGGAATTGCCGCCTGGAGCGGCGCCAAGGTCATTGATCGCCTGCTGTACGCGGCCGCCGTTGTCTTCGTCCTCGACGCCGTCAGTGACGATGAACAGCACTTCCTGCGGCGTATCGCCGCTCTCGTTGGTGCCGTTGCCTGGATCAGGGATGTAGCTCGCCTGGCTGAGATCGCCGAGCGAATCGTCGTAGTTGGTGGCGACGTCGCCGGGTCCCGAGGCCGAATCGCAGGCGGCGTCGGCGCAATTGTTGTTGTTGGAATACATTTCCATCACGCCGAAGGTGGCGGAGGCGGTCGTCCAGGCGGAGGTATAGTTGGAGGTCAAAGCCATCGCTTGCGTGAGCCCGATCTGCCACAGGCTATCCATGGAGTAGATCGCAAACCGATATTGCGGCGGTGTCGAGAACACCGTCGACTGCGCAGCCGCCGCCGCGGTCTGGAGCAGGGTCGAAATACCGCTGTTCAGCTCATCCAGACGGAGCGTGATGTTGTTGTTGCGCGCGAGCTGATAGTTGTCGATCTGCGCGCCCTGCGTTGCGACGTCGCAATAGAGTCCGCCGCTCTGAGTCGGCGCCGTGCCGTTGACGCAGGGGTTGCCCGCCGTGTCGCCATTGTTGGTGCTCGCCTGATGACAGGCAAAGGCGCAGCCTCCGGTAATCTCATTCCCAGTCAGGTTCTGCATTTGCGTTATGCCGTCTTCAGTCGCTGGCAGCGCCATCGACGGCGAATTGTCGAGCAGGACGTAGAAGTCGATATTGGGCGGCGCCTGCGCGCTCGCCACCGAAACGCCCGAGACAGGCAGCGAGCTCTTGCCGAGCACCTGGGCAAAGATGGTGTTGACCGAGGACGAGTAGCTGACCTCGACATTGCGCGTGAGCGCGGTGGCGCCGACGGTGACGGTGACCGTCACCGTCGTCGCGTGGGCTGTCAGGCCGGGGAGGTTTTCGGTCAGACCGTTGAACATCGACACCGCGGCGTCATGGGCGACGGTTGCGCTCTGCTGCAGCATCGTCGGGGTCAGGGCGGCGAGCGCGGCGGCGTCGGCCGCGGCGTTCAATTTCGTGTGAATTTGCGCCGCCCGGCCGTAGTCGATCGCAGCTCCGCCGCCGAACACCAATATCGGCGCGACGAGCGCATACATCATCGCGACATTGCCACGGCGGTTACGCAACTGGCGATCAAGACCGAATGTCGACACGGGGGAAAGCCCACAGTTGTCGAGACCCGCGAGTCTGCGTGTGACCGCGCGCCTCGGGTGAAAACTGTGGGCATCAAACAACGTCCGGGTTTATGTACTTCTAACGTCTTTCGAACCATTTGCCCAAATGCTAAAGTTTTTCTCAGCGGCGCTCTGGCTTTTTCCCGCCTTTCTGCGCGCTTTAACCCATAGTCACGCCGAACGCAGTGGCTCGCGAACTGTCGAGCGCGCTCTGCATTCGCGCAGCTGCGGAGGGGCGAGCCCCATCCTTCGCGCGTCGCCCGGCTCGCGCAAAGGCCATGGATTCCGTGGGTTTTCCACGGCCCGAAGTCCCTGGAGCGGCGGCAACGGACCGGCTCAAGGGTTTGCCAAAGTCGTCGAACTGGGGCAATGTTGCATTGCGAACCACCGCGCGACGTTGCGGCCTTTGCTATTCGGGGGGTAACGTTTACGAGCGGCGGTTTCGGGGGTGTTATGGAACTGGGTCTGCTTTCCAACTCGGCGCTCAATCCGCCGTTCTATTGGACGACAGTCTTGCCACCGCTGTTTTCCGGACTGGCTCTCCAGCCCGGCGTCCGGACGATTGCTCCTCCCCCGCTCGCGTGGGAGCGGAGGCGTGAATGGGGCGAGGTGCGCTCCCAGGTGAAGCGCTGCGACGCGTTGTTCTGGGTTCAGCTCGCGGCGCGTCCTAGTAGTCCCATTCACCTTGCCTCGTACATGAACCTGGGCGCTCGCCGCTCCAATCTCATCCTCGACGCGTGGAAGCATTCTCTGACCAAGATCGGCTTGGTTGCGACTGTCGAACGCCTTGATCCATGCTTTGTCGCTTACCTCGAGGGCGCGGAGGAACTGAAACGGCGATTTCCGCTGGCGAAATTTGTCTGGCTGCCGTTCGGCGCCCACACCGATGTTTTCTACCCCCGCAAGGAGGAAAAATCGATCTTCGCCTTTTGGCTGGGTCGTCGCTATGAGCCGTTGCATCACGCGCTGCTGGCGTACTGCGAAGCGCGAGGGCTCCGCTACGTCTATTCCAAAGACGCCGGACTGACCGCCGAGGAAGTCGGAAAACTGACGTCCGCCGCTCAGTACTTCGTCGCCACGCCGCCAGATCTGGACCAACCCGAACGCACCGGGGGGTTTAGTCCTCTGGTCATGCGGTATTTTGAAGGGCTGGCGGCGGGGACGCGCTTGCTCGGCGTTTTGCCCCGGAGCGGCGAATATGAGTCGATCCTGCCAACGGACGCATTCTGTCAGGTCGCTCCAGACGGTTCGGACTTGGCCAAAATCCTCGATGAGGATCGAAGTAACCCGAACAACCAGCGCGTGGTGGACGCTGCCGGCGCGTTCGTGCGCGAACATCATTCCTGGCGACGGCGGGCCGAGCAGGTTTTCAACCATCTCGCCAATGGCGCCGAAATTGAATTTCCCCTGATTCAAAAGGAGCGGCAAGTCGATCGCGTGCCCAGCCGGGAGGGCTTTCGGCGAGACTTGGCGCACAACTTGAAAACGACCGAGCGATTTGGCTGACCCAGTCGATTGTCGTCGATCTTGCCGAATTCAGATTGTATCTTTGGCCAACCCTCTTACCGCTTCTTATTCGAACTATCGACCAGAGAGACCTTTCTCGGTCGCTCGATCATGCAAGCTGGACCCAAAGGTATCGCCATGGTATGAGCACCGGCAGTGCTCAATATCATGTTTAGATGGGCGTGAGTTCGAGTCGCGCACGCGGCGTTCGAAATCAAAGCAACGCCCTCGGAGACGGACGCCCACCGCCGATCGATATGGCTGACATTCTGGGAGGGTATTTAACAAGCGCTGCGGATTCTAATCCTGGCCTTTCGGTGGGGGACGGTTTCAGTGATCAATATCTCGAGATCCCCGCTTCGGATCAGTTTTTTTGGCGGCGGAACAGATTACCCAACTTATTTTCAGCACAATCCGGGCGCGGTGCTTGGGGCCGCCATTGACAAGTACATTTATACTATCGCGCTCCCGATGGCCGACTTCGCCGAAAATAGATACCGAATCACGTATCGCATCGTGGAAGGCGTCGATCGGGTCGAAGACATAAAGCACAATGTGATTCGCGCGACGCTGCTTGAGATGGGCTACGACAAGCCTCTCAACATTGCCATTATTTCGGACCTGCCAGGCAATTCGGGGCTAGGAAGCTCGTCATCGTTCACGGTCGGCTTCATCGCCCTCATGGAATATTTGCAGGGCCGCTCAATCACAAAGTTCGATCTCTTCAAGCGCGCCGTTCACACCGAAAGAGATTTGCTGAAAGAAAACGTTGGAATTCAGGACCAAATCCACGCCTCCTTCGGCGGGCTCAATCTGTATCAATTCCAAAAGGATGAGCTGACGATTCGCCCCGCCCAGATGGCGACCGAGTGCCGCAATGCGCTCGACCGGTCGCTCTGCCTCGTCTACACCGGCATTCAGCGCCACGCGTCGGCGACCCTGCAAGAGCAATTGAAGAATACCGAAGAAAAGAAGATTCAGAAGGATCTGACCCATCTGGTCAAGCTTTGTCACGATGGGCTTGCATTGCTGGAAGGAAGAAACCCTCAGGCCATGCTTTCTGATCTTGGCAAGCTTGTCAGCGAAGGCTGGGAGACGAAGCGGAGACTTTCAACTTCCGTCACGCTGCCACAGATCGATGCAACCTATGACGAAGCGATGCGTCTCGGTGCTTATGGCGGCAAGCTCTGCGGCGCGGGCGCCGGCGGCTTCCTGTTGTTCATGGCGCCCGATCATGTCCAGTCGAAAATGATCGAGACTTTTGGACATAAGAGCTTCGTTAAAATCTCCCTGGAGGACACTGGAGCCAGCATCATCAGCCGATGAAATTTCGAAGTTGACTTCAGTCGGCGCTGCGCGCCGGCCATCCAGATGAGAGGAAAAATGCCAGAGCGCGCCTTGATCACGGGCATAACCGGAATGGTTGGCTCGCACCTGTTAGATTACCTTCTCGATAATACTGGCTGGGAAATTCACGGCATGATCCGCTGGCGGAGCCCGCTGGACAACATTTCCTCCCATCTCGACAGCATCAATACCGGCGACAGGATCAAGCTTCATTACGCTGATTTGCGGGACACGATGGCGATACAAAATTGTGTTCAGGCCGCGCGACCGGACTATGTGTTTCACCTTGCCGCCCAAAGCTACCCGCAAACCTCCTTCACCGCGCCGCTCGACACATTGGACACCAACATCCAGGGCACGGAGCGGTTACTTGGCGCGCTTCGGCGTTTTTCGCCAGACGCGATCATTCACGTCTGCGCCTCGTCAGAGGTCTTTGGCCGCGTCCCGCGCGAGAAGCTGCCGATCGACGAGGAGTGCACATTCCACCCCGCTTCGCCCTATGCGATCTCGAAAGTGGGCACGGATCTGGTGGGTCGTTATTACGCCGAGGCCTACAAAATGTGCGTGATGACGACGCGCATGTTCACCCACACCGGTCCGCGCCGTGGCGATGTTTTCGCCGAGTCGACCTTCGCCAAGCAGATCGCGATGATTGAGGCGAATAAATTGCCTCCCGTCGTTAAGGTCGGCAATCTCGATTCGCTTCGCACCTGGGCGGATGTCCGTGACGCGGTGCGCGCCTATCATATGCTAGTCACTGTCAATCCGACGCCGGCCGCGTACTACAATATTGGTGGGCAGTACACCTGCACCATCCGGGCGATGCTGGATACCCTGATCGGGCAATCGACGTGCGCGAACATCAAGGTCGAAGTGGATCCGGAACGCCTGCGTCCTATCGATGCCGACTTGCAAGTGCCCGATACTACAAAATTCCGCGCCCACACGGGCTGGGCGCCTGAAATTCCGTTTGAGACGACGATGCGCGACTTGCTTGAGTATTGGCGAGAGCGTGTCCGGCGCAAGGAGAGCTTCCTGTCTCGATAGACCGCGCTTTCGCCGTGCAGGAGGCGGTCCGTGGACGGACGGCATCGAGAGACCTGAATTGAATAAGTCAGATGGAATTCTTGTGACCGGCGCCGCGGGCCTGATGGGGTCCGCGCTTGTCGACCACTTGCGCGCTGAAGGCTATGAGAACGTTACTTCGTTAGCGCGGGCTGACTGCGACCTAGTCGATACGGCCGCGACATTCGCTGAATTCGAGAGGCGCCGTCCTGCCCATGTCTTCCACGCGGCGGCGCGTGTTTACGGCATCATGGGAAGCCTGAAAAATCAGGGCCGGCTATTCTACGACAATTGCATGATGAATGCCAATGTTGTCGAGGCATCCCGGCGCGCCGGTGTTCGAAAAGTCACCGTCATGGGCACGGGCGCAGTCTATCCGTTCCCCTCTCCCGGGCTGCCGCTCAAAGAGGAGATGATTTTTCTGGGCCGGCCACATTCGGCGCATGCCGGTTATGCGAATGCAAAGCTCGCAATGCTCGCCATGCTTGAAGCCTACCAGGATAGCTACGGCTTGAAATGGGCATACATTGTGTCGGCCAATCTTTTTGGGCCGCGCGACAGGTTCGATACCGAGACTGGGAACGCCGTTCCGTCGCTGATCAAGAAATTTTACGACGCGAAGAAGAGCGGCGGAGTCGTCACCGTTTGGGGCGACGGCTCCGCCCAGCGCGACTTTGTTTACATCAAGGATGCCGCGCGGATCGCGCTGGGAGTCATGAACAGCGTCGACGGGCCGGTCAACATGGGCAGCGGTCAAGTCTACCGCATCCGCGATGTGGTCGACGCACTGACCGAGATCGCCGGGATGGACGGCCGTATCGAATGGGACCATTCAAAGCCGAACGGACAGGGCTATCGAGCCTATGACCTTTCGAAGATCGGCGCGCTCGGGGTCAAGCCCGCTTATTCAATTCGTGAGGGTCTCAAAGAGACGTGGGATTGGTATTGTGCGCAGAACGACTAGCCGGTTGCCAAACGTCTGCATGAACGCGGAAGGCGTGGCGGCTGCAACTGCGCGCACCATGAGCAGTGAAGTCCAGGCGGAGCGCTCGGTGGCGCGCCTTAAGCGCTGGGTCGTCGACCAAGCCTTGCCACTATGGGGACAAACGGGATTCGATTCGGCGCGCGGAAGCTTCGTCGAGCGCCTGACTTTCGAAGGAGCGCCGCTTCTGTGGGCGCCGCGGCGGGCCATGGTGCAGGCCCGCCAAATCTATGTTTTTTCGCACGCGGCCTCGCTCGGCTGGTGGCCTGAAGGCAGGGTCGCGGCGCTCGAAGCTGCGCACCGGCTCATCGACCGCTATCACGGTGTCGATGGCGACCATGGTTGGATCTTTTCCGTTCATCCCGACGGCGCCGTCCACGACGCGAAGCGCGATTTTTACGCTCACGCCTTCGCCCTGTTTGGCCTTGCCTGGGCTTACAAGCTCGCGCCCGAACCGCGGTTTCTTTCCACCGCGCTGAAAACGTTGAGCGTTCTCGATCAGCGCTTCGTCTCCCCGACCGGAGGCTATCATAGCGTTCTGCCGGCCGACGCGGGCAAGCGCGAACAGAACCCGCATATGCATCTTTTTGAAGCCATGCTGGCATGGTTCGAAGCCACGGGCCGCGAAATGTTTCTTGCCCGCGCCGCGGAACTCTACGGTATGATGGCCGCGCGCTTCTTCCAGCCGCAGACCGGAATCCTGGCCGAATATTTTGATGGGGCGTGGAATCCGAGAGAGGGAATCACCGGACGCATATGCGAGCCGGGCCATCATTTCGAGTGGTCGTGGCTTCTTCGCCGTTACGCCGCGCTCGCGGGACGGCGGGATTTGCCAATCGCCCAGGCGCTAAAAGAGTTCGGCGATCGGCACGGCTTCGACTCGGAAGGATTCATTGTCGACCAATTGCTTGACGACGGCCGTGTGCACAAGGCCTCTCGCCGCTGCTGGCCTCACACGGAATCGATCAAAGCCGAGGTCGCCGCTGCTGAATCTGGAGACGGCGAGGCCTCAGCGCGCGCGGCGCAAACGATCGATCGACTTCTTGCCGTTTTCCTCGGCCGACCGGTCGCGGGCGGTTGGATCGACCACGTCGACGCGAACGGCGCTCCGATCGTCGACTCCATGCCGGCAAGCACGCTCTATCACGTCTTTCTCGCGGCGGCCGAGGCGGACCGCGTCTGGGGCCAGCCAGACGCGCGGAAAGCAAATGGCTGACAAGCAATGAGCGGTGGGGCGATCCGACAGGCGGTGATTCTGGCGGGCGGCAAGGGCACGCGGCTTGGCGCGATCACGCGAACCGTTCCGAAGCCGATGCTGCCAATCGCCGGCGGCCGGCCGTTCCTCGACTATCTTCTCGAGATGATCGAGCGCCACGGGTACCAGGACATCCTCTTGCTCACGGGTTATCTCGGAGAGGCGGTGGAAGCGGTCTATGGCGGCCGCCGGATCGGAAAGGCGACGGTTCGCGTGTTGCGCGAGACAGTCCCCCTCGGCACGGCTGGCGCGTTGACGGTCGCACGCGAAGCGCTCGATCCCCGTTTCTTGGTGATGAACGGAGACGCGCTCTTCGACGTCAATTTGCGAGCTTTGGAGCAAGCGTCGCAACAGGACGGAGCGATGGCGACCTTGGCGCTGCGGTCAGTCGCCGACGCGGCTCGCTATGGGCGCGTGATCGAAGAGCGGGGAAAGGTCGTGGCGTTCCTGGAAAAGGATGCGAGCCGGCCCGGGCCAGGGGTCATCAATGGCGGAATCTACGTGCTGAAGCGCGACATCCTCGATCTCGTTCGCGACCTGCCTTGTTCGCTTGAACAGGACGTCTTTCCGACTTTGGTCGAGCAAGGCCAGATTCGAGGGCGTGAGTTCGAGGGCTATTTCCTCGATATTGGGCTGCCCGAAACGCTCGAACAGGGTCATCTGGAGCTTCCCAAAGTGCGGGTGCGCCCCGCCGCCTTTTTTGACGGGAACGCGCTCGTCAGTTTCGCCGAGAGGGATTCTTTTCCGGAGGCGTTTCAATGGACAGCGGGCGCGTGCGAGGCCATCCGCGGCCTCAATGATCGCGGCTATTATGTGTTCGTCATGAGCCCCCGGTCAGGAGGCGAGCGGAGAGCGCCGGCCGCCGGCGAGCCTTGCCGTTTGAACACGGCGATTCAGCAACAGCTCGCGGCCGAGGGGGCGCATGTCGATCGAGTCTACGGCGAGCCTAGCTTTTCGTCAGGCATGGCGCCCGAGGATGCAATTGATGCTGCGAAGCGCAAGTCAGTCTCGAGCCTCCTTTTTGAGGCCATGAACGAGTGGCCGATCGTCAGCGAGCAATCCTTCTTTATCGGCGTGACCGACGGCGATGTCGAAGCAGCGCGAGGAGCCGGAATCTCAGGCCATGTCCTTGACGGGGGCGACCTTGCGCGCCTCGTCCATTCGCTGTCGGCGCAATTCCCGCACAAAGCTCCTCCGCTCGAGCCTAGCAAGCCTGACCGCCGCTGAAGCCTCCTCTGCGCTTGGGCCTGGCGGAGCCTTTGTTCGACAGGGCGAATTGCGGTGGAGGAAATTTCGCCCTATGCCGTGTCCATTGACCTCCGTTAGGACAAGACCCCGCGATGAAAGCCCCGCGTCGGTATTTCGATCCGCTGGCGATCGGGGCCCCGCGTCCGCTCGTTGAGCTTCCCTCGCGCCTCGAGCGCATGATCCACTTCGTGCCGCCGCACAACGAAAAGGTGCTCGCGAAAACGGCCGAACTGGTCGGCCAGGTCGATGTCGTCCTCGGCAATCTCGAGGATGCGATTCCGGTCGAGTCGAAGAAGGCGGCCCGAGACAGCTTGATCGCGATGGCGAAAAAGACCGATTTCGGCTCGACCGGCTTATGGGCGCGGGTCAACGCGCTCAATTCGCCCTGGTTCATCGACGATATGACCCGGCTCGTGGGCGAGATCGGCGACAGGCTTGGCGTCGTGATGGCGCCCAAGATCGAAGGCGACTGGGATATCCATTTCCTCGACCAATATCTGGCGCTGCTGGAGGCGCGTAACGGTCTCAAGCGCCCTATTCTGGTGCACGCGATTCTGGAGACTGCTCAGGGCGTCAACAACGTTGGAGCGATCGCCGCAGCTTCGCCGCGCATGCAGGGCATGAGCCTCGGCCCGGCCGACCTCGCCGCCTCGCGCGCGATGAAGACGACCCGGGTCGGGGGCGGCCATCCCGGCTATCGGGTGCTCGCCGACGCTGCTGAAGCCAGCGCCGAGCGCGCCAGTTTTCAGCAGGATCCGTGGCATTACACCATCGTGCGCATGGTCGACGCCTGCGCGGCCAACGGCATCAAGCCGTTCTATGGACCATTCGGCGATTTTTCCGATGCCGAGGCCTGCGAGGCGCAATTCCGCAACGCCTTTCTGCTCGGTTGCGTCGGCGCTTGGACCTTGCATCCAAGCCAGATCGCAATCGCCAAAAAAGTATTCTCGCCCGATCCGGCCGAAGTGGCCTTTGCGCAAAAGATTCTGGCGGCCATGCCGGATGGATCGGGCGCGGTTATGATCGACGGCAAGATGCAGGACGATGCGACCTGGAAGCAGGCGCGTGTCATCGTCGATCTTGCCCGGCAAGTGGCGGCGAAGGACGCCGATTATGCGGCGCTCTACCGGTTTTGACCGTCCGCGCCTCGCCCGCGCCTGACTCGGCCAGCGGCCCAAATCTTGCTTTTTTGGACAGTCGCGGCTGCAGGTCGCCGAGTGGTGGACAAAGCGCGCGGCCGGACTGACAAGCGGTTCCCGCTTTGGCGCAATGCGCTATAACCGCCGGGTGGTGGGGAAAGGAGTTCGGACGCTATGCAAACTCGCGACGCCAAATTCGGGATTGGACAGGTCGTCAAACATCGGTTCTACCCGTTCCGTGGCGTGATCTTCGACGTCGACCCGGTCTTCGCCAACACCGAGGAATGGTGGCGCTCGATCCCCGCCGAGGTGCGCCCCGCCAAAGAACAGCCATTCTATCACCTCTATGCCGAGAACGCGGACAGCCAGTACGTGGCCTATGTCTCTGAGCAGAATCTGGTCTCAGATGAGTCGGGAGAGCCGGTTCGGCACCCGCAGGTTAGCGAGGCCTTCGAGCGGACGGAGGACGGCCGATATTGCGCCCGCGACCGATCGCGGCTGAGCTGAGCCGTCGTCGCGGCGCTATCGCAAGCCGCCTCCCGCCGGTGCGCGAGGCCTGAACGGCCGGCTTACTTGGCCGGAGCGGCGGGCGCTGGGGCGGCAGGAGCCGGGGCCGCCGCAGCTCCGCTTTGCTGCTGCTCGAGCATTTTGCGTTGCTCTTCCGCCTTCTTCTGCAGCTGCTGCTGCAACGCCTGGCGTTGCTGTTCCAGAACCTTGGGGTCGGTTGGCTTACCGTCGAATGCCGGACCCAAATCCTTCAGTGGAATGTTGAACGTCAGCTCGCGCCCGGAAACGTCGCCGCCGGGCACGCGCATGACGACGCTCATGTTCTGCCCTTTTTTCATGGCGTCCAGGGTCTTGGGGCTAATTTCGATCTCCGCCGAGCAGGCGTTCTGGAAGCACATGTCGTACCTGCCCTCGAGCGGTTCGCCTTTGTCGATAACGACCCGGAAGCCAGGCTTCAGCATCATGCCGATCGGCAGGATCAGAAACCGCAACTTGCGTTTCTCGTCGCCGGCTACGTCAAAGACGTTAACGCTGATCATCGGCGGCTGATCGGCGGAGGTCGAGAAGTCGCGCATCGTGGCGCAGGCGTCGCGGCCATTGGTGGGCTCTTTGGCGCAGAATTTTGCCCATTGCGGCTCCGGCGATACGAGATCGACCTTTGACGGGGGAGCCGGCGCCGGCTGAGTCGGCGCTCCAGGGGCCGCCTGGCCCGGCGCTGCCGGAGCGGTCGGCTTCGCCGGCTGCGTCTGCGCGGACGCTGCGCCAACCAACGCGACGCTCATCGCGAGCGCCGCGGCGCCCAAGCGGATGACTTGAAACCTCATCAATCGTCCTTTCGAACTGTTAAGCGCAATCGTGTTGCGCTTCGTCCTCGCGCCCGTACAGCCTCAGTCGCCGCCCGAGATCGCATCGGCGAGCCTTAGGGCGGCTTCATGAGGCGCCGCGAACGCGCTGCGGTGGTTGGCGCCCTCTTTCCATATTCGACGCGACATTCCAATAACAATTTCGCCAATCGCAATTTCGCCCCTGCGACCGTTTGCCCCTGGGCAAAAAGCGGCCAATCCAGCGGCTCGGACCGAGGATGCGCGTTCAATTGGGAATCCGTCTCCCTCCGATGATAGAAGTGCGGGCCATGACCGGCCCAACGATTCGTTGCCTCCTCGGCGCCGCGCTTGGGCTCGCCTTTGCGGTGGGTCTGGCGATAGCCGGCGGCGTCAGTCCGCCGGCGGACGCGATTGCGATGCATGGCGACCCGGCCCTGCCGCCCAACTTCGACCACCTCCCTTACGTGAATCCAGAGGCGCCCAAGGGCGGCAGGCTCAACCTTGCCTACCTCGGCGCCTTCGACAGTCTGAACCCCTACAATGTCAAGGCCTTGTCGACCGCTCAAGGGCTCATCGGCAACGTCTATCAATCGCTGATGGCGCGCTCCGCCGACGAGCCGTTCACGCTTTACGGCCTCATCGCCAAGAGCATCGAAACCAATGCCGCGCGCGATCATGTGGTCTTCCATCTCGATCCCGCCGCCCGGTTCTCGGACGGAACGCCGATCACCTCGGCCGACATCGTCTTCACCTTCAACCTGCTCAAGGCCAAGGGGCGCCCGCAGCAGCGGGCCGCGTTCTCGCTGGTCAAGGCCATCGACGCGCCCGACGACTTGACCGTGGCTTATGACCTTTCGGGCGCCGACGACCGCGAGCTGCCGCTGACGCTGGCGATCATGCCGGTGCTGTCGCGCGCCCATACCGACGCCGAGCATTTCGAGGACCAGACGCTCCAGATCCCGGTTGGCTCGGGCCCCTATCGGGTTGCGGAGGTCAAGCCTGGGGAGCGCCTGGTGTTGGAGCGCGACCCCAATTACTGGGCGAAAGATCTGCCAATCTCGCGCGGTCTTTACAACTTCGATCGGATTCGCATCGATTACTACCGCGACGCGACGGCGATGTTCGAAGCCTTCAAAGCCGGGTTGATCGACTATCGGATCGAGGACGACACGACGCGGTGGCGCAATGAATACGACTTTCCCGCCGCCAAGGAGGGGCGCGTCATCAAGGCTGCGATCGAGAGCCAGCTGCCGAAGGGCGTGTCGGGCTTCGCCTTCAACACCCGGCGCCCGGTGTTCGCCGATCGCCATGTGCGCGAGGCGCTGGCGTCGATGTTCGATTTCGAGTGGATCAACGCCAATCTGTTCGGCGGCGCCTACAAGCGTTCGGAAGGGTTTTTCGACGACAGCGATCTGTCGTCGATCGGCCGCCCCGCGTCGGAGCGCGAGCGGGCGCTGCTCGCGCCTTTTCCCGGGACGGTGCGCGACGACGTGATGGAGGGTCAGTGGCGCGCGTCGGTCTCCGACGGTTCGGGCCGCGACCGCGCGATTCCCAAGCGCGCGCTCGACGAGCTTATCGCCGCCGGCTATGCGCTGCGCGACGGCCGGCTCCTGGACGCCCATGGCGCGCCGCTCGCCTTCGAGATCCTGGTCAAGAACCGCGACGAGGAGCGCCTCGCGCTGGCCTATGCCCGCAACCTCGCCCGCATCGGGGTCGCCGCGAACGTGCGGCTGGTGGACGAGGTGCAGTTCCAGCGCCGCCGCACGAGCTTCGACTTCGACATGATGATCGGTTCGTGGATCGCCTCGCCCTCACCGGGCAACGAGCAGCGCGGGCGATGGAGCTCGGCGGCCGCCAACGCCGAGGGCGCCTATAACATCTCCGGCGTCGCTTCGCCGGCGGTCGACGCGATGATCGCGGCGATCCTGGCGGCCAACACAAATGAGGATTTCGTCGCCGCGGTGCGGGCGCTCGACCGGCTGCTCATCTCGGGCTTCTACATCGTACCCTTGTATTACTCACCGGAGCAGCGGATCGCCTATTCGGCGAAGCTTGGCCGGCCAGATAAGACGCCGCTGTTCGGCGTCGAGCTTTCCACCTTGTGGCGGCGCCAGGAGTGAATGTCGAGCCCGCGGGCAGCGAAGCGCCCGAATACAACCGTCGCGCGAATTCTTCGCAAATAAAAGCAAGTAAACGAAAATAAACGTAAGCAAAATTGCTTTCTTTTGCTTACGTTTATTTTTTCGAATCGGGACTTTTCAATAGGTTACGGCCGATTCAAATAAAAAATTCGGCTCTCCCGTCTCAG
>Ga0209006_10002666_pt1 | contig 16246 bp, 14 predicted proteins | sample JacPin_JW_Ref_O2_FD_188567 | JGI IMG/M metagenome (GOLD analysis project Ga0209006, IMG submission 188567) | Forest soil microbial communities from Algoma, Ontario, Canada - Jack Pine, Ontario site 1_JW_Ref_O2 (SPAdes) (version 2) | ecosystem: Environmental > Terrestrial > Soil > Boreal... | reverse complement strand
CGATGCCGAGCAGTCCCGCCCGCGCCTGCATCTCGCGCCAGATTTCGACGGGCTCGATCCCCAGATGAAACCACAGCACGATCAGGTGATAGAGAAGGTCCGCGCTTTCGCGCACCACGGCGTCCGAGTCGCGCCGGACGGCCTCGACCGTGACTTCGCACGCTTCCTCAATGAGCTTACGGCTCAGCTTGTGGCGACCTGACTGAAGCAGTTTGAACGTGCGCGGATGATCGGCTTCCGTCACTTCGGCAAGCGCGCCGGAAAGCTGCTCCAGGACCGCCGCTGTTGGCTGTCGCAGCCTTGTTTGCGCCGAATGCAATGGGCTGCCGGAACGCGCCGAAGGCAGTTCGATAAACGGCGCTTTGCCGTCGACAACATCAATAACGTTGCCGGCACGGGCATAGGACCCGTCCTTTTTGCGCAGCTGATTGGTCGTGCGAATTTTCTTCATGGCTCGCCTCTTCGCCGTTCATCGCGGCGCCGAGGCAAACCGGAAGCTACGCGCCGCCGCCGCCCGAGCCGAAATGAAACGCTGCTATTTGATCTGGATTGCGATCCCCACCGGGGTTCCCGTCATGACGCAGAGGCGCCACGGCGGGACGACTAGGGTGTTCGTCCATCGGGTCCTCTCGGGTTTAGGCCGCTACGCGGTGTGGCGGCCAGGCGGCCGCGTGAATATCGATCGGGCGTCCGACCGCTTCGGGCAGCCTTGGTTGAGGCCTATCCGTTGCGGGTACGGCCGCCAGTTGCCAGACGCATTCCAGCGCGCCGGTCCCCAGCGCTCGGTGCCAATGGCAAAAGAGCGGGGCACGGCGGACAGAATGAGGGTAGGGACAGGATGGCATACGATTGCAGTTTGCCGCCAACGTCTCCGAAACGTTGGCTCTTCCGCGCGCGCGCAGATTTGTGCGAGTTTTGCGAACATCGCTCACCTCCAGTTCCGCTGATCGCGGTCGCTGGTGAGCGTTGGGAAGCGCCCGCCTAGTGGAGGTCGCTTGCCATCGCGCAGCCGTTGCTGCCGCGAACAGTGTTGATGTGTTGTGGCGCCGCCGGTCGGATGTGACTCCGGTCAGCGGCACCAAAGATAGTACTGTCCATTTGCTTTCGGTTCAGGTTTCGCAGGGGGCGCCCGTGGAGATTCGGCTCCTTGCCTGCACCTTCACAAGACGCGACCTACCCTTTATAGGGTACCGGGTACCCTATCCAACCCGAGGTGTCAACGTGCCGCACGCTAAGAGCGAAAAGCTCAAACTGCAGAATCGGGTCCGTCGCGTGCGTGGCCAGGTCGAGGCTATCGGGCGCGCACTCGAGGAAGGACAGGGGTGCGCGGCGATCCTTCATTTGATCGTGGCAGCGCGTGGTGGGCTCAATAGCCTTATGACCGAAGTGATCGAGGACCACATCCAACTTCACCTCGTCGACGCTACCAAGGACACCGAGCGGTCGCGCAGCGCGGAAGAACTGATCGAAGCGGTACAAGCCTATTTGAAATGAACGCGGCGCGGGCTCCTGGTCGGGCATCGCGCGAGCCTGCTTAATTCTCGACTCTCGTATCAGTGCTCGATCAAGCACCAGGGCCTTGTTCGCCGAATCATAGGACCTAGCTAATGGGATAGATCGGCCGGATCGGCTTTGTCTTCACGCGACTTCGGTGATCAGCAGGGCGTCGTCGAGCGGATCGATAATGCCCGACAATGACACGCCACATTCTTCGCAGGCGAAGGTGTAACTTTCGAAGCCGCTGGCATCGATCGCGGGATGCGCGCTGCGGCTAAATGCGAAGCTGGCGGCGCAGCGGGGACAGGTGACAAGCTGCCCGCCATGGGGTTTGGCCGGTTCCGGGCGGTCGCGAATGACGCGAGAACGGTTCATCGATGCGTTGCCAATTGCGCTAAATTCCAGCAATGCCGAATCCGGCAGTGGCATTCGATTACGGGATCGCCTCGCAATGTCGGCTGAAATTGACCGATTGCATTTTATAGATGCGATTGTGACCTCGCTAACTCTGCGGAGGTATTCGGCGCACGCTTTCGGGTAAGCCGGTGGGACGGCGAAGGCACGGACGGTGGGCGTGCGTAGATGCAGCGCCTGCCGACGCAAATCCTTCGGCAAATAAAGACGCGCGGAAACGTCCGCTAAAGCTTCGCCGGCGGAGAGATTTTTCTGTTGGAGCGGCCTTTTCGCCGAATTCGACGTTTGTCGCGCTCGGCTTTCTGCCTACCGGGTTCGGGCGGCGCCGGATCTAGCCTGCGAGTTGCCCGAGGTCGGATTGCACGAAAGGGGAGAGACGGTCCCGCACTTGTGTGTCGTTGCGGCTCGCAGGGACCGGCATCCGCTCGAACACCATCTGTTGTTCTCCTCTGGTGGAGAGGAAGAACGGGTAGCGCCGGTAAAGCCCGCTGGAGGCTTTCGGAAAGTCGAGCGACATCAGGCTGATCGGCTTGCTCAATTGCGGATAAGGGCGCGCTCCGCACAACGCCTGGTGGCCGAAGGCGCGCTGATAGAACGCCTGATGTTCGATGCGCACCGCCGCCAGCATGTCGTCGACGCCAAAATATTCGGACGCCAGCAAGGTGGGCCGCACCGACACGTAGGGGAGGCCGCGATGCAGGCGCGACAGCCGTTCATCGGCAACAAAGCGCGTGATGTCGAGAATGACTCTACCGGCGTCAAGCCGCGGCTGCAGAATGTCGGGAAAAACATGCAGCGAGGGAAAGTCGGGATGATCCTTATTGCCGATGTGAAGGCGAAGCGAGCTTGCCAACTCGCCGTCGATGTAGAGCCCGAAAATGAAGGCGTTCTCCGCTTCGTCATCGGCGTCCGTGAAACGTCCGCTGTGGTTCGGCGCAATGGCGCCCTCGCGCAGATAAGCTTGGTAGCGCAGCCGAAAGATCGCCTCTCTTTCCGCCTCAGAGTCCGCTCGCCGGTATTCTATTCGGGAGACGAGAGCCGCAAGGCGGTCGGAGAAGTTTGTTTGAGAGGTTTCGGGAGCCGAAATAATCGAATGCCTGGCCGCAACACTCATAATGACTCTTGCCCCATCACTACCCGGTTACGGCACGCAACGCCGATGTTTAACAGTTCCCTAATTTACTGACAATTTTTCACCGCTCGTTAAGGTTAATTTATGGTTGCAAAACGCCTTAACCAACATCTGACCTGCGAGTGCATGGCAGATTTGCAACAACGGTTGATGAGTCGTTCGGTGAAGAGGTCGACGGCGTGCTGCGTTACCGTCAGGTCGTGTCTGGTTACCGTCAGGCTGCGTCGCTGCGGACGCGTGCCGGCCACGGCGCCTTCTGCGGCGAGACGTACGTGGCGTAAAGAAGCTTGCGCAGGTCGGCCGCCGGCATCGGTCGGCACAATAGGTAGCCTTGCACTTCGTCGATGCTGTCCTCGGCCGCGAGCAATTCGAGCTGCTCTTTGGTCTCGACGCCTTCCACCACGACCTGCAATCCCAGTTGCGCGCTCAAACGCGTCACGCCGCGCAGCAACGTGACCCGGCGCTGGTCGTCGTTCAAATCCTGCAGGAACGACTGGTCGATCTTGACCTTGTGAAATGGAAAGCTGTGCAGATAGCTGAGACTCGAATAGGCGGTGCCGAAATCGTCAAGTGAGATTTTCACGCCGCTGTCCGCGAGCTGCTGCAGGTCGGCGCGGGTGCGCCGGGTATTCTGCAACAATGTCGTCTCGGTTATTTCGATTTCGAGCCGATGGGCCGGCAAATTGGCCGCCGCCAGAGTTTCTCGGACGAGCGCGGGCACGTTGGAGCGATCGAACTGCATCGACGACAGATTGACCGCGACCGCGGTGTCGCCCGGCCAGCGGCGGCATTCCAGACATGCCTTGTAGAGCGCCTGATTGCCGATCTCGACGATGAGGCCCATTTCCTCGGCGACCGGAATGAATTCCGCGGGCGAAACCATGCCGCGCTCGCGATGCGGCCAGCGCAGCAATGCCTCACACGTCTCGATGCGCCGTGTCTTCAGATTGAAGATCGGTTGATAGTGGAGCTCGAAGGCTTCGCTCTCGGTGGCGCTGCGCAAGTCCAATTCGAGCGCGCGGCGGGCCTGGGCGCTGGCTTCCATCTTGGCCTCGAACCAGCGGAAGGTGCCGCGGCCGTCGGATTTCGCCTGATAGAGCGCGATGTCGGCGTTGCGCAAAAGCTGCTCGGGATCGATCCGGCTTTTGGCCAGCGCAATGCCGATGCTGGCGGTGACCACCACCTTATGCCCGTCGAGATCGTAAGTGCCGGCCACGGCGCCGAGCACGCGCGCCGCCAGCGCTTCGCCCTGCTCGAGCGACTTGATCGGCGCTTGCAGGATGACGAACTCGTCGCCACCGAAGCGCGAGATCACATCGGCGTCCCGGATCGTGTTCTTAAGCCGTTCGGCAACGGCTTCCAGCAGCATATCGCCACGGGTGTGGCCAAGCGTGTCGTTGACCTGCTTGAACTGGTCGAGATCAATGAAGTGGATGGCGCACATGTTGTCGGCGCGCCATTCGTTGAGCGCGCGCTCCATGCGGTCGCGCAGCACCACGCGGTTGGGCAGGCCGGTCAAGGCATCGAAGCGGGCCAGATGATTGATCTTGGCCTCGGCGATCTTGCGCTCGGTGATGTCCTCACTCAACACCACCATGCCGCCGTTCTCCATCGGCTGAACGGTGAATTCGAGCGTGCGGCCGTTCATCAAATCGAGGACGAAAGCGGAATCGTCGGTGCCCGCAAGCCGCGCGCCCAGATGATCGATCAGGGTCTGCGTGCCGGTTTCCGACAGCAAGCCGGATTTGCCGACGGCGCCGACCACCTCGCGCACATAGAGCCCCTTCAGTTCAAGCTCGGCATCGAGCCCGAGCTGCTGCTTGAGCTTGCCGTTGGAGACGACGACCCGGCGCTTGGCGTCGAACATGCACAGGCCGTGCGGCATGTTGTTGATCGCGGTATCGAAGCGCTTGGCCAACAGCGACATGTCGCGCGAGGAGATCACGGCATCAAGAAGCGTGCGGCGCAGCCGGTCGGCGATCAGCTTGATGGCGTAGAAGGTCGGCACCAAAAGCGCCGCGAAGATCCAGTGAAACAGATTCCCGTAGAGCAGCAGCGCCGCCGTCATCGGCGCCCAGGTGCAAACGATTTGCACGACGACAAAGCGCGGATTGGCGAAGTTGCGGCCGAAGATTCCCGCAGCGTACGCCAGCGTCATGGAGAAGCTGACCAGATCCGCGAACGGATCGTTGGTGCGCGAGAACGAGATGAAGCACCAGAGACCGAGCAGAGCCAGAATGATCGAGGCGCCGACGCCGTAGCGATATTCCCAGCGCCGGGCCAATTCCGGCGTGGTCACCTTCTCGCGCTTACGCAAGTAGGTGTGCATCATGTAGCCGCGCGCGCACGCCACGACGGCGACGGCAATCGCGCAATACAGGATCAGAGGATCACCGGTCTTCCAGTACGTGACCAGGATCGAGCCGATGACGAACAGCGTCCCGACGAGAAGCGTGCGCGCTTCTTTGAAAAGCGAATCGACCAGCGGAAGATAAATTTCCGGCGGAAGCGCTTCGTGGGGTTGGCGAGTCCGGAGCGCGGAACTCATTACACCTTACCGTGAACCAGTCGCGATGTGGCAAAATCAAACGCGCGAATATCACTCAAAGGTCTTCCCATCGAGTAAATATGAATGGTCTGTTTCTGCAGATGTCGCGGCATTAACGAATTGCCGGATAGACCATTAGCGCGCTGTTTACGGCGCGGCCGCGTTCCGGGCGCCGCAGCTATGCGTGGGCGAGGGCGCGCAGCCCCCCGCGGTGGTTAGCGAACGTGTAATCACTGTCAGCGAATTTTAGCGAAATCGCCGTGACGACCGAGCCCATCTTTGAAACGCGTAGCGCCGCCGACTCCGTCGCGGATCAACGCTTCGCGCCCGTTGTACCATTCCTGAATCAGCGCATCGCGCACGGGAAGACCGTGGCTCTTGATCGCCGAGCGGCGGTCGGCGCGCACGCACACCTGCGGGAAGCGAGCGATCTCCGCCGCCAATTCTTCCGCTTTATCGCGGGCGCCGCCCTTCGGCGTTACATATTCGCACAGGCCGATACGCAGGCATTCGTCGGCGGGGACCTTGCGGCCGGTGAGAATGATTTCCAGCGCGCGCCCCTGGCCGACGATACGCGGCAACCGCACGGTGCCGCCGTCGATCAACGGCACGCCCCAGCGCCGGCAATACACGCCGAAATACGACTCCTCCGCCATGACGCGAAAATCGCACCACAGGCCAAGCTCCATGCCACCGGCGACGGCCGGGCCTTCGATGGCGGCGATCACCGGCTTGTCCAGTTCGAGCCGTGATGGCCCGAGCGGACCACGCGGAATTTCACTGCCATTGCCGCGCGGCCCGGCAGGCGCGATGTCGAGTTCGCCAAGCGGATAGTCGGCATTCAGCGTGCTGACATATTTGAGGTCCCAGCCGGCGCAAAAGGCGCCGCCTGCGCCGTAGAACACGGCGACCGATGCGGTCTTGTCGGCGTCGAATTCGAGAAAGGCCGCGGTCAGCGCGTCGGCGCTTGCCGGGTCCATGGCGTTGCGCGCTTCCGGCCGGTCGTGGATCACCGTCCATACCGCGCCGTTCTTCTCGATTCTCACTGCCATTGGTCGATCCTCTCCCTTGTGCTTTGTTGGTCTTTGTTCGTCTTCCCGAGGCGTCGGCGTGCCGAATGCGCTTCGCAAAAGCCGAGTTGCCCGCAGGTATCAGATCGTCGTGATTTTCCAGATAATAGTCGCCGCGGTGGTGCTCAGCGATTTGCGAAAGTCGGAACGCGGCGCTCGGCCATCGCCTTGACGCCTTCCTTGAAATCGTCGGTCGTGCGCAGCCGCATCTGCTCGGCAAGTTCGCGCTCGGTTGCTGCGAGAACACGAGCGGCGAGATCCCCTCGCAGGGTCGCGCGCGTGGCCACCAGTCCAAGCGGTGCGTTCTCGGCGATCTCGGCGGCGAGCGCGAGCGCTGCGCTGCGCACCTGGTCCTGCGGCACCAGAAGATCGGCAAGACCCATGCCAAAGGCTTCGTCGCCGGTGAAGCGGCGGCTCGTATAAAACACCAAGGCGGCTTTGCTCGGGCCGATGACGGCCGGCAGCGTCACCGTCAGGCCAAATCCGGGATGAAAACCGAGCCGCGTGAAGTTGGCGCAGAACCGCGCTTCGGGGCAGGTGACGCGCAGATCGCCCACCATCGCCAGTCCCAGGCCGCCGCCGACGGCGGCGCCGTGAATGGCCGCGACGATCGGCTTCTCGGTGCGAAACAGCCGGTTGCCTTCGACGTAAAGATGCGCGGCGCCCGGCGCCGGTCCGCTCAACAACGCGCTGCCGTCGCTGTCGTCGCCGCCGAAATCGGCGCCGGCACAGAAAGCTTTTCCTTGCGCCGCGAGCACCAGCGCGCGGCAATCCGTGTCGTCATCAAGCGCTTCGAAGGCGGCAGCAAGCTCTTTGATCAGCGCGACGTCGAAAAAATTATGCGGCGGCCGCCTGATCTCGACCAAGGCCACGTGGCCGGTCTTTTGCACGCCGATATCCCGGAAGGGTCCCATGCTATACCTCGCGACTGTGGTGCCGCCATGAATGATACGCCGCAAGGTTCGCGGCAGGCGCAAGCTTTCGCCGTGAATTAGAGCGCGATCGCTTCGAGTTGAATCGATGTCGCGCTCTAGATCTTGGGTGGAGCATGATCTTTTCGGAAAACCGGTTTCCACTTTTCCGGATCATGCACTAAAGATCCTTTCGGTACTGAATGAAGCCCGTGCGTTTTGCTATCCGGTCGTAAAGCCCGATGGCAACTGAATTCGTTTCATGCGTCAGCCAATAGACACGCGCGCAGCCCTCGCGTGCGGCCAGCGCATAGACATACTCGATCAGCATGCGGCCGATCCCGCCTTGTCGCACGGTGGGCGCGACGAAAAGGTCTTGCAGATAGCAATAGTCCCCTGCGGTCCAGCAGGAGCGGTGGCGGATGTGATGAACAAGCCCGACAGCGTCGGCACCCTTCCACGCCAGCGCGCCGCCCATGGGCTCCGCAGCATCGAGCAAACGTGCCCAGGTCAGCGCCGTAGTGTCAGTCGGAATGTCGACCGCATAGAAGACCTGATAGCTCTTCCACAGCGGCAGCCAGTGCGCATGGTCCTCGGCGCGAAGCGGCCGAACCTCGATGTCGCTCTCGCGCGTCATTGAACCTCCAAGCCTCTCCGCGTAACTGCCACGCGATCTTATCAGCACTAGAGCACTTCCCGATTAAGTGGAATCGGGAAGTGCTCTAGGTTTTTTGTCGTCGCATGTCCCTTTCGGAAAACCGGCATCCACTTTTCCGGGACATGCTCTAGCAGCCTCGACCGCAACGCCGATCCGATCTAGGTTTGCCCGGCCGCTGGCTTCAACGGCTGCAGGCTTTCGGGAGGGCCGCTCTTGAATAAGCGCAATGCCACCGCCGCGGTGATCGGCGCGGGCGATTTCATCGGCTCGGCGATCGCCAGGAAATTCGCCGCTGAGGGCTTCACGATCTTTGCCGGACGGCGCAATGCCGACAAGCTCGCGCCGCTTGTCGATGCGGTGGAATCCGCTGGTGGCACCATCGTCGCGCGCGGGCTCGATGCCCGCAAGGAAGACGACATCACGGCGTTCCTGCGCGAGGCTGACGCGCACGCGCCGCTCGAAGTCTGCGTCTTCAATGTCGGCGGCAACGTCAATTTCCCCGTGCTCGACACCACCGGGCGCGTCTTCCGCAAGGTCTGGGAGCTCAGCTGCTATGCGGGCTTCCTCACCGGCCGCGAGGCGGCACGGTTGATGCTGCCCCGCGGCGGCGGGTGCATCTTCTTCACTGGTGCGACAGCAAGCCTGCGTGGCGGCGTCGGCTATGCGGCTTTCGCCAGCGCCAAGCACGGCTTGCGCGCGGTCGCGCAAAGCATGGCGCGCGAACTCGGCCCGAAGAATATTCATGTCGCGCATCTGATCATCGACGCCGGCGTCGATACCGCCTTCGTGCGCGAGCGCATCAAACAGAAAGGCGGCGACGCCGCTCTCGACAATCTGCAGCCGGACCAGCTCATGAATCCGGCGTCGGTTGCCGAAGCCTATTGGCAGCTCTATCGCCAGCCGCGCGATGCCTGGACGTTCGAGCTCGATCTGCGGCCCTATGGCGAGGTGTGGTGAGATGGCGAAGGTGGAGTTTCATTTCGATTTCGGCAGTCCGAACGCCTATTTGGCGCATCTGGTCATTCCCGAGATCGAGGCGCGCACTGGGGTGAAATTCGAATACGTGCCGATCCTGCTCGGCGGCGTGTTCAAGCTCACCAACAACGCCTCGCCGGCAGAGAAGCTTGCCGGCATCAAGAACCGTCTGGAGTACGAGCGGCTCGAGCTGCAGCGCTTCATCCGCCGTCACGGCATCAAAAAATTCATCTGGAATCCGTTCTTCCCGGTCAACACGCTTCTGACCATGCGGGGTGCGGTCGCGGCGCAGTTCGATGGCGTGTTCGATCGCTATGTCAACGCGGTGTTCGCAGCGATGTGGGGCGAGCCGAAAAAGATGGACGATCCGGAGGTTGCCGCGGCGGCTTTGCAGCAGGCCGGTCTCGATGGCCCGCGGCTGATGGCGCGCACGCAGGAGCCGGAGGTCAAGGGGCGCCTGTTGAAGAACACCGAAGCATCGGTCGCGCGCGGCACGTTCGGCAGCCCGACCTTTTTTGTCGGCGATGAGATCTTTTTCGGCAAGGATCGGCTGCGCGATGTCGAGGACGAGATCGCGCGGGCGAAGGGATAGCCGCTCCGTTTATTTCCGCTTGTCTATATGAAGGAGGGTCGCCCGGATCTGGATTTCGCCAGACGCTTCATCGGAGATCTTCAGAGGCGCTGTTAAGCCTGAGCGATGGATGTGTACCCTCTCCCCTTGCGGGAGAGGGTATCTCAGGATTCCGACCAAGCGCAGCCCGGTGAGGGGTTTCGGACCCTCACCCATTCTTTTTGCGGAACAGTCGAGCAGCCCTCTCCCGCGAGGTTATCGGAGCGCTGTTTCCTGGAGATGGAGATTGATTGCCTGCGGTTCATAACCCACTGATTTCGCTTGTGACGAGTTGGATTGCATAGCACGTTCGCTCCCGGAGTTTCATTCCGACCGCTACCTATGTGAATTAAAGGTAGCATCATATCGGGAGCACCGATTCATGCCGCGTGTGAAGTTCACAAAGAGTGTGATCGACAGTTTAGCGACCCCGCCCTCCGATACGCTGTATTGGGATGCGTCACTTCCCGGGTTCGGCGTGAAGGTCACGCCGAAGGGCCGCAAGGTATTCATTTTACTGTATCGCACCGGCGGGGCTGGCTCAAAGCTTCGCAAGTATACGATCGGTCCATATGGACGGGTCACTCTCCACCAGGCTCGTGTAGCGGCACAGAAGATCTTCGCCGCGAGACTGGAAGGGCGGGATCCAGCGGCCGAGAAACAGGAGCAGAAGCGCCCGGTCGTGGCGGATCGCGTTGAGGATCTGCTGCAGATGTATATTGGCCAACATTTGTCGCAAAATCGTTCGGGGGGCGAAATTGCAAGGCTCCTTCGCCGCGAGATAGGACGAGCCTGGGCCGGCAGAGGCATTCACGAGATTAGTAAGCGGGATGTCGTGGAGGTGGTTGCTGCCATTGAGCAGCGTGGAGCACCGGTTGCCGCCAATAAGGCCTTAAAATCGATCAAGACGTTTTTGCGGTGGTGCGTGGGTCGAGCCATTCTGGATCAGTCTCCGGCCGAGGGCGTGCCATTGCCTGTAAAGGAAATCGCTCGCGACCGTGTGCTAAGCGACGATGAGCTTGCCAGGGTCATTCTCGCCGCAAGAGGGATCGACGATCGGTATGGCGGCATTGTCGAGCTATTGGCGCTGACAGGTCAGCGCCGTGAGGAGGTAGCGAGACTGACTTGGGAGGAATTAGATCTCGGGCAGCGGATTTGGGTGATTCCCAAGTCACGAACAAAGAATGCCAAGCCCCACGTTGTGCAGCTTGCGGAACAATCCGTAGCCGTCCTAGGCCGAATGGAGAAGCGCGGACGGTACGTGTTTTCAATCGATGGGACCAAACCGCTTCAGATTTTCGCTCGGGCCAAACGCAAGCTTGACGAACTTTCTGAGGTCAGCGACTGGCGTCTTCACGATCTGCGGCGCACCTGCGTGTCAGGGATGGCCAGATTGGGAATAGCCCCGCATGTTGCCGATAAAATCCTGAACCACCAATCCGGCACCATCTCGGGCGTGGCGGCAGTCTACCAACGTCACGAATTTCTCTTCGAACGCAAGCAGGCACTCGAACGCTGGGGCGCTCATGTGGCCAAGATTGTCACGCAGGCCTCAGGCGAGTACCCGAGCGCCAAAACGGCTGCATAGTTATGACGCGACTTCCAGCCTCGGGCGTTTCTCTGATGACTCCGTGCCGAGATAAATCAGAGCTGAAACAGGTTCTTTTTGAACTTTGTCCGGAGGCAAATTTCGACGATGTCACCTTAGACAAGTACTATATGACATTGGCGTCATTGATTGGCAGCTGGCTGTCCGAACAGGGACGCCTTGAATCCGCGCCTGTCAAAAAGGCCTTACTCAAGCTCGCAATGGATCTGAACGCGGCATCCACCTTGCTCAGTGGGCTGGAGAGTGGCTTGCGCAACGACCTCGAGATAGAAATCACCCGTCGGGTCCGAGATCGCTTGGCGTCGAATCCGATGATCGGGTCTGCCGCGGAAGAACGATTGAAGTCGTTTAGGCAGGAGGCCGCCACAATTTCGTCTACTTGCTTGATCGCGGCAAACGATCTGCCGGGTACTCCTGAAAAGCGGGGCGCAAAAAAGAAAGATTGGTATAGTTCATTTACCAAACTCCTACTCAGCATTGCCAAGCAAGCAGGCGTTGGGCCGACGCTTTACAAAGATCGTTCGGGGGCTTCCCAGGCCAAAAGAGGTTGGCTTTTGGATGCGGCCCGTGTGCTGGAGACATTCCTCCCCCGGGAGATGCGTTCTCCAAGCGATGTCGCACGCTACAAGCGTCTTGAACGCAGTCAGGCTGCGAGCAAAGCAGGACGACAAAATTCGCCTGCACGCTAACGAAATTTGTCGCCGTGCAAGACGGTGAGCTTTCGTCCATTTGGCTAGTGAAGACCTGGGCATCCGGGTACGCGCGCTTCAGGCGCTTTAGTCAAAGGAACGAACCGTATGACTTCTGAACCTCTTGCCTCCGGCCGCACGCCGCAAAGGCCGGCTGTGCCAGTAATCGTCCTTCTCACTCCAAAGGAAGCGGCCAAACTTCTCAAGGTAAGCCTGTCCTGGCTCGCCAAAGCCCGGATGCGAGGTGACGGGCCGTCCTACATTCAGATCGGGCGCGCGATCCGATACTCCGAGGCTGCCTTGATCCAGTGGACGAAATCGCGGCAGCGCCTGTCGACCTGTGAGCAGTAGTTGGGGCTGCGAATTTTTCTCAGTGCAAGATGTGGTCACCTCAATCCAGCAATCTTCATGGCCTTCGACCTGAACTTGAAGAATGATCCATCACAATACTTCAATTTACACCAGGGAGAACGAAGTAGAATCAAGCTTAGGAATGTTTGCAAAGTATATGCGCGCAATATTACATTGACGTATTCCTAAACTATACACACATCTACTTATGGCCATCCCCATCCATCGCCGGCGAAGAGGAGTCGCTCCTAATGACCGAAAACCGGAGTCTGATTGAACCGTCCTTCGCCGACGCCATCGCCATCATCGCCGGCGCGGCCGAGCTACCTGAGGACAAGCGGCGCCACTGGGCGACCTCGCTGCGGCAGGCCGCCAAGCTTTTGGACAAACCCCTGGAGCTGATCCCGGCGCGCTACAGCGCGGTGCGGGCGGACCTTTTGCATCTTCACCATGCACCTGGCGGCCTCACCACCAAAACCTTGCAGAACCACAAAAGCAACGTGAAATCCGCATTGCTATGGTTGGCGCGCGAGAAAGGAATCCCCGAACACGGCGCACCGTTGTCCCCGCAGTGGGCGGAATTGCAAGCCAAGATCAAGGACGGTGTGGTCCGCTCGCGGCTGTCGTCCTTTATGCGCTTCTGTTCGGCGAATAATGTCGCCCCGAATGACGTGGACGAGACCATTGTCGATCGCTTTGGTGAGTATCGGTCGCGGTGCGGCAAACCCGTCGATGATGCCGGTCGCCGCCTGCTCGCTCGCGCCTGGAACGAAAACGTAGGAATTTTTCCCGATTGGCCGGTGAGGCCGCTTGCGGAGCCAGCTGTCAAAGCTGCTACGGATATCGCCTGGGAGGCGTTCCCGGCGGGTCTTCGTCGCGATCTCGATCGCTATCTGCGCGGGCTGACCAAAATCCGCAAGAGCCGCAGGGGCCAGAGGATCCGCCCCTTGAAAGAAGCCACGATCCGAACCCGGCAGGCAGAGATCCAAGCCGCGGCCCGCACGGCCGTCAAGGTTGGGGTTGCGATCGAATCGCTGAATTCGTTGGCAGCGCTTCTTGCGCCTGACGTGGCTGAAAAGGTCCTCAACGCCTATTGGGAAAGGAATGGCGACAATCCCAAGCTCTATACCATCGATCTGGCTGCCCGTTTCCTGTCCATCGCTCGTGAAACGAAGTGCCTAAGCGGTGAAGACTGTGAGCGTCTGAATGAAATACGGCAGACCCTTGAGGAAAAGCGCCCGGAAGGCTTGACTGACAAAAACATCGCGTTCTTACGCCAAGTCCTCAGCCCCGGTGTCTGGCGCAGAATTGTCGAATTGCCAGCCGTGCTGATGGCTGAAGCGCGACGCGACCACGACCACGCACCTTTGCGTGCGGCCGTTACCGCTCAGCTTGCCGCTGCTATCGCGATGCTCAGCGTGGCACCTGTTCGTATCGCCAATCTCACCGCGATCCAGCTTGGCAAAAACCTCAGCAAGCCCGACGGGCCGAACTCCAACTATTGGCTCCACTTCCCGGAACACGACGTCAAGAACCGCATGAGGCTGATGTTTAGATTGGAGACTTTTGTTACGCACATTATCGATGAATACGTCCACGAATTCCGTCCAACGCTGCTCAGGGGCAGGGACGAAGACTGGCTATTCCCAGGGCTACGTGACGGTCCTAAGGGCAAAGTCGCCTTCGGCGGCCAAATCGCCGAGCGGATTTGGAAGCATACCGGCGTGCGAATGACGGTGCATCAGTTCCGGCATGCGGCCGGAGCCCTCATCCTCAAACGCCGCCCCGGTGAATACGAATTGGTTCGACAGCTTCTCGGTCACCGCAGCGTCCAGACCACGATCAATTGCTACATCGGGCTCGACATGATCCAGGCCAGCCAGATCTACACCGAAATCGTTATGGAGCACCTCGATCAGGATTTGGAGGCGGCAGAATGAAACCCATCGAGGTGAGAAAAAGATCGGCGGCCGCGTCCCACGCACTTCACAGATCTCTGTCGGTGGACGAATGGCCACACGCGGATCGCCATGCGTGGCTGGAGGCTTGTCGGCCGAGCTGCCGGCTCAAGCCGGGCGGTCGGGCCAGCTACCTTGCCGAAGTCAGCCGCAAAGATGTTGCGAGGCGCTATGGCGCATTTCTTGGCTTCCTGCAGCGGACCGGAAAGCTCAATCTAGAGGTAGGACCGGCCAGCCAGGTCATTGCCGCCAACGTCGAAGTTTACATCGCCGAATTGCAACAGCGGGTACGCACCGCCACTGTTTGGAACTGCATTTACAAGCTGCGTCGTGCCGCTCAACTCCTCAATCCTCGGGCAAATTATGGCTGGCTGTTGGAAACCGAGCGGGATCTTGCTCTCATGATCGAGCCGCGCTCGAAATTTGATCGACTGGTCCTCGCGCATCACCTCGTCAAAGCGGGACTGACGTTAGTTACCGAGGCTCAAGCTTTTGCAGATAGCAATCATGCGCGCGCCAAGGGCATTCGTAATGGGTTGATGATTGTTATGCTTGCTCTGTGTGCTCCTCGCATCAAGAATTTTGCCTCCCTTGAGATTGGGCGCACGTTTAAGCACGTGAATGGTAGCTGGTGGATCGTGCTTCCAAAATCGGAGACAAAGACTAAATGTCCCGAGGAGCGACGTATTCCGCAGCGGTTCAGCGATATGATTGCGCTTTACTTGAACGAAGCGCGACCTGTCCTGATGAAGTCGGGCAAGTCAACCAACGCGCTGTGGATTTCCTCGAGAACCGGATTGCAGTTCACGACGAAAAACCTTGGAACGTTGATCTCAAAAATAACCCTTCAAACAGTAGGGGTAGATGTCTCTCCTCATCTTTTCCGGACTTCGGTGGCAACCACGGCGGCGATCTATGGCGCAGATACCCCTCATCTTGCCAGCGGAGTGCTCGGGCACAAAGATCCGCGTGTTACCGAGAAGCATTACATTCTCGCCACAAGCATCCAGGCGGCGGAGGTTTATGGCAAGATGATACGACAGATTCGAGCAGCTGACTCTTAATCAGCGGGTCCAAGGTTCGAGTCCTTGTGCGCCCACCAGCCCAATCAATGGCTTAGGCCAAGATCGAGCGCCCGCCGGGAAATCGGGGGCACCATCTGGGGCACCGCGCTAGGGGCCAGCGAAGGCCGTGGGCGAACTTTGCCGGCGACCCCCCTCCCTTCCGCCCCTTAACAGCTCCCATGTCCGTGGCACTCACGTGCTGGCGGAGGAGGTGCCAGCCGTGCAGAAGCGCGTAGTGGCGTTCGCCCGTTTATCGAAGGAATGGCTCTGCGGCAATTGGAGCTGGTCGTCGCACAGCCGGTCGAACCAGAAGCCGCCGTTGTGCTCTTGGCATCGAGGCTTGCATCGTCGCATCATTGGTCGCGTGAGCTTCAAGCGATTGGCCCTACGGTTCGCCTGATGCCGCCGGCTTACGTGAAGCGGCACAAAAATGATTCTGTTGATGCCGAGGCGATCTGTGAAGATAAGCAAAATTCAAACTGAGACGCTATCGAAAAACGTAATCGCGTTGCAGGCGTCTGATTTATGCGCCTGCATTCGGCCTTCGATAGGTACCGAGAATCTTGTCCCAGAAAAAGTGAATTACACCAAAATTGCTGTTCGCGTGACGGTGATGAACGAAGTGCAGTTCTTGCTGGCGTCTGAACCACGCAAACCTTTGAAGCCGCGACCCTTCTACGTGATATTCCTTGTCGAAAAAAACATGCGCGTAAAACGACGCCGCGCTTGCGATTACCATCACCACAAAAAGATTTAGCGG
>Ga0209006_10002664_pt1 | contig 16251 bp, 12 predicted proteins | sample JacPin_JW_Ref_O2_FD_188567 | JGI IMG/M metagenome (GOLD analysis project Ga0209006, IMG submission 188567) | Forest soil microbial communities from Algoma, Ontario, Canada - Jack Pine, Ontario site 1_JW_Ref_O2 (SPAdes) (version 2) | ecosystem: Environmental > Terrestrial > Soil > Boreal... | reverse complement strand
CGGCCCGTAAACTCCTCACCATCCTCAACGCCATCCTACGAGACAAACAGCCATGGCGACCAGAAACCGCTTGACCGCCAACACAGTCGCTGAGGAGCGAAGCGAAGCTTCGCGTCTCGAAGGATAGTCCTGTGTGCACAGCCGGCCGCGCGCTCTTGAGCGTCCTTCGAGACGGGAAGCTTCGCTTCCCTCCTCACGATGAGGCCGCGGGGTGGCCCGCCGTCGCGAAGCTCAACTTCGAGAGTTGCGCGCGGCCTCAAACCTTCCATTCCCAAAGACGGAGCAAAGTCGCACCCATTGCAAATTCATTTGACGGTTCTCGGCTGAGCGAAGCGCGGACCGCTCGCCAGCTAGCCGCGCCCTAAGGCTACATCTCCTTCCGGCGCCAAGACCGCCATCGCGGCATCGACGCCGCCGCCTCCTGTCGGTACGCCGGCGAGCTTCAGCCCCATCTCCACGCCGGAGATCGCGCCGAGCAGCGTGAGGTCGTTGGTGTCGCCGAGATGGCCGATGCGGAAAACGCGGTCCTTGAGAATGCCGAGACCGTTGCCGAGGCTCATGTTGAACCGGCGCAAGATCAGCGCGCGCAAAGCGTCAGCGCTGTGGCCCTCCGCAAGACGAACGGCAGTCAGCGACGATGAGTAGTCGCCCGGCTCAAGGCACTGCAGCCCGACGGCGCCCGCTTGCCCCCAAGCCTGCACGGCGGCCCGGGTCGCCACGCCGTGACGATCGTGGCGCGCGAAAACGTTTGGCAAGCCCTCTTCGTCAAGCATCGTGAGCGCCTCCTGCAGGCCGCGCAGAAGATTAGTTGCAGGCGTATACGGGAAATAAAATCCGGAATTGGCCTCGAGCATCGGCCGCCAGTCCCAATAAGAGCGGACCAGCTTCGCCGTCCTGGACGCTTCGAGTGCGCGCGCGCTGACGGCGTTGAAGGATAGTCCCGGCGGGAGCATGAGCCCCTTTTGGCTTCCGGCGACGGTGACGTCCACGCCCCACTCGTCATGCCGATAGTCGATCGAAGCTAGCGACGAGATGGTGTCGACAAGCAGCAGCGCGGGATGTCCCGCCGCGTCGATTGCTCTGCGGACAGCGGCGACAGGGCTGACGCAGCCGGTCGAGGTCTCGTTGTGGACGACGCACACGGCGCGGATCTTTTTGCCTTTGTCGGCTTCGAGCGCCGCCTCGATCGCGGCGGGATCGGCGCCTCGTCGCCAGTCAGTCTCGAGAAAGATCGGCTCGAGTCCGAGGCGCTTCGCCATTTCGCTCCAGAGCGATGCGAACCAGCCGGTGCGCGTCATCAGGACAGCGTCGCCCGGCGACAGGGTGTTGACCAGCGCGGCTTCCCACGCGCCCGTGCCGGAGGCGGGAAAGATGACCACCGGGCCATTCGTCTGGAAGACGCGCTTGAGGCCGGTCAAGACAGAACGTCCGAGCCAGGCGAAGTCGGGACCGCGATGGTCGATCGTCGGTTCTGAAATCGCGCGCAAGACACGGCCAGGGACGTCCGTTGGCCCGGGAAGTTGCAGGAAGTGGCGGCCGGGGGAACGAGTATTCATAGCGCCGCCTCAAGTTGCGGAAGGGGTTGAGGAGGAATGGCGTCCGAGACCTCGCGGGCAAAGGCGAGAAGCCGTTCGTCCGCCCCGAAGGCTGCGACGAGATGCGCGCCGATCGGCAATCCGGATCGAGATACTCCGGCAGGAATGTTCAGCCCAGGGACGCCTGCGAGATTCACCCAGCCGGTGAAAATCGCATGGTCGCGCGGACCGGCCGGCTTGCCATCGATACGATCCGGATAGGGCGTCTCCGCGGGCCACGGAAGCGCTGCGGCGGTCGGCGTCAGAACCAGATCGACCCCATCGAAAAGCTCGGCGATATGTCGGCGAAGCGCGGACACAGCCTCAAGCGCGCCGAGATAGTCCGCGCCCGACACTTTTCTTCCATCCTCCGCCATTGCGCGCGCGGAGGCGCCGGCAAGTTTCTCATAAGTCGGGTTTTCAGCCATGAGCCACGCCACGCCCACGCGCGAGATCACATGCCAGACACGCGCCGCGATCTCGAGATCGAAGAAAACTTCGGCTTCGCGCACGTCATTCCCCATCGACGACAAATCCTGCGCTAACGCCTCGACTTGAGACGCGACCTCAGGATCGACGGGAGCAGCGCCAAAGCGCGGGACATAGAGAATGCGCGCCGCCTTCCTTGGCCAATTCGGCGCGGGCGCGGTGGACGAGCGCCAGTCGCGCAGGTCGGGGCCTCGCAACACCGCGTCAAGCATGAGCGTGTCCTCGACCGTCCTCGCGAGCGATCCGATGGTCTCGAAATCTGTCAGGATCGCTGGAAGCCCGTCGGCGCGTGGCCAGCGGCCGATCGAGGGTTTGTAGCCGACAAGGCCGGTGTGGCAGGCGGGGCGCCGGATCGAGCCGCCGCCATCCGTGCCGATCGCCGCAGGCACGAAGCCCGCCGCGACGCTCGCCGCCGCGCCGCCGCTCGAGCCCCCCGGCGTGAGATCGGGATTCCATGGATTGCGCGTGACGCCGAACAGGTCATTGCGCGTATAGCCCTCGAGCGTGAACTCCGGCGCGTTTGTCTTGCCGACGACGATCATTCCCGCGCGCCTGAGCTTCGCGACCGGCAGTTCGTCCTGCGCAGGCCGAAAGTGCTGGAGCGCGCGGCTTCCCCATGTCGTCGGAAAGCCGGCCACATGCAGATTGTCCTTGACCGAGATCGGAATTCCGTCGAGCCGGGAGTGAGCCTGCCCGCGCGACCGCCGCGCATCGCTTTCCTCCGCGGCGGCGAGCGCACTCGCGCGATCAAGCGCGACGAAACTGTTCAGCCGGGAATCGAATGCCTCAATGCGCTCGAACGCGCGTTGGACGAGTCCCACGGATGAGGCTTGGCCGTTCTGCAATTCGGCGGCCAGGCCCTCGAGCGTCTCCGCCACGTTTCACCTCATTGATCTCGCGGAAGCGGCTGTCCGATCGCGGCCGGCATCCGAGACGCGCGCCCGAGCGCTGCGAGCACAGCGAGCGCCATCAAATAGGGCGCCATTTGCACGATATAGGAGCTGACCGGCAAGCCAAAGCTTTGCATGCGCAGCTCAAAGGCCTCCGCCGCCCCGAAAGCGAGGCAGGCGATTGCCGCGCCGTAAGGGTTCCAGCGCGCGACGATCAACGAGGCGAGCGCGAGATAGCCGCGACCGCCAGTCATGCCGTCGGTGAAGGTTCCGACCTGTTGCAGGGAGAGCACCGCGCCGCCAATGCCCGCGATGGCGCCGCAGGCCACGACCGCCATCATGCGCACCCGGAACGGCTCTCCTCCGGAGGCCAAGACTGTCTCCGGGCTTTCGCCGGTCGCGCGCAGCGTCAAGCCGGCTTGTGTGCGCCCGAGAAAGAGCGCGAGGGCGAGGCAGCCGATGATTGCGAGATAGGTCAGCGGCGGCAGGGCGAACAGAAGCGGGCCGACGACCGGAGTGTCGGCGAGGCCCGGAATCGGCCAGGCTGGAAGCGGCGTCAGGTGAATGGCGATGGGACGACCGCCGCCGGACGGGATGCGCATGAGGTAGCTGGTCAGCCCTGCAGCAAGAATATTTGCAGTGAGACCCGTGACCATGTTGTCCGCTCGATAAACGACGGTGACAATGGCCACAACGAGCCCGATCGCCGCTCCGCACAGAATCGCAAGCCCGACACCAACGACCGCGCTGCCGCTCGCCCAGGCGCCGACCACGCCGCCGAACGCACCCACGAGCATCATGCCTTCGAGCCCGACTGCAAATACGCCCGCGCGCTCGGAGAGGATGCCGCCCAACGCGGCGAACATGAGCGGCGTCGCGATGCGAATGGCGGCTTCGAGGAATTCGATCACGCTCGCCTCACGGTCGCGGCGAGGATGAACAGCATGGTTAGGCCTTCGATCACCACGACCAGCGCAGAGGGAACGCCGATCTGCCGCTGCATGGACAGAGAGCCGGCTTCGAGCAGACCGACGAACAGCGCCGCAGGCGCGACCGCCAACGGCTCGACGGCGCCGAGCAGCGCAACCGTCACCGCCTTGAAACCGAAGCCGAGAGAAAAGCCTTCGATGAGCCGATGATGGATGCCGAGAACCTCGACGCCGCCCGCGAGACCGGCCAGCGCGCCGGAGAGGAGCATGGCCGCCCATGTCAGGCCTGACATCGAAAATCCCGCATAAGCCGCGGCGCGACGGGATCGCCCGGCGACGCGGATGGCGAAGCCAAACGGCGTCAGCCAGAGCGTCACGGAAAGCGCCGCCGCAGCGGCGAGCGCGATCAGGAACCCGAAATGCGCGTCGAGGCCCGGCAGCTTCCAGAGCCATGCGCCCGAAGGCATGATCGGCGATTGCAGAAATCCGGCTCCGGCCTGGCCGAGCGGTCCCGCCAGCGCCTGCTGGACGAGGAGAACGCCGACGAAATTCAAGAGAAGCGTGACCAGCACCTCGTGGACGCGGCGTCCGAGATGAATGGCCGTTGCAATCGCCGACCACAAGGCGCCGAGCGCGGCCGCTCCGACCAGCGAAGCGGGCGCGATGAGGGAGGATGCACTATCAGGCCAGTGGAGCGCGACCGCGGCGGCGCCGAGGCCGCCGAGCGCGATCTGGCCTTCGGCGCCGATGTTGATGATCCCAGCGCGGAAGCAGAAGGCCACGCCCGACCCCGCCAACAAATAGGGCGTTGCCCGATTGAGCGCGACGCCCAGTTGATGCGGGGACCCGGCCGCGCCCATCGCGATGGCGGCGAAGGCGGAGACCGGATTGTGCCCAGAAAGGGCGACCAGCGCCGCCGCGCAGATAAGCGAAAAGGCAACCGCCACGACGATGCGCAGGCTGATCCCTTCGGCCGCGACGAACCGGAGCGAGTTGAGACGCGGCGCAGAGGTCCGCAAGTTCGGCGGTACGGCTTCGGTCATGCGGCTCGGCCGGACATCCAAAGGCCGATCTGCGCGAGATCGACTTGGTCGCGCTTCATGATCCCCACGAACCTGCCGTCCGCTATCACAGCGACGCGGTCGGACACATCGAGCACCTCCTCCAGTTCGGACGAGACGTAGAGGATAGCCGCGCCGGCGTTCCGGAGCGCGAGCGTCTGTTCAATAACGAAGCGGGTCGCCCCGGGATCAAGCCCCCAGGCGGGCTGATGCGCGATGAGCGCCGCGGGCTTCCTGTCGAATTCTCGCGCGACGACGATCTTCTGCTGGTTGCCGCCCGACAATCGCGCAGCCTTCGATTCGGTCGAAGGCGCGCGGATGTCATAGGCGCGCATCAGCGCGTTGGCCTTCTGGTCGAGACCCGCAGACGAGAGAAACACGCCCGACGCGAAAGGCGGTCGGCGGCTGTCGCGCAGCATCAGGTTCTCGGCGACCGACATCGACTTCACCAGCGCCGTTTGGCCGCGGTCCGCGGGCATGTACGCGAGGCCGGCATCCACGCGTCCGGCGACGGAGAGGTGCGCGAATTCGCGATCATCGAGCCGGATCGAGCCCGCGATTGCGGGTCTCAAGCCTGCAAGGATCTCCACAAGCTCCAGTTGACCGTTGCCGTCGACGCCCGCGACGCCGAGGACTTCGCCCGCTCGCACCTCGAAAGACAGCGGGCCAAGGCCTCGACCGGCGAGGCGATCGACCGAGAGCCGGACCGCGCCCCCCGGGACCGTGCGCGGCGCATGCGGCATCGTGACGTCACGACCCACCATTATCGTCGCGAGCTCGGCCCGCGTCACGTCGCCGATGTTGGCGCTTCCGGAAACCCGCCCCAGTCGCAGAACGACAACGCGATCGCAGACATCCAGGACTTCCGGCAGCTTGTGGGTGATGAAGACGATGCCCTTCCCTTCGGCTCGGAGCCGTCGGAGGATTGACAGCAGTTCGGAAACTTCGCTCGGCGCGAGATTGGAAGTTGGCTCGTCGAGAATCATCAGTTGCGCGTCGCGCAGCACGGCCTTGAGGATTTCGACCCGCTGGCGGCGTCCAAGCGGCAGGTCGGCGATCATCGCGTCCGGGTCGAGACCAAGCCCATAGCGAAGGCTCTCCTCCCGGACCCGCTTCGCCATTTGGCTCCGCCGCAGAATGGCGCCCGCCTCCGGCCATCCGAGCATGACGTTCTCGACCACCGTCATGGCGTCCACCAGCATGAAATGCTGGTGGATCATCGCCACGCCCCGCGCCATGGCGTCCGCCGGCCTGTGTCTGGCGAGCGGCTGGCCGCGAAGGACGATCGAACCGGCGTCCGGCGCGACGAGGCCGAACAGCACCTTCATGAGCGTGCTCTTGCCCGAGCCGTTCTCGCCCAGAAGGCCCAGGATTTCGCCGGCCGTGAGATCAAGATCGACGCCGTCGACCGCGCGCACCGCGCCAAAGTTGCGCGCGATCCCCCGCATTACGAGAAGCTCGCCCATGAGGCTCAAGTCCGACGCGACAAAGGCTCGTCCTTGCTGTGCGGACAGCGCGAGATCTCAAAAACCAAGCTTTATCCGCCGCTGCGTGCGTCCTGCTCCGTCGGCGCGATCTTGAGCGCTCCGGTCTTGAACTGCGCCGCCATGTCGTCCAACTCCTTCACCACCGCGGCGGGCACGATCGGATTGAACGCCTTCCCGGCTTCGTACTGCAGCGAGGCGCCGGTCACGGGGGCCGTGTCGTAGCCATATTGGACGAAGGTTCCGAAGAGCTTGCCCGACTTCACTTGATCGGCGGTGCTTCCAAACATCGCCGGCCAGTCTTCAACAATGTTCGTCAGCACCGCTTCAGGCGCGATCTTGGTCTGGTCCGGCCCGCGTCCGGTCGCGTAAACATTCTTTTCCTTGGCCGCCTGCACGATGCCGGCTTCTGCGGCGTTCAGCTTGCCGGTGATGACGTCGGCGCCTCCCGCGATCAGCGAGAAGGCGGCTTCTTTCGCCTCCGCCGCGTCCTCCATATCCTTGATATAGATGATGCTGACTTTCGCTCCGGCCTTCTCCGCACAGATACGGAAGCCGCCGGCCTGGGCTGTTATGTTGGGAACGCCCTGCAGTCCATAGACGCCGCCCACCTTGCCGGTCTTGCTCATGCGCGCCGCAAGGTGGCCGAGCTGGCAACCAAACTGCGCGTTGTTCCAGTCGATCGACATCACATTCGGCGCCTTGCCCTCGTTGCCGCTGACCGCGATGAACTGCGTCTTGGCGAAATCGGGGGCGACCTGCTCCATCGCCGAGACGAAACGTCCGGAGTGGCCCATGACGATCCCGTAGCCGTGGTTGGCGTAGTCGCGCAAAGCTTCGGCTTCGTCGGCGTCAGAAACGTTCTCCGAATAAGCCGTCTTGAAGCCATGCGGCTCGAGGCTTTTCAGGATCGAGTAGCCGAGCGCGTTCCAGCTCTGATCGTTGGCGCTTCCGGGCAGCAGAATTGCGGCTTTGTCTTCCGCGTGTGCGGTCGAAGCGCCAACCAGGGCGACGGCCCAGGAGACGCCGGCGAATGAGATGCCGGCCAGGAGGGCGGAGCGGCGCAACAAGGGTGAAGTCTTCATGGAACGAACCTCTCATATCGCTTGGGCGACGCGCCCTCGCGAAGACTGGTGATCTTGCGAAATAGCCTTATGCAATAGCTACGCCATTTCCCACGCTCAGACGCGGACGATCGCGGCGATCGGCGCCTCCCCCGGCCTGCACTGGTGTTCGGTGCCGCCCGACACGAAGATCGCAGCGTCGCCGGTGACGGACGCAATGACAGCGCCGAGCGCAGCGCGCGCATGGCGCTCGTAATTGATGTCCGCGTCGGACAGCATCGTGGTGCGGCGTCCGCGCAACATGCCATTGGGCGGAGCCTCCGCCTTGGCGAAAATCGCAACAACGCGCTTGGGGTCGACCGCTGCCTGGGGATCCCCGATCGCGTCGCGCGCCGCGGCGCGTACGGCGTCAGCGTCCACCACGTCCGAAAGAATGGCATGGCCGATCCGCAAATCTCCGCCTGCCATCTCCGAATTGCCGAACAGGAGGATTTCGCAATTCCTGAGTTCGCCGCCAGCAGACGTATTCGCGACGGAGGAGAAGAGGTCCATTCTCTGCGCGATGACCGCCTCGCTCAAATCAGATTCTGCAACTTCACCGAGCCCGAGCGCAACACCAAGAGCAGTCGCGCCCCGGGCGAACGCCTTTGAACCATTAGGATCGCGGGTGACGACCTTGGCCGCGCGTTGATCCGCATCGGCGATCGCGGCGGGCGTGAGAAGCGGGCCTTTGACCTGAACGTAGTGGACATCCCCGACGTCAGAAATGCCGGCTTCCGCCTGCGCGCGTTTCACCGCGGCGGCGACTTCCCGGACTTCCGCCAGCGTGCCAACTTCCTCCGGCGCGAAATCACGCGTGACCGCCACGCCAAAGGCAAGCCTCTTTCCATGCCCCTTCTCTGAAGGAGCACGCGTGAACAGCGTCGCATGAGGACTGAGCACCCCTTCCGTGCCGCCGGACCACACGAAGGCCACGCGCTTCAGCACCTCCTCCGGTGAGACACCAAGGCGTTTGGCAAGAGCAAGCACATAGGAAAGCGTGGCAAAGCCGCGCGTGAAGTCGTTGGCGCCGCCATTGCCCTCCGTCTTGCCGATCAGAGCGACGATCTCGCTCGGATTGACCTCGCCGTTGTCCATGAGACGCTCCAAAGCGGAAACGTCGTTCGGGCTATTCATTGGCAGCTTGTGTACGCCAACGCGCAAGGGATCCTCCCAATCACGATGCGATAATGATCCGAGTCCGGCTACGAAGCAACGGGATCATCGACACGGCGTGGCTGCAGTTTCCGAGCGGGGGTTGCGGTTTTAGGTGACCTCAGGGTAGCGCCCGCGCGACCGAACAGCCTTATGCACGCGCATCATGAATGGCGCCGGTCAGAAAATCTGGCCAGTCGCGTTCGAAGAAGGGCTTGTCGTCACGGTTCAAGCGTCGGATCGGGCGCGCCTCGCAAACGAACACTTCAGCGTCAACCCACACATGAATCTGCTCTGTGCGATCCTCTTCGCGCTCGGACACGAAACGCACGTCTTCAAGCACGCCGACGCGGGCCTCGGGCACGCGGTCGCCCGTGGGCGCACAAATCGTTCTCGCTCCGCGGCTGCCGCCGCCGCGCTCGATGTAGAACGCAAGCGCCGTCAGCACCGCCTCGGATAGAAGCGCGGTCTGCCGCCACTGTAGCGCTCTCAAGGCTTCGGGCGCGCTGGAATAGGCGACGCCTTCCTGACGAATGCGCTCGTTCAGCGCGCGCGCCCCGGCCAACGCCTGTTTCACGTCAGCCGCATCGCAAAGCACCCCGGCGTGTTCGCTCATGCGATCCTGGACATCCTTCCGGATCGATTTGACGGTCAGCGGACTGTCCGCCTTTAGGATGTCGGAGATTCGCGCGACCGCCTTGTCGATCAGCCCGGGCCCGGGCGCGCTCGAGGCCCGCATAGTGCGGCGGGCGGTCGCGTGCTCGGCGCAGCGTGTGCCGAGGACCTGGCCGGCGTTGAGCGCCGCGCCGCCCGGCCGGGTCACGCCATGCGTTCCCGCCGCTTCGCCAACGGCGTAGCACCCGTCGAGACTCGTCGCGCCCCAGCCATCGACAGCAAGGCCGCCATTCATGTGCTGATTGTTGACGGCGAACTCAAGCGGATCGCGCGTGATGTCGTATTTGTAACGCTTGTAGAGCTCGATCGAGAGGGGGTTCATCTTGCGCAGCCGGTCGAGGGGCCTTTCCAAGAACGCTCCGGCGTTCTTAAGGTAAGCCTTTACGTCCGGATCGAGCCGAGCGAGATCGAATTCGGCGTCGCCCGGAACAGGAAGCGGATTGCGGTTGAAGTCCATGAAGACTTTTCGGCCCGCCTGCCTCTCTTTGACGATGGCGAGATCGACCAGGCTCGAGCCGAAGTTGAGCATGCGGGTGGCGTGGAACGGCCACTGGTAGCCCTTGCGAAACACGTTCGACGCCAGCTCCTGCGTCGTCCGGTAAGCGTCGGCGAGGAAATTGCGTTCATTGCCGCGCCAGTCCCGCGAAAAAATGTAAGGCATCGCCTGGACGTATGTGCCCGAAAGGTTCCACGGAAAATTGTCGCGCGGCGTGCTGATCCCAAACTGGCTCTCGGTGAGGTTGACCGCTTCGAGCCCCGCTTCCATCGCGAGCCCGAGCGAACCAAAGCAATGCCTGGGATAGACGCTGTCACGGTAGAGCTCTCCAGGCCCTCCGGTCGCGATGACGACCACGTCGCTGGAGAATACGACAAGCCCCAAGGGATTGCCGTCCGCGCGCCGTCTCGGCGACATCGCGACCACACCGACGCATCGCGGCTGCTCGCCCGGCTGAATGAGCAGGCGGACGCCGGTCGTACGATTGAAGATCGGCACATTCAGCCGGATGGCCTCTTTCGTTAGAACCTGCACCATGAGCCGCGACGTACGAGGGCCGCAGCTCGTCGCACGTCCCACCTCGTCATGGTCGGTCTGATAGCGCAGCACGCCCCCGAGGCGATCCTGCGGAATCGGCAGCCCCATGAACTGCAAAGACGAAAGCGCGCGCGACGACCCCACCGCTTCGATATAGGCCATGTCCTCGTTCATCGCGCCGCCCGCGCCGAGCGCCTCCGCCATGGCTCGATAATCGTCGCCCTGTCCTGCGCCGTTTGCGGTGTGCAGGGTTTGCTTGTCGGAACCGGAGCAGGCGGACGTGCCGCCAAAGGCGCTCTGGCTCACGATGATGACGTCGAGGTCGCGCCGCTTCATCTCCACCGCGGTCCGCAGTCCGGCGGCGCCGCTACCGAGCACAAGGGCTTCGCTTCGATGGACTGGAATTGAGAAGCCGCGCGCAACGACAGTCTCTCTTGCCGGCCTCTCTGTTGTGAGGCGCGGCATCTCGATGTCGGTCAGGGCGTCGAGGATGTTTTGAGGGATCGTCGCGCTCAAGTCGGGTCCTCGGATGGGATTGACGGGGAGGCAGAGAACGGCTATTGGCTTTTAGCACGTTCCAAATTGAGCGGCAACAACGTAGAATTACTGCGCCTTGGCTGAAAGAGATGAAGCCGATAAAATTGGAACGTACCAATAGGCGATAAAGTGAACAACGAGATAGGCAGGGAGATGGAGGTGATCGAGGGGCGCGCGACAATCGTCGACGTCGCCCGCCGGGCTGGCGTCTCCAAGTCGACTGTTTCCCTTGTTCTGGGCGGAAGCTCCCTTGTTGCGGAGACGACACGAGAGCGCGTCTCCGACGCAATGAGCGAGCTTGGCTACATCTACCATCGCGGCGCTGCGACCTTGCGGGGCGCCAAGTCCGGCGTCATCGGCATGGTCATCAACGACTTGTCGAACCCCTTCTATGTCGAACTCGCGATCGGTATCGAACAGGCGTGCCAGGGCGGCGCCTATATCCCCTTTCTCGCCAACACCGCGGAAAGCACGGTTCGCCAGCACCAGGTAATCCGCTCGATGCGCGAACATGGGGCCGCCGGGCTTGTACTCGCGCCGGCGATGGGGACGTCGGCGACCGAACTGAAACCCCTTCTGGCCGGGTTGCCCGTAGTCCAGGTGATGCGCCGCCTTCCGGGGCTGAGAGCTTCCTTCGTCGCTCCGGAGAATAAGGAAGGCGCGCGAAAAGCGACCGCCCATCTCTTTGCCGTCGGACATAGCCGTGTCGCTTTTGTTGGCGGCGTATCGTCGATGCTGGTCCGAGAGGAGAGGCTTGCGGGCTACCGACTCGCACTGGACGCGGTCGGAATTGCGCTCGATCCATCCCTCGTCGTTGAAACGAGCACCAACTACTTGGGCGGCGGCACGGCGGTTCCGCAACTGCTCAACCTCCCCGACCCTGCGACCGCCGCCCTTTGCTTCAACGACGTTGTCGCGATCGGGCTCACCCGCGCGCTAATGGAGGCGGGCGTTTCAGTGGGGGTCGATTTCGATGTCATCGGCTTCGATGACATCGAAGAAGTCAAGCACACACGTCCCGCCTTGAGCAGCGTCGCGGTCAATCCTCGCGATCTCGGTTCGCGCGCGGCCCAACTCCTGATGCGCCATCTTGCGAGCGGCGACTTCGAGCCGGAAGCCGTGATCTGCCCGACGACATTGGCGCTTCGCAAATCCTGCCGGGCCGCTGGCCCTCACGAGCGAGACAATTGATGGCGAAACTTCGTTGGGGATTGATCGGCGCCAGCACGATCGCCGCCGAGCACATGATCGGCGCGTTTCGCGCCAATGGCGGCGAAGCCGTCGCCGTTATGAGCACGAACGCGGACCGCGCGACGACTTACGCAAAAAAGCACGGGATCGCGCATGCGACGACGAGCTTGAAAGAGCTGGTCGAATCCAAGGACGTGGACGCCGTCTACGTCTCCACGACCAATGAGCTGCACCGGGACCAGGTGTTCGCCGCCGCCGCGGCCGGCAAGCATGTCCTGTGCGAAAAGCCGCTCGCGCTGACGCTCAAGGACGCGCGCGCAATGGTCGCGGAATGCCGCAAGCGCAGTATCGTCATGGGGACCAATCACCACCTCCGCAACGCGGCGACGCATCGCGCGATGCGGGAGGCGATCAAAGCGGGCAGGATCGGCAAACCGCTTTTCGCGCGGGTGTTCCATTCCGTCTATCTGCCGCCCCCTCTGCAAGGCTGGCGGCTCGACCGCCCCGAGGCGGGCGGCGGAGTCGTTCTCGACATCACCGTTCACGACGCCGACACGCTTCGATTCGTCCTCGACGACGAGCCAAAATCGGTAGTGGCCATGACCTCGCATGGCGGCATGGGCCGCGAGGGTCTGGAGGACGGCGCCATGGGCGTCATCCGCTTCTCGAACGGCGTGCTGGCGCAGTTTCACGATGGCTTCACCACCAAATATGCGACGACCGGCTTCGAGGTGCATGGAGAGGCGGGCTCGCTGATCGGCCGCGATTGCATGACGCAGGCGCCGAAGGGCGATGTCCTCTGGCGGACCGCCGCTGGCGAGGAGCCGCTCAACCTCGATCACGAGAACCTCTATGCGCGTTCGATCCGCCTGTTTCAGGACGCCGTTCAAGGGCGTGGCGCGCCTTCGGCGACCGGCGAGGATGGCGTCAAGTCGTTGAGCGTCGCGATCTCCGCCGCGGCCGCGGCGCGCACGGGCGCCGAAACCCCTATCGATCTCACGGTCTGAGGACAGCAATGACCAGGCCCAAGGTCGTTTCCGCAAGCAACGCCGCCCGGCTTGTTCCCGACGACGCCGTTGTCACGATTTCCTCCTCGTCAGGGCTCGGGTGTCCCGACGCGACGCTCGCCGCGATTGGCGCGCGTTTCGACGCCGAGGGCCATCCGCGCAACATCACCACCCTGCACCCGATCGCCGCCGGGGACATGTGGGGCGTGAAGGGCATCGATCACCTCGCGAAGCCCGGGTGCCTCGCGCGTGTGCTCGCAGGGTCCTATCCGTCGGGGCCTTCTTCGGCCGAACCGCCCGAGATCTGGAAGATGATCACGAGCGACGCCATCCCGGCCTATAACGTGCCGTCCGGCATCATGTTCGACATCCATCGCGAGGCCGCGGCGAAGCGACCCGGCGTGCTGACGAAGGTCGGCATCGACACGTTCGTCGATCCTGTCCGCCAAGGCTGCGCCATGAACGCCAAGGCGGCGGCCGATCCGATCGTCGAGCGGGTTCGCTTTGCTGGGGATGAATGGCTCTTCTTTCCGAGCATCATTCCGCAAGTCGCCATCATCCGCGCGACAACCGCTGACGAGCGCGGAAACCTTTCCTATGAACACGAGGGCGGCATTCTCGGCCCGCTCGACCAGGCGCTCGCCGTGCGCAACAACGGCGGAATTGTCATTGCCCAGGTCAAGCGCCTCGCGGCCGCGGGAACGCTTAAGCCCCACGACGTCGTCGTTCCGGGCATACTCGTCGATTACATCGTAGTCGCGCCCGAGCAGTTGCAGACCACGCACACGGCCTACGAGCCGGCGATTTCTGGAGAGGTGTTTCGACCCCTTTCGTCGTTCGAGACGCCGAAATTCGACATCGCCAAGGTCATCGCCCGGCGTGTCGCGCAAGAGCTGCGCGACGGGGACGCCGTCAACATCGGCTTCGGCATCGCGGCCAACGTGCCGCGGATCCTCATCGAGGAAGGCCGGCACGGCGCGGTGACCTGGGTGATCGAGCAAGGCGCCATCGGCGGCGTGCCGCTGCTCGACTTTCAGTTCGGCTGCGCCTCCAATGCCGAGGCGATCGTCCAATCACCGCACCAGTTCACCTACTTCCAGGGCGGAGGCTTCGACATGTCGCTGCTTTCGTTCCTTGAGATCGATCGCGGCGGATCGGTCAACGTCTCCAAGCTCGGCCTGCGCCCACATGTCACCGCGGGCGCCGGCGGCTTCGTTGACATCACCGCGCGGGCGAAGACAATCGTCTTTTCCGGCTATTTCACCGCCGGCGCAAAGCTCGAGATTCATGACGGCGCGGTCAGAATTGCAAAGGAAGGCAAGGTCAAGAAGCTCGTCGAGGCCGTCGAGCAGATCTCCTTCTCTGGCCCGCGAGCGGTGGATCAGGGGCAGCAAATCGTCTACGTCACCGAACGCTGCGTGCTGCGGCTCGAGAAAGACGGCGTCACCGTCACCGAACTCGCGCCCGGCGTCGATCTCGAGCGCGACGTCCTCGCCCAGGCCGAGTTTCCGTTGCGCGTCGCGAACGACATCCGCAAGATGGATCCCGTCTTGTTTCACGCTCCCCCGATCAAGCTTGAGCTACGTCCGGCCGAGGAGATGGCCCTGTGAGCCCCTTTGTCGACCTTCGCTTCGAGGGACCGCTCGCACGGCTGACGCTGAGGCGCGCCGACAAGCTGAACGCGCTTGACCGGGCGATGATTGACGCCCTCGCCGACGCGGCGCGCGCCATCGACGCCTCATCCGATGCGCGGGTCGCGATCCTCTCAGGTGAAGGCAAGGCGTTTTGCGCCGGCGGCGACATCGGCGCCTGGGGAGGCCTGCCTCCTCTTGAAATGTGGCGGGACTGGACGCGGGCTGGACACCGCGCTTTCGAAGCGCTTGCGCGCCTGCGTGTTCCGCTCATCGCGGCGATAACGGGACACGCCTTCGGCGGCGGCCTCGAACTGGCGGCCGTCGCCGATATTCGCATCGCCGAGAGCGGCATCAAGCTCGGTCTTCCGGAATCGGGTCTCGGCATGGCGCCGGGCTGGTCGGGCACGCAGAGGCTCACGCGCCGGTTCGGCCCGTCCGTCGTGCGCCGGATGGCTTTGACCGGCGCCATGTTCACGGCGGAAGAGGGCCTGGTTCTCGGCCTTGTTGACGAGGTGGCGACGAAGGGCGAGGGCATCGCGCGGGCGGAGGCGCTCGCGGCCGATATCGCCAAGCGGGGGCCGCTCGCTGTGCAAGTGGTGAAGGCGATGATCAACGCCGCCGAAGGCGAGGATCGCGACGCGCCGATCGAGGGCCTGGCCGGGGCGCTCACCGCGTTCACCCAGGATCTCACCGAGGGCGTGGCCGCGTTCCGGGCCAAGCGCCCGCCGGCGTTCTCCGGTCGATGAGCATTGCGGAGGCGGAGACCTTGATAATCGGGAGCCGGTCTACGGTTTCTGGATCCGGCGCCGGACCGTTTCCGGCGGGAGTAAACACTGGGAAGAGCAAGGAAATGAGGATGAGAGCATTGTTGATGGGCGGGGTCGCCGCCCTGGGCATGTTTGGAGTCACTGGCGGCGCCTATGCCGAAGACAGCAAGCAGGTGCAGATGCTGCATTGGTGGACGTCGGGAGGAGAGGCCGCCGCGCTGAACGTGATCAAGGAGGCCGTCGCCAAGCAGGGATACGGCTGGAAAGACGTGCCTGTCGCGGGCGGCGGCGGCGGCGCTGCGATGACCACGCTGAAAGCCATGGTCGCCGCAGGCAACCCGCCGACCGCCTCCCAGATTCTCGGCTACTATGCGATGGATTACTCGGAAGCCGGGAAGCTCGCCGATATTACCCCGCTGGCGACAAAGGGCGACTGGGCTAAAGTCATTCCGACAGCGCTCCAGAAGTTCACGACCGTTGATGGCAAGTGGGGCGCCGTTCCGGTCAACATCCATTCGGTCAACTGGATCTGGCTGAACAAGGCGTTGATGGAGAAGATCGGCGGAACGGAGCCAAAGACTTTCGACGAGCTAATCGCGCTGCTCGACAAGGCCAAGAAGGCGGGCGTCATTCCGATGGCGCTCGGAGGCCAGCCCTGGCAGGAAGCGACGATGTTCGACTCGGTCGTCACCTCGACCGGCGGCGTCGACTTCTACAAGAAG
>Ga0209006_10002663_pt1 | contig 16251 bp, 14 predicted proteins | sample JacPin_JW_Ref_O2_FD_188567 | JGI IMG/M metagenome (GOLD analysis project Ga0209006, IMG submission 188567) | Forest soil microbial communities from Algoma, Ontario, Canada - Jack Pine, Ontario site 1_JW_Ref_O2 (SPAdes) (version 2) | ecosystem: Environmental > Terrestrial > Soil > Boreal... | reverse complement strand
CCTCGTAGAGCGCGATTCCGGTTCCCCCCGCGTTGCCGCTGTCGCGGCCCGGACCGAAGCGGACGACCTGATCGGCGTGGCCGTTGCCGGTCGTGTCGCGCAACGCGATCAGGAAGCCGCCCGGCGGCGGCGTGTCGTTGCGATAGTAGCGGCCGCTCCAGGTGTTGACGTAGAGAACCCCGTTGGGCGCCACGGCCATTTGCCGGACATGGCCGATGTGGTCGGCAAAGACCGTCGCGCAGAATCCCGACGGCAGCGTGATTCCGCCATTGTCGCCGGCACACGGTTGTGCGGCGCTCGTCGTGCTGCGCACCGCCTCCTGCGCCGGCGCCGACGTGCCCAACGCCAGCAGGGCTGCGAGCACGGACGGGCCCACGGCGGCGCATCGACGTGGGCAACGATGGTTCGGGCCACGGGTCGAAAACGGGGACGATTTCCTCATCGGATGAGCTCCTTGCGGGCTGGGGCGACCGCCGGCCGAGAAATAATAGCCGCCGACGCCTCCCACCAATTGGAACTTTATCGAAATTGCTACGGCTTACTCGATCTCGGCGCGAACTCATTCCGATCTATCGTCATGCATTCCAATTTGCTGGCGCCTCGGCGAGGCGGCCCTCATTTTTTGCGGGGCCGCGTGGCGGCCGTCGACGCTGAGGAAATCGGTCATGAAGGACACCGCGGTTTCCCTCTCTCTCGCCCAGCTGCCGTCACGCGCCCTTTCGGGAGAACGCGCTGCCGATTTTCTTGCACTGACGAAGCCGCGCGTCATGCTGCTGGCGGTGTTTACGGCCCTTGTCGGGCTGGTCGTCGCGCCCGGTCACCGCGATCCGCTGCTCGCCCTGGTGGCCATGGTCGCGATCGCGGCCGGAGCCGGGGCCGCGGGCGTGCTCAACATGTGGTACGACGCCGACATTGATGCGGTGATGGCCCGCACGTCGCGGCGTCCGATCCCGCGCGGGACGATCGCGCGCGGCGAAGCGCTTGCGTTCGGACTCGTTCTTGCTTGCAGCGCGGTCGTCATCCTGGGCTTCGCGGCCAACCTGACGGCCGCGGCGCTGCTCGCCGGCACGATCTTGTTCTACGTCGTCGCGTACACGATGTGGCTCAAGCGGCGCACGCCCCAGAACATCGTCATCGGCGGCGCCGCCGGCGCGCTGCCGCCGGTGATCGGCTGGGCGGCCGCCGGCGGGGGCGTCGGCCTCGAGCCGCTGATCCTCTTCCTGATCATCTTCCTGTGGACGCCGCCGCACTTCTGGGCGCTGTCGCTCAACCGCGCCGACGATTACGGCCGCGCCGGCGTCCCGATGCTTCCGGTGGTGGCCGGACGGGCCGCGACGACGCGGCAGATCCTCATTTACAGCGGGGCTCTCCTGCCGATTTCGTTGCTGCCGTGGGCCCTCGGGCTAGCCGGCGCGCTCTACGGCCTGGCTGCCGCTGTGTGCGGCGGGACGCTCGTTTTGCTCGCCCGGCAGCTCGACCGGAGGCGGGATGCGGATCGCGGAACCGCGCAGCGCCTGTTCGCGTTCTCCATTGTCTATCTGTTCATCCTGTTTGCGGCGCTGCTGGCGAGCAATGGCAGTGACCGATGGCCGCCGATGCGAACGGGGGGCGCTGCGTCGATCGCCGTCGACTGGGCACAGGCCAGCTCAATGGCGCACCCGGCCCAAACGGCGCGCGATCCCGCCACTCTCGCGAGAGGAGGGATTTGAGATGCGCTGCCGCGTGATCCTTCTCCTGATCGTTATGTTGCCACTCGGCGGCTGCTCGCAAGGCGTTCTCGATCCGCATGGCCCCATCGCGTCGGGCGAACGCCAGATCCTGTTCAACTCGCTCGGCATCATGCTGGCGATCGTGATCCCCACGATCATCGCCACGCTCGGGGTCGCGTGGTGGTTCCGCGCCACGAACCGGCGCGCCGCCTACTTGCCGGACTTCGAATATTCCGGCGCCCTCGAGCTGCTCGTATGGTCGATCCCGGCGATGACGGTGCTCCTCGTGGGCGGCGTCGCCTGGGTCGGCGCCCACGACCTCGATCCGCGCAGGCCGATCAGCTCGACCGTCAAGCCGCTCACGGTGCAGGTGGTCTCGCTCGACTGGAAATGGCTGTTCATCTACCCCGAGCAGGGCATCGCCAGCGTCAACCACCTCACCGTGCCGGCCGGCACCCCGATCAGCTTCGAGCTGACCTCGTCGTCCGTCATGAACAGCTTCTTCGTGCCGCAGCTGGGCAGCCAGATCTACACCATGTCGGGAATGACGACGCGCCTGCAGCTGCAGGCGGACCATCCCGGCACCTATCCGGGGCTCTCGGCCAATTACAGCGGCGCGGGCTTTGCGGATATGCGCTTTGCGGTCGATGCGGTGCCGGCCGGCCAGTTTGCGCAGTGGGTGAGCGCGGCGCGCAACAGTGGACCGGCGCTCGATGCGGCGAGCTATGCCGACCTCGCCAGGCCGAGCCAGGCCGTCGCTCCCTTCACCTATCGTTCCGTCGCTTCCGGACTGTTCAACGCCATCCTGAGCGCCCCGTCGACGGCGAACGCGTTGCCGCCGGCCCGTTCGATGTCGCAGAGGACCGAAAGATGAACCTGCTTGGCAAGCTCAGCTGGAGCGCGATCCCGTACGACCAGCCGATCATCATGGGCGCGTCGGCCATGATGATCGTCGGCGTCCTGCTCGTGCTGGCCCTAGTCACGCTCAAGGGATGGTGGCCGTACCTGTGGCACGAGTGGCTGACCTCGGTCGACCACAAGCGCATCGGCGTCATGTATATCGTGCTGGCGCTGCTCATGCTGCTGCGCGGCTTCGCGGACGCGATCATGATGCGCTCGCAACAGGCCGTCGCCGCCGCCGGCGCGCAGGGCTACCTGCCGCCCGAGCATTTCGACCAGATCTTCTCGGCGCACGGCACAATCATGATCTTCTTCATGGCGATGCCGTTCATGATCGGCCTGATGAACTTCGTCGTGCCGCTGCAGCTCGGCATCCGTGACGTCGCGTTCCCGACCTTGAACTCGGTCAGCCTGTGGCTGACCGCATCGGGCATCCTTCTGACCAACATCTCGCTGGTGGTCGGCGAGTTCGCGAAAACCGGCTGGGTCGCGTATCCGCCGCTCAGCGAGCTGCAATACTCGCCCGGGGTCGGCGTCGACTATTACCTGTGGGCCCTGCAAATCTCCGGCATCGGCACGCTGCTGACGGGCATCAATTTCGTCACGACCATTCTCAAGATGCGCGCACCCGGGATGAGCTACATGCGCATGCCGGTTTTCTGCTGGACGGCGCTCGCCACCAACCTGCTGATCGTCGCGGCATTTCCGGTGCTGACCGCCACGTTCGCGATGCTGCTGCTCGACCGCTATCTCGGCTTTCACTTCTTCAGCTTCGAAGGCCAGGGCAACCAGATGATGTATGTCAACCTGTTCTGGGTCTGGGGTCACCCCGAGGTCTATATCCTGGTGCTGCCGGCGTTCGGCGTCTTCTCCGAGGTCATCTCGACCTTCTCGGGCAAGCCTTTGTTCGGTTATCGCTCGATGGTCGCCGCCACCATGGCGATCTGCGTGCTGTCCTTCCTGGTCTGGCTGCATCACTTCTTCACCATGGGCGCCGGCGCGGACGTGAACGGCTTCTTCGGCATCATGACCATGATCATCGCGGTGCCGACGGGGGTGAAGATCTTCAACTGGCTGTTCACCATGTGGGGCGGCCGTGTCCGCTTCACGGTTCCGGTCCTGTGGTCGCTCGGCTTCATGGTGACGTTCGTCATCGGCGGCATGACGGGCGTGCTGATGGCGGTGCCGCCCGCCGATTTCCAGGTCCACAACAGCCTGTTCCTGGTGGCGCATTTCCATAACGTGATCATCGGCGGCACCGTGTTCGGCGCGATGGCGGGCTACAATTACTGGTTTCCGAAAGCCTTCGGCTTCACGCTCGACGAACGTTGGGGCAAGGCGTCGTTCTGGTGCTGGCTCGTCGGTTTCTATCTCGCCTTCATGCCGCTCTATGTGCTCGGCCTGATGGGGATGACGCGGCGCATGCAGCATTACGACGATGCGAGCTGGCAGCCGTGGCTGGTCGCGGCGGCGGTCGGCGCCGTCGTCATCCTGCTCGGAATCGCCTGCCAGATCGTGCAGCTCGTCGTGTCGATCCGCACCCGCGAGGCGCGTCGCGATGTGACGGGAGATCCCTGGAATGGTCGCACGCTCGAATGGGCCACGCCATCGCCGCCACCGGCCTGGAACTTCGCGGTTCTGCCGCACGTCGGCGACAAGGACGCCTATTGGCTACGCAAGCAGGCCGCACGCATGTCGCAAGGCCAGGTCGCGCCGGCCGGCGATTACGCGCCGATCGAGATGCCGAAAAACAGCGCAACCGGCTTCGTCACCGCATTCTTCGCCGTCGTCACCGGATTCGCGCTGATCTGGCACGTCTGGTGGATGGCGGCACTCGGCGCCTTCGGCGCATTCGTGACGTTTCTCGTCTTCGCATTTCGCGAGCATGACGAGGTCGAGATACCGGCGAGCGTCATTGCGCAATTCGCGCGCGCTCATCCCGCGGAGGCGGTGCCATGAACGTTGCGCTCGCGGCCCATGAAATCCATTCCGACGTCCTGACCGGCGCGGGCGAAGCCGGCCCCGCCCCGAAGCGGGTCGTGGTCGCCTATGGGTTCTGGATCTTCCTGCTGAGCGACATCGTGATGTTCTCGGCGCTGTTCGCCGCCTATGCGGTGCTGGTGAATGCGACCGCCGGGGGGCCGACCGGCGCCCAGTTGTTCAGGCAAGGTACCGTCGCGATCGAAACCGGTTGCCTTCTCGCCTCGAGCTACACCTGCGGCCTGATGTTGTTGGCCGTCGACTCACGACGCCATTTCGCAACCTATTTCGGCGCCGCGATCACCTTTGCGCTCGGCGCCGCCTTCCTTGCGCTCGAGTTCCGCGAGTTCGCCAACATGGTCGCCCACGGCGCGGGCCCGCAGCGCAGCGCGTTTCTGTCCGCTTTCTTCGCCCTGGTCGGCTGTCATGGGCTGCACGTCACGGCTGGACTGATCTGGCTTGCGGTCATGATGGCGCAAGTGGCGGTCAAGGGGTTCGCCGCCGCCGTGCAGCGCCGCCTGCTCTGTTTCGCGCTGTTCTGGCACGCGCTCGACATCATCTGGGTCGGGTTGTTCACGGTCGTCTATCTGATGGGAGTCGCACCATGACGGAAGCACGCTACGATCGCGCACCCGGAGACAGCGGCCGGGCGCTGACCGCGCCTCGATCCGAGGTGCTCTTCTACACGGTCGGGCTGGCCCTGGCCGTCATCCTCACGGCAATCTCCTTCTGGGTCGCCAACACGTCGCTGCTCTGGGGACCGGGCGTGGCTCTCGGCCTAGCGGTCCTCGCCATCGCCCAGATGGGCGTGCATCTCGTCTTCTTCCTGCACATCACCACCGGGCCGGACAACACCAACAACGTGCTGGCGCTTGCGTTCGGCGTGCTCATCGTCTTGCTGGTGATTGCCGGCTCGGTGTGGATCATGGCCAATCTGAACACGAACATGATGCCGTCGGGCGACCTGATGAATCTGCACATGCAGCACTGATTCCGCGAAATGTATCCGCGATCGGTCACGCGGGCTGGAAACCTGGTCCGTCTTTCGGAAAGCGCCGCACGACCGCAGGATCGATGTTGAAATGCTGGGCCACGAGCTCGGGCGGCGTATGGACGAGCCAGTCCGAGAGCGAGACCTCCTGGTATTCCGAGGTCTTGAAAACGGCGAGGACCTGCGCGTCGGTTTCGCCGGTGTTCTGGATGTAGTGGCCGAAGTTGCGCTTCACCACGCCGATATCGCCAGCGCGGAAGTCCATCGTCTGCACGTTCGGGCCGGTGTTGAACACTTGCACCCGCCCCTGGCCCTTGATCCAGTATTGCCATTCGTCAGCGTTCGGATGCCAGTGCATCTCGCGCAGGCCGCCGGGCTTGATCGTCTCGATGGCGGCCGCGATCGTGTTCGAGATCTTGAAGGTGGTGCTGTCGGCAACGCGCACGTTGCCGCTCGCATTGCTGTGCAATGGCGTGGTGTCCATGAGCGAGAAGGTGACGGGAAGCGGCGGCACCTCGGCGGAACGCGCCGCGGCCTGGTCGGCGGCGAGCGAACCAGGCTCCTTTCCCTGGAAAATCCACAGATCGCTGAGCGGAATCGATTTGAACGTGTCGGCCGGGACGCCGAAGTTGAGCGCCAGAACCTCGGGCGGGGTGTGCGCGATCCAGTCGGTCACCAGCAGCGTGTTGAATTCGGACGCATGGCCGTCGTCGAACACGATGATGAACTCGCAGCCGTCGCGTCCGATGCCCTGCAAGGAGTGCGGCTGGCCGGCGGGGAAGAACCAGAGGTCGCCCTCCTTGACGTCTTGCACTGATGCTCGGCCCTTCTCATCCAGCACGGTGACCCGGCACTGGCCGTAGGTCATGTAGGCCCACTCGGCCGCCTGGTGCCAATGCAGCTCCCTGATTCCGCCCGGGCCCAACCGCATGTTGACGCCCGACACGGCCGTCGAGGCCGGAAAATCGGCCTGCGTGATCTGACGGGCCCATCCGCCGCCCTGGATGCGCTTGTGGGCATTGTTGAAGGAGGCCCAGAACTGCGGCAGGTCGCCGACGTCGGTCGCCGGCGGGTTGTTTGCATTCGGAAATTGCGACGCCAGCGCCGGGTTCTGCGGTCCCGGATCGCGCAGGGCGGCTGGATTGGCGTTGATCGCGCCTTCCGCCGGTGCGTCCGGATTGCCGAAGGACGCGGCGTGCGCGGCCGAAGCCGCCGTGACGGTCATGCCGGCTGCAAGCAGCTTGCGGCGAGACAGCGGAGGTAGAGGGCGCATGATGGTGCTCCGTCGCGTGTTATTGCGTCGCGTTCATCGGGCGTCGAAGATCTGCTTTGCCTCGTCGAGGGCCTGCATGCAGGCGCCGTCGTTCCGCGCATCCAGCCGCTTGGCGCGCGCCAGAACGGCATCGAAGCGCGCCTGGGCGCGGGTGTCGGCGCGCCTGACGGATGCCGGGGTCGGCTGCCGGCCGAGCTGCGCCCCGATCGTTTGCGGCGCGGTTGGAACGACGTCCTCGGTCGCGGTGGAACGATGCATCGCGGTTTCAAGCTGGCCGATCGCTCCGGTGCAAGGTCCCGCAAGCGCCGATGGGCCGCCGACAAGGCAAGCAGCGAAAGCCAAAGTTCCGACAAGGACGTATCGTGGCATGACCGCCTCCAACTACACCGAGAGCCCTTGAGCGATTGAGTCGGCCGAGCACGTATTCGCTGCTGTGGAGATGGTTTCATCAGGATTGTCACGATCGCGCGGAAACGCAGCAATTTCGAGCATATGGTCGCGTTCTCCAGGGCGCGGAAGTCGGCCCCGAGCGCCCGATTAAATACGGGCGGGAGGTGGAGAGGCCGCGCGGCCAAGATGGCTTCGGCGCAATGCACTGCGACGTCCGCATGCGGCGTCATGCGCGTTTCCGCCGGGCGCCTATCCGGCTAGACTGCGTCCTACCGACCAAGGATCAGGCGCAGGCCACGCGGGGGCATCGTGGACGCGATCCAACATCCGGACTTGCCGGCGCTGCTCACCGCCGTGATCGCGGCGGCGGAGGACGCGGGGCGTCGCCTCGCGGCCGAGTTCGCGCGGCCGCAAGGTCCGCGCGGCGCGGGCGGACACGCCGATGTCGATGACGCGATCGAGGCCGAGCTGCGCGACCGGCTGCTCGCGCTTCTGCCGGCGCGCTGGCGCGGCGAGGAGAGTGGGGTCCTGGCCGGTCCTGGCGGACCGTACTGCTGGCTCGTCGATCCGCACGATGGAACGAGCACGTTCCTCGCCGGCGGGCTTGGCTCGTCCGTCTCCATCGCGCTGCTGCGCGACGGCGTGCCGGTGCTGGGCGTCGTGCATGCGCCGATGTCGCCCGATCGCGGCGCCGACACGATCGCATGGGCTGAGGGCCTCGGTCACCTGTTGCGCAATGGCGCGCCGATCGCGCCGACGCCGCGCGACAAGACCTTGTCGGTGGGCGACGTGGTCTTTCTGAGCCATGGCGCGGCGGAATGGCCGGTGGGCAACGCGCGCGCCGTGGCGCCGGCGCGCTTCGTCGCGCTTCCGTCCATCGCGTACCGGCTGGCGCGGGCGGCGGCCGGCGATGGCGTCGCAACGGTGTCGCTCAACGGTCCGTGCGGCTGGGATTATGCGGCGGGCCATGCGCTGATCCGCGGCGCGGGCGGGGTCCTGCTCGACGAGGGCGGCGCCGAGGTCGTCTACACGGTCGATGGCGAGAGCCGCACACGCGACTGTTTCGGCGGCGCGCCGCAGGCGGCGCGCGATCTGCTGGCGCGCGACTGGCGCAAAGTCCGGGACGGCCAACGCCTGGCGGCGCGCACGCCGCTCGCCTGGCCGCGCGCGTCGGGTGCGGCGCTCGATCGCGCGGTGGGCTGCCTCATCGGCCAGATCGCCGGCGACTCGCTCGGCTCGCTGGTCGAATTCCAGACACCCGGCGAGATCGCCGGGCGCTACCCGGACGGCGTGCGCGACCTCGCCGACGGCGGCACCTGGGACACCATTGCGGGCCAGCCGACCGACGACAGCGAGCTTGCGCTGGCGCTCGCGCGCACGCTCGTCGCTCGCGACGCGTGGCCCGCCGAGGCGGTCGCCGCCGCCTATGGCGACTGGTACGCGTCGCGCCCGTTCGACGTTGGCGGCACCACCGGGCTGGCCTTCTCGGTGGCGGCCGCGGCCGTTAGCGACAAGGCCATGGAAGCGCGGCGGGTCGCCAATCGGGAGAGCCAGTCGAACGGCGCGCTGATGCGCTGCGCGGCGATCGGGATCTGGGCGCGCAACGCGGATGAAGCCGCGGCGGCGGCGCGCGAAGACGCCTTGCTGAGCCACCCGCATCCGCTGTGCCAGGCGGGATCGGCGGCCTTTGTGGCGGCGATCTGCGTTGCGATCCGGGGCGGCGATCGGGCCGCCATGTTCGCGGCAGCCGAAATCGCCGCCGCGGCGCCCGAGGGGGAGGCGCTACGCGAAGCTCTCGCGCGCGCCAAGGGCGGCGAGGGGCCGGCTGACTTCATGCATCAGCAGGGATCGGTCATGATCGCGTTCCAGAACGCGTTCCGCCATCTCGCGGGCGGCACGCCGTTGGAGGATGCGCTGATCGAGACAGTGGGCGAAGGCGGCGACACCGACACCAACGCGGCGATTTGCGGCGCGCTGCTCGGCGCCGCGCAGGGGCGCGCCGCGATCCCGCCGCGCTGGAGCACGGCGATCCTCGCGTGCCGTACGCTCGCGGAGAGCGGCGTGCCGCATCCGCGCCATCCGCGCTACTGGCCGGACGACGTGGCGGCAATCGCCGAGGCGTTGTTGCAGCGGTCGAGCAAGCTTAGGGCGCAATAACCAGGCGCATTGCACCGCGAGATTAGCGGATTACGCTGCGCTGATCTGCTCTACGTGGCCAGCCGCGGCGGTGCCGCGCTCACTCATCCCACGGCGCCTTCCGTCGCAACCTTGCAAGGACCTCGGCGGACGGCAGGGGCGGCGAATCGAGCAGAGCGATGAAACGCGCATGGGCTTTCGCGTCGACGAAGAAGGCGCGTTGATCGAGAACCGTTTTCTCGGCCTCGCGCCGCGCGCATTCCAGTATGAATTCCGAAAGCTTCTGCCCGCGCAAGGCTGCGGCCCGGTTGAGAATGGCCTTGGTTTCCCCGGAAGCGCGGATCTGAATGACGTCGTCCTTGCGTTGGGCAGGCGCGGGCATGGCTCGCTTCTCCGGTCGAGTAACCAATTAGGTCAGTGTCCTGACCTTGTCGATACAAAGGCCGGCTCCCGCGATCGGCCGCGAGCCAATGGGCAAGTCCGGCCGATCGCTTGCACCGCTGCGGCCGCTCACTTGAGCCCGAGATCCGCCTTCACGCCGGTCAGGAACTCCGTCATCGCGATCTGGAACAGGAACGGCGCGCCCTGGATCATGATGAAGCCCATGCCGGCGTCGTGCAGGCGTTTCACGCGCTGGCGCATCTCGGCCATGGTGTAGGCGTAGCTCGTGTTGGCGCCGACCACGATGCCTTTTTCCTTGCCCTTCTTCACCGCGTGGTCGACGAAGCGCCAGAGCTGCGGGCTGTCCCAGTCGGGCTTCTTCGAGTTGGCCAGCACCTTGCTCAGGTCCGTCATGCCGAAGAAGAACATCTTGAGGCCGGGCAGGTCCATGGTCTCGTCGAGCTTGTCGACCGAGCCGAGGCTCTCGGCGTGCGGGATGATGTAGGCGCCGTCCGCCATCTCGTCGATGCGCTGGTCCCATTCGGCGCGGTTGCGGAAGGGATGCACCCACAGCGCGCGGCGGTGCCAGTCCTTGGCGACCTCGAGCGCCTCCTCGATCTCCTTGATACCGGAGTGCGACACGAGAATGTACTGCGCGCCGATGCCCTGCAGGCGCGACAGGTCGACCGCGATGCGGTGGTCGTAGCCCATCCACGGGTCGCTCTGGGCGCGCACCACCGGCGTGATGCCGGCCGCCTCGCAGGTGCGGATCATGTTCTGCACGTTGTTGAAGTCCATGCCGGTGAACATCATGTCGATCATGATCCAGTCGAGGCCGAGGAAGGCGCACAGCTCGACGGTCTCGGGATCGTTCGCCCATACGCCGAGCGCGGTGCGCCCGGACTTCATGCATTCTTTCATCGGATCGCGCGGTGCCATGGTGTCGTTCCTTCTCGGTTGCGGTTGGCGGTTCAGACGGCCCTTTGGCCAAAGACGGATTTGAGCGCGACGGCGAGCGCGAGGCCGATCGAGGTCTGCAGCAGCGACAGCGCCGCGAGGCGGGAGAAATCGCCGACGTTCCACACCTCGAACGAGAGGACGGAGAACATGCGGCTCTGCTCCGAATAGAGCAGGATCACCATCGAGAGCTCGGTCATGAAGAAGCTGAACAGCAGGATCCAGCTCGCGAGCACGCTCGGCAGGATGAGCGGAAAGGTGATGCGCGCAAAAGTGCGCAGCGGCCCGTAGCCGAACACGCGCGCGCTTTCTTCGAGCTCGGGGTGGAGTTGCACGAGGCTCGCCGATATCGAGCGCACCGCGTAAGACGTGAAACGGCCGATGAAGGCGAACAGGATGATCAGCGCGGTGCCGTAGACGGCGACCGGCAGGTCGATCCATGCGAACATGACGCCGACGCCGAACGCGATGCCGGGCACCGAGATCGGCAGCAGCACCAGATATTCCAGCGCCTGGCGGCCGGGCAGCCGGGTGCGCGACGTGACCCACGCGATGGCGAGGCCGAGCGCGACCGCGAGCGTCGCGGCGGCGGCGGACAGGATGACGCTGGTCTGCATGGTCGACCACACGTCGTCGGAGCCGAGCGCGGCCGTGAGGTTGGCGAGGCTGTAGTGGCCGGACCAAGTGTAGGCGGACAGCGCGGCCGCCACGAGCACGACGAGCGGCGCCGCGATGGCGAGGATCACGTAGACGAGCGAGAGCGCAAACGTCAGCACGGCCCACGGTCCGAGCTCGACCGGGCGCGGGCGAAATCCCTTGCCGGTGACCGTGATGTAGCTCTTGCCGGCGAGCGCGTAGCGCTGCGCGGCGGTCGCGGCGAGCGAGAGCACGATCAGCCAGACCGAGAGGGCCGCCATGGTGCCGTAGTCGGGCGGGGTCGCCTGGGAGCCGATCCAGATGCGCGAGGTCAGCAAGAGGATCTGGCGCGACCAGCCGAGCACGACCGGCGTGCCGAACAGGCCGACCGCGATCGTGAAGGCGAGCACAGCGCCGGAGAGGATCGCGGGCGCGATGAGCGGCGCCGTGATGCGCAGGGCGGTCTGCAGCTTGCCGAGGCCGAAAACCTGCGCGGCCTCCTCGAGGCTCGGATCGATGCTGCGCAGGGCCGCCGCGACGATCATCATGACGTAGGGCGCGAGATAGATGCCCATCACCCAGGCCATGCCGCCGTGGGTATAGACGTCGATCTCGAGCGGAATGCCGATCATGGCGAGGATTCGATTGATGGCGCCGACGCGCGGCGCGAGCAGCAGCGCCCAGGCGACGGCGCCGACGAAGGGCGGGATGAAGATCGGCATCTGCGCGATCTGCTCGAGCACGGCGCGGCCGACCGTGGTGGTGCGCACGAAGATCCAGGCGAGCGCGGTGCCGAGCGCGGTCGCGAGCGCCGCCGCGACGGCCGCCACCAGGATCGTGCTGGCGAGTGCCTGCCAATAGATCGCGCCGGTGAGCACGGCGACGATGTGTCGCGCCGTCGGAGCCCAGGCGCCGGCCTCGCTGTCGAACACGGCGCGCAGCAGGATCATCACCAGCGGCACCAGCACCAGCACCACGACGATCGCGACCAGCAGCGCGAGGCCGATGGCGGCCGGCAGGCGGGCAGGCAGGCGCAGCGCCGCGATCGTGCGCATCACTGCACCCATTTCACGTCGCGCGGCGCGACGGTGAGGCTGACGCGGTCGCCCGCGCGGCGATCCGCTTCGCTCATCTCGACCACGCTGATGCGGCCTACGGCTGTGTCGGCGATGAATTCGAGCCGGTCGCCGACATAGCGTGTCTCGACGATGCGGCCCGCGAGCGTGCCGGGCGCATCGGGCGCGCCGGCGCGCCATTTCTCTGGGCGGATGCACAGGCTCGCGCCGGCGGGCAGGCCGGCTGGCGCGGGCAGCATCAGGTCGCCCAAGCGAATGCGGGGCGCATCCTCGTGGGTCTCGCGGGCGAACTGATCGATGAGATTGGCGCGGCCGAGGAATTCCGCGGCGTAACGCGTCCGCGGGTTCTCGTAAAACTCGCGCGGGGCGCCTTTTTGCAGCACCTCGCCGTCGCGCAGCAGATAGAGCGTGTCGGCGATCGACATCGCCTCTTCCTGGTCGTGGGTGACGAACACGATCATCTGCCCGAGCCGGCGCTGCAGGTTGCGGATCTCGGTGCGCATGGCGATGCGCAGGTTGGCGTCGAGATTGCTCAGCGGCTCGTCCATCAGGATCACGGGCGAGCCCGACACGATGCAGCGGGCAAGGGCGACGCGCTGCTGCTGGCCGCCGGAGAGCTGGGTCGCACTGCGTGACGCAAGCTCGCCCAAGCCGACGAGGTCGAGCGCCGCGCCGACCCGCTGCACGATGGCGCGCCGCTCGGCGCCGGCGGCGCGCAGCGGCAGGCTGACGTTCTGGAACACCGTCATGTGCGGCCAGATCGCGTAGGACTGGAACACCATGGCGATGCGGCGCCGCTCGGCCGGCACGAACACGGCCGGCTGGTCGCGATAGACGGTGCGGCCGTCGATCGCGATCGCGCCGGCGCTCGGCCGCTCGAGGCCGGCGATGCAGCGCAAGGTCGTGGTCTTGCCGCAGCCGCTGGCGCCGAGCAGCACGGAAATCTTGCCGTCGGCAAAGACCTCGCTGATGGCGCGCAGCACCGCGACCTGGCCGAAGACCTTGCTCAGGTTCGCAACCTCGATCGGCATCGCGCCCCGCCGCCCGGCTATTTTACGCCTGTGGCCTGTTGCCACCAGGCGATGAGCTTGTGTTGGTCGGCGAGCGCGCGATCGATGTCGTAGGGCATGAGCTTGAGCTCGTTGAACGCCGGCATGCCCTGCGGCGCCTTGATGTCGGTGCGCAGCGAATATTCGTTGTTCTTCTGGATCATCTGCTGCGCGTCGCTCATCATGAAGTCGACGAAGAGCTTGGCGGCGTTGGGGTGCGGCGCGCCCGCCGTGGTGGCGATGCCGAAGTTGAGCGCCGGCGTGCCGGAGGTGGCGATATGGAAGTCGACCGGCGCGCCCTTCGAGACGACGCCGCTGTAGTGGTTGTTCATCACGTAGAACATGATCGGCTGCTCGCCCGACAGGAGCTTCGACAGCCCCGCCGGCGTCGTCGCGGCGAGCGCAGCATTTATCTTGATCAGGCCCTTGTAGATCGCGGCGGTCTTTTCCTCGCCGAGATTCTGGTAGAGCGCGGCAAGCAGCGAGAACGCCGCCGACGACGTGCGCGGATCGTAGTAGCTCACGCGATCCTGCCAGGCGGCGGGCGGGTCGGCATAGTCGAGCCAGTCCTTGGGCAGCGGCATGCCCTTGGTGAAGTCGCGATTCGACGCCATGCCGTAGATCAGCGTCTTGACGATCAGATAGTCCTTGCCGGCGGGCGCGGCCGCGGGCGCGAAATGGGCGAGCTCGGGGCTGCGGTAGGGCGAAAACAGATGCTCGGCGCTCATCTTCGTCATCACGTCCTCGGTGGCGAAGAAGACGTCGGCCGCCTGGCGCTTGGCGGCGCGCTCCGTGACGTGCCGGTTGTAGATCTGCCAGCACCCCGCGACATAGGTGCTGACCTGGATCTTGGGATAGAGCTGCTTGAAGCGCGCGACATAGAGCGGCGTCTGCGGCGGGTCGCAGCCGTAGAGCGTGAGGCTGCCTTCCTGTTCGGCGGCGGCGACAACGGTCGCGTCGCTCGCGAAGCCCGAGGCGCAACCGAGGCCGAGCGCCACCACAACAAAAAGGAGCCGCAGGTTGCGCACGTTTCTCTCCCGCATGTTCTCGTTCTTATTTTCGCGCGAAAGCGCTGCGGCGAATTCGATACAAGATCGAAACGCTTGTCCATACGCCGCGTCGCCGCGCATTGCGATCCGGCAGGAGTCGCATGGCTCGCCGGCCTGCAAAATTTGTCGCGCATCGGCGCCGGCTCATTTTCGGGCAACCATTAACCACAACTCTCGGCTGTGCGCGCTGCCTTGCTGCCGCTTGGAACTTTGGTTCCACGCAAGGAGTTCCAAGGCCGAACGCGCACTTGGCCGTGCGCGGTAGCGCCGGTTTGCGCTGCTGTCGCGGGCAATCCACGGCGCACGGCCCGACGGAATTTTGCTGGAGAGCGATCGCTTCCCGCACGGGAACTGTATGCAATTCACCCGTTGCATGCGGAGCCATTCGCTCGGATGTCCCGATTAAGAATTCCTTTTGCTTCCGCGGTCAAAATTGGGATTCGCGGAGAACGGGTAGCGGCGACGAGAGGGACGATGCAGCTCCATCGGCAGAACCGAACCGGCGATCCGCAATCCCGCCTTGCCTACGTCCTCGACGATGATCCCGACGTCGGGCTCCTCGCGTGCGAGATGGTCGCGGACGTCGGGCTGACGGCGCAGCACTTCCAGGATGAGATCGCCTTCCTGGCGGCGGTCAAGTGCGCGCCGCCGGACGTGATACTTCTCGACCTCGCGCTCGGTGATACCGACGCGATCGAGGTGCTGCATCGGCTGGAGACGATCAAATACGCCGGGTCGGTGTCCCTGATCAGCGGCCGGGACCCGCAGACGCTCGCCGAGGTCCGCGCGATCGGCCTCGCGCGCAACCTCGCGATGCTGCCGACGCTGCACAAGCCGTTCCTCCGCGAGGATCTGGCGCAGGTCTTCGCCGCACAGCCGGTACGCGCCGTGGCCAAGCGGCGCGACACCAGCAACCAGCTCTCCGTCGACCTTGGCGAGGCGATGGAGCAAGGCTGGCTCGAGCTGTGGTACCAGGCCAAGATCAGTCTCAAGACGCTGTCGGTCTGCGGCGCCGAAGCGTTGGCGCGCGTGCGCCATCCGCACAAGGGTATCGTGCCTCCGAGTCAATTCCTGCCGCGCGCCGACCATCCGTTGCACACGCCGCTCCTGCGCTTCGTCATGCGGCAGGCGACGCGCGACTGGGTCGCGATGGCGGCGCAGGGGCTTCCGCTCAAGCTGTCGATCAACGCGCCGGCATCCGTCCTGCACGAGCTCGTTCCGTACGCGCGTCAGATGATCCCGGCGGTCGCGAATTTTCCCGGGCTCATTGTCGAGGTGACCGAGGATGACGTCGTGCACGATCCGCAGTTCGCCCGCGAGATCGCGGTCCAGCTCGGCCTCTACGGCGTCGAGCTTTCGATCGACGATTTCGGCGCCGGCGTCGCCTCGCTGAGCCGGCTGCGCGACCTGCCGTTCCACGAGCTCAAGCTCGACCGCGCCTTCGTGACAAACTGCGCCACCGATGCGCGCAATCGCGCGATCAGCGAGGCCGCGGTCAAGCTCGGTCATCAGTTCGGAGCCAGCGTCTGCGCCGAAGGCATCGCCAACGCCGACGACCTCAAGGTGCTGCGTGCGCTCGGATTCGACAGCGGCCAGGGCTACCTGTTCGGCGCGCCGGCGCCGCTCGCGAGCTTCATGCAGTTTCTGCTGGCGCAGCGGCCGACCGCGCCGAGCGGGACGGCACGCCCGGCCGTCGGACAGGCCAGGGCGGGCTGACGCGTCCG
>Ga0209006_10002662_pt1 | contig 16252 bp, 14 predicted proteins | sample JacPin_JW_Ref_O2_FD_188567 | JGI IMG/M metagenome (GOLD analysis project Ga0209006, IMG submission 188567) | Forest soil microbial communities from Algoma, Ontario, Canada - Jack Pine, Ontario site 1_JW_Ref_O2 (SPAdes) (version 2) | ecosystem: Environmental > Terrestrial > Soil > Boreal... | reverse complement strand
GCCGCCAGACGTGCGACGTGAGCAGGTAGTTGAGCGATGCGATCGGTTTGCGCCATGGAATGTGCCGCGTCGTTTTCAACCATTTCGCATGCTGATTAAACATCGAGTCGATGATGTGGATGAAGGCCTCGTAGCAGGAGAACAGTCCATGGCGGCCGGTGAGCAGATAGCCTTCGAGCCAACCCTGGCACATGTGCTCGCTGAGCACTTCCATCACGCGACCGTCGAGCGCGAGATTTTCGTCAACGGGCAGCGTTTCGGATTCCCAGGTTTTCTTGCTGACGTCGTAAATCGCTTCGAGGCGATTCGACGCGGTTTCGTCCGGCCCGAAGACACGGAAATTTTTTGACTCGAGATTGCACTTCATCACTTCGCGAAGATATTTGCCGAGAATGCGCGTAGCTTCGCTGTCCGTTTCGCCGGGGTGTTTTACGTCGATCGCAAATTCGCGGAACGACGGCGTGCGCAGCGGCTGCAGCAGCATTCCGCCGTTGGCGTGCGGGTTCATGCCCATGCGCCGGCGCCCTTTCGGCGGCAGATCGGCGAGTTCGGGGACGAGCGTCCCGTCTTTATCGAAGAGTTCTTCGGGTTTGTAGCCGCGCATCCAGTCGTCGAGAATTTTGATGTGATCCGGTTTTTCGTGAAGCTCGGCGAACGGAACCTGGTGCGCGCGCCACGTTCCTTCGACGGGCTTTCCATCCACGACTTTCGGGCCGGTCCACCCCTTCGGCGTTTTCAGAATCAGCATCGGCCAGCGCGGGCGTTCCTTATTGCCGTCCTGGCGCGCGGCTTTCTGGATGCAGGCGATTTCGTCGAGCATTTTGTCGAGCACCTCGGCCATGGCCGGGTGCATGACGTTGGGATCGTCGCCTTCGAGGAAATGGGGATTGTAGCCGTAGCCGCGGAAAAGATCCTCGAGTTCGTTTTGCGGGATGCGCGCGAGCACCGTGGGATTGGCGATCTTGTAGCCATTGAGATGCAGGATCGGCAGAACCGCTCCGTCGCGCACGGCGTTCAAAAATTTGTTGGAGTGCCAGCTTGTGGCGCACGGGCCGGTCTCCGCTTCACCGTCGCCGACGATGCAGGCGACCACGAGATCTGGATTGTCGTACGCGGCGCCAAAGGCATGCAGCATGGAATAACCGAGTTCGCCGCCTTCGTGAATGGAGCCGGGGGTTTCGGGCGCGACATGGCTGGGAATTCCGTACGGCCACGAGAATTGCCGGAACAGCCGTTTTATTCCGTCCGCGTTGCGCTCGATGTATGGATACAGCTCGGTGTAGGAACCTTCCAGATAGGTATGCGCGACGATGCCGGGACCGCCGTGGCCGGGGCCGATGATGTACATCATGTTGAGGTCGCGTTGTTTGATGACGCGATTGAGGTGCGTGTAGATGAAATTGAGGCCGGATGTTGTGCCCCAGTGGCCGAGCAGGCGTGGCTTAACGTCATCGAGCGTGAGCGACCGCTCGAGCAGCGCGTTGTCTTTGAGGTAGATCTGCCCGACGGTGAGGTAATTGGCCGCGCGCCAGTAGGCGTGCATTTTGCGGATATCATCCTGGGTTAGCGCGGGCATATTACGTTGCCTCCGTGGCGGTACGCCTGAAGTATGCCGGTGTGATGCCGGGGAGCAGGTGACGGCTTCGTAAAAAGGATGCAATGCGCGGACGGTAAACGAAGGACGCGATTTCGCGTCGGTTCCATGCATAGGAATCGAGGAGTTTCGTCGAAGCTTCGCTTTTGAGGGGGTATACCCCCTATTGTTTTTTCAAGAGTGCACAAGTCGTTGGTAATGCAAGAGATGGAAGCGCGTGGATTTTGGGAGTGTGGAAGTGATTGAAGATACGAGAGATGCGGAAGCGCGTGGTTCGAAAATTGTGGCTTCTGCAGCCGGTTCGTTCGAATGGGGCGAGTTTTCACGGAGAAGAATAACATGGTTTTATTGACTTGTCAATAGGTATCGAGTGGTATTCATTCGAATGACGTTACCGTCGATTCGAATCCATTTTTTGTGCGTTCGAATACGTTTTCTGGTCGTTCGAACGTTTCATGGCGCACTTCCTCGTCTGTTTGGCGAGCACACAGGGGAGTGCCTGTGCCGCGAAGAATCGAGACGCAGCGATCGTGCCAAGCCCGCCCCCGCAAGATCTCAGATTTTGGCGGTCGTTACTGTGATGAAGGACACACAGTCGCGTGACGTTTGAATTCGAGGCCGAGGGTCACGCGCCGACGAGTTCTTCGAGGGCTTTTTTGTTGGTCAGGACGAGGCTGGAGCCGTGTTGCTCAATGAGGTTCTTGCGTTTGAAGCCGGTGATCAGGCGGGAGACGGTTTCGCGGGAAGTGCCAATCATTCCGGCGATTTCTTCGTGGGTGAGGGTGAGCATGCGGCGATCGTGGGCGGTGTCGGCGATTCCCTTGGGCGGCTTTAGATCGAGGAGGAAGCGGGCGAATTTCTCGACGGCGGTGCCGGCGAGGCCCAAGTAGCGGATTTCCTGGCAGGTGGCGTAGTAGATGTGGCTGAGCATTTCGGCGACTTTGAGCGCGGCGTCGCCATGCTGGCGGAGAAAACCGAGGAAGGCGTCGCGGCGAATGAAGTTGGCTTGCGTGGGTTCGAGGACTTCGGCGGTGACCTCGTAAGGTCTTTCGGAGAGCGTGCTGGGGAGGCCGATGATTTCACCGGCGTCGGCGATGCGGAAGATGACGGATTTGCCGTTGGCGGCGCCGCCGTAGAGCTTTACGCGGCCGGTGCAGAGGATGAAGACGCCGCGAGGCTCCTGGCCTTCGACGAAGAGAATGGCGCCTTTGGGATACGTGGCCGAGGCGGAAATGGCGTCGAGACCGGCGAGCGCATCCTTGCCAAGATTGCAGAAGACGCGGTCCTTCAGAAGTGGGCAGGCGATGCAGTCCTCAATGACCTCGAGGCCGTAGGGTGTGTTCATGGCGCCCCCTGTAGCGACAGGAATTGCGAGGCGATACGCGACCGTTGAGTGGCGAGTATACGCTAGAGGGCGGAGTGTGACGAGCGTCACAGGTGAGGGCGACCGGGGGCACGGACGGCGGCCGAAAGCGAGTCTAGTCTGTGAGCAGAGACAGGCAACAGGAGGTGAGTGATGCTCGCAGCGAAACGGAAGGCCGAGAACGAAAACGGGAAGCAGGCGCAGGAGCGCGTGATGTTTCGGAATATTTTGCTGGCGTCGGATTATTCGGCGTCGGCGAATCTGGCGATGCCGTATGCCGCGGGTATGGCGCGGAGCTTTGGCGCGACGCTGTATGCGATGCACGTGCAGGAGCCGATCAATTACGCGCTGCCGCCGGTAACGTGGCAGGGGCTGGAGCTGACGCGGGAGATGGAGGAGAAGTTTCTGACCGAAGCGATCCGGCGAGATTTTCCGGAGGTGCGGCCGCATGTGTTGCATGCGGATGGCGTGGTGTGGCGCGCGATCGAGGCGGCGATCCGGAAGCATCAGATCGATCTGGTCGTGGTCGGAACCCGGGGGAGGACGGGGATCGGAAAGGCGCTGCTGGGATCGGTGGCGGAAGAGATTTTGCGGCACGCGCCGTGCCCGGTGCTGACCGTGGGGCCGCAAGCGTGTCATGAAGCGGGAAGGCGCGGGCGGATGTCGTCGATTTTGTTCGCGACGGATTTTGGCGCGGCGTCGTTGGCGGTAGCGCCGATTGCGGTGTCGCTGGCGGAGGAGTACCAGGCGAAACTGACGCTGCTGCATGTGATGGAGAAGCGCAGCGGAGGGCAAATGGAGATGCCTTGCGATGCAAGCGAGAAATGCGAGGAGAGGCTGCGGGCGCTGGTGGCGGAGGAGGCAAAGATGTGGTGCGAGCCGCATTTTGTGGTGGATTGCGGCGCGGGAGACCGGGCGGGCGCGGCGTGGGAGAGGATTTTGTGGCAGGCGCAGGCGCGCGAGGCGGATTTGATTGTGATGGGAGTACACGGGCCGGAAGGAGCTTTTTCCGGAGCGGATACGCATCTGGAGATTGCTACGGTGCATGGGGTGGTGGCGCATGCGCGGGTGCCAGTGTTGACGGTGCGGGGCGAGGCGAGGAACTAAGAGCGCGCGGACAGACTGCCTCATAATTGCGCGACGTTGGACATGGACGTTGCCGGGGAGTTTTTCTGTTGCTAGGCCCCTCGCCTGGAGACTTCCCGGCGCGTTTGTGTGCGTGGTAGTCGAAAGTAATCGAGCAATCCTGCCGAGATGGGGCGCAGCATGCTGCGCCCCTACACAAGACAACTAGAGTTTTACTTCGCTGATCTGGATCTGCGGCTGGAGATTGGTGTAGTTGGGGATGTCGGCGATGACTTCGGCGGCATGCGGAGTCCATGCTTCGACGAACGCGGGGATAGATTCGAAATACATGTGGCCCAGCGCGATGTAGAGAGGCGCGGAGCCGGGTGTACCGCCGGAGAGGCCGTGTTCCACGGCGGTGTTTTTTACAGCAGAGCCGAGAAGACGGCGGACCAAGGGCATGTGCTGCTCGCAGTAGTAAGTCATGTCGAACTTGGCGTTGGGTTGATGGGGGTAGAAGACGCTGACTTTGATCATTTTTTGCCTCGGCGATCGCGGAGTATGAACGATCAGACGCGGTACATGGTGATGCCGCTCATGAGTTTGGGGAAGAAGTCGGTGGATTTTTGGGGCATGACTTCGCCGGAGGTGGCGATGTTCCAGGTTTGGTCGACGCTGCAGGCGTTGAGCAGGAAGGCGACCTGGGCGGCGCGGCGGTCGACGGCGTCGAGTGCGGCGGAGGCTTCGCGTTCATAGGTGAGATTTTTTTCGGCGGTCGCGGCGGCGAGGGTGACGCCGAGCGCGGGTTCGAGGATGCCATCATGGAGGAGGACGACGTCGAGTTCGCGCTGGAGCGGGGAGACGTTGGGCAGAAGCTGGGCGAGATTGGCGCCGGGGCGGAGGGTAAGGACGTAGTAGGCGCCGCTTTTGCCGGCTTCAGGCGCGGGGTAGACGCCGATGGCGCGGGAGTCGCGGGCTTCGACGAGACGCTTTAAAAATTTGTCGCGCATGGCGGATTTCTCGACGTCGTTGGAAAAGTTAAAAACTTCGGCGGCGAACCATGGCTCGAGGTAGCGGCGCACGGTGGCCCAGGAAAAGTCGGGAATATTTGCGACCACGCGATGGGTCGGAAGAATTGTCAAACCTTCGCTGCGCGTATTGACGAAGGTCATCATCGCGGCTTCGTAGGGCGCGGACTCGATGGAACCGGCGGAATTGGTCGAGGTCGCGGGCGTCGCGCCGGTGGCGAGCGACGCAGCGGTTGCGGTTGCAACCGAGGCGGAGGCGCCTTCGATGTGTTCGGTGGCGGCAGTTGCGCCCGCGACCGTTGCGGCCAGCGATGGGCTCGCGGCGGTGGCGTCGCTTGCTTCGGCGCGATCGGGGAGAGCTTGCTCGCCTGCGTTTTCTTTGCGGCGCTCGTTGCGATAGTTGAGCGCGGTTTCGTAGCGATGATGGCCGTCGGCGATCACCAGTTTTTGATCGGCCATCGCTTTGTGAATGGCGTCGATGCGTTCCGGCTGCCAGACGACCCAGAGGCGGTGGATCACGTTGTACTCGTCGGTGAGTTCGGTGGCGGGGGCGGATTCGGATTCGGCCTGCGCGAAAATTTTGTCAATCACGCGGGCGGGATCGCTGTAGAGCAGGAAGAGCTGCCCGGTTTGGGTTTGCGTGTGGCGGAGGAGTTCGAGGCGGTCGGCTTTGGGGCCGGAGAGCGTGTGCTCGTGGCGGAAGACGACGCCGGCGGAATATTCCTCGAGTTTTCCCGCGCCGATGAATCCGCGGCGGGTCAGGCGCAGTTGCGTGCCGGGGACGGTGTACTCCTGCGTGTAGGAGTAGAAGCACGGACGCGAGTCGGGGACGACGACTTGTTCGCGAATCCAGCTCTCCAATGCGGCGGCGGCGCGGGTGTACACATTTTTTTCACCTTCAACGCCAGCGGGGGTGTCGCCGGGGAAGACGCGGCCTTTCTCGATGGCGATCAGGTTGTGCGGATCGGCGGCGTAATACTTGTCCTGCATCGCGGGGGAGATTTTGTCGTAGGGCTGGGTGAGGACGCGGTCGTACGCGACTTTGCTGGCGTTGTAGCGATAGGCGGGAAAGGGGTAGACCTGAGCCATATTAAAAATTTCTCCGGTGAGGCGGCGTTGGATTGTTTAGGGGATTATTTTACGCGAAGTCTGGCGATTTCCGAACTGGCGCAAAGGCAGAGTAGAGCATGCGGCGAAACTTTGAATGTTCGGTAGATACGGCGTGAATGTTGGAAGACTTACGAATGTGGAAATCGAAACTGGAAAGGGGCGATTTGAATGGCGCATGTTTTCGAGTTTCGATATTCGCTGACTGTTTACTGCACCATGTGACGAAGTTTGGCGGCCCAGACGGCAACGCCCTCGAGTGGTAACTGCTCGACGCCAAAGTCGCCGAGCATCTTCTTTAGAAATTTGTGATTTTCATTTTCCGGTTTAAAACCTATGTCGGTCACCGCATAGAATTCGTGGGAATAACGCCCTTTGAGCTGCTCCGCCTTATCTCGAATTTTCTGCGCAGTGTAGGCGAAAAGCTTGGCGTCGTCGGGCCTGCTCAGGGCGATCGTTTGTACGAAACCACGAATCAAGTCGTTGCGCAGATAACCGTAGTCGACGACCATCGGGTCACTGTCGCGTGTGTATTCCGAAACACGAACATCGGTTTGAATGCGGTTCCAGATGCCCGCCTGTCGAAATACCTGATTCATGTAGTCACGCATCCGGTCGCGAGTCGTTTCGCGACCCGGACGCGCCGGCGCGAAGTTTTGGCCGACAGCGACGCGTTCCTTGTAAAGACGGTCGATCTCGATATTGATATCGTCGGCGGTCGTCGCTTTTGGATCGGCGAGTTGGATCGACTGGCTGAGTGTGGCGTCCCATTTTTCGAGGACCTGGAGCCAATCTGTCGTGATGGATTGGGGGTTTCCCTCGCCATTGCGGAGCGTGCTGCGAATGGGACCTCCGTTGCCGTTGGATACCGCCGCGGCTACGAATCGGCTTTCCATGTGATCGCGCAGGCCGCGAAGGGTTTCCTCGTCGACGCGAGGGTGCAGGCATCGCAGGCGTTCGTATTCCTCTTCTTCCTGAATGAGGCGGAGGCGGCGTTCCCCGGTATGGGGATCGTAAAGAAGGATGCCGATGTTCACCCATTCGTCGCGGAGGAGATTGGGGACGTAGCGCAGAATGCGGTGCACCAGCGTGCGCTCGGCTGGCGCGCCGGGGATGTCTCCACTGGCGCTTTCAGGATCGCGATTGTTTTCGTCGGGCATCGGCGTTCCTCGTTATCCTCGGCTAAAACTCAGGCCCAAAAATTCAGCGCCAGTTGGGGAACGGCTGGCGGTTGCTGCGCTTGGCGTCCAGGATCAGTTCCTCCAGGCGATGCACGCGGCGGAGCAGCTGTTCGAGAAGACGGCTGAGCGCGTCGAAATCGTCGCAATACCATTCGGGCGGCACTTCCCTGGCGAATTCCTCCAGAACGCGGGGGCTGAAATTTTTCGCGCGACGGATCCAGGGGTCGAAGGTTTCCATTCCGATCACGCCTTCGTAGACGCGGTTGCGCGCGTACAGGCCCCGGAGAGGCGCATCGGGGTAGTTCCACTCGCCCGCGTTGAAGCAAAAACCCTGGTCGATCATGACGGTGCCGTAGCGTTCGCATTCCATGCCGGTTCCCGGCGAAGAACCCGGCGAGGAACTCTCCCCTGATGAAATGGTGCCGCGGCGGCCGGCTGCGCCACCCATCATTTTCCCGATTGGGCTCCCGACTGTGCTCTTGATGGGACTCCCGATTGGACTCCCGATCGGGCCGCGATGGCCGTTGCCGTTTTCGCCCTTGCGAAAGAACAGAGTCTGGCGGCCGTTGGTGTTGCACAGCCATTTGTCGAAGACCAACATCCCGGCGAAATCATGGATGTTTTCGACTTCGCGCAGCTGCTCGTCGGGCAAAAAGTCGTGCAAGGTCATGCGGCGCGGATCTCCGGGGTGAGCCGAGCCGAACTGGAGACCGGGACAGCACGGCGTGCTCGAGCGCGGCATTTCGATGCACAGCGCCGGAGTCCAGCGGATGAGATCGGCATCGACTTTCACGATTTCGACGCGCGGCACCGGAAGCCCCATGCGCGCGGCGATGCGATTGCCGAGCAGTTCATTGACCAGGACGCGGGAGTGCTGGGGGTTGTTCTGGAATTTCACGACGCAGTAGATGTTGTGGTCCTTGCCGTCGGTGCAGCGCATCAGGTGGGACTGGGCGCCGCCGCGCATGCGCCGGATTTGCTCCATGGCACGTATCATTTTAGTAATTTTTACAGTACGGAATGCGGGGAGGAATGGCAAGGAATTTCGTTTTGGGACGGGCCCAGTTCCAATTCGGGCAAGGTCGGATGCGGCATCGAATCGTGGGGGCAGGCTCAAGACGCAGTGATTTTGCGGACGTGGGGCGCAGTAAATGGAAGTAAAAAGGCCTCCCGCGGGTGCCGGAGGCCTGGAATTGTTTGCCGGACGCGAGTTGAGAAGGCTTAGCGCTTCTTTTTCTTCTTCGCCGGTTTCGCGGCTTTCTTCGCCTTCGCTTTGGGCTTGGCTTTTGCCTTGGCCTTTTTGGCGGGCTTTGCCGCTTTTTTGGCCGGGGCTTTTTTCGCGGCAGCCTTGGGCGCCGGCTTCGCCGGAGCGGGCTTTGTCGATTTGGGAGCAGGCCTGGCGGCCTTGGGAGCCGGAGCCTCGGCGGGTTCTTCGTCGCCCTCTTCGTCGCCGATGATCAGTTCCTCTTCTTCGGTCTCGACGACGTCCTCCCCGCCGAGTTCGTCGTCCTCTTCCAGCCCGGACAGCTCGTCTTCTTCAAAATTGTCCTTCTCGAGATCCATTCCATCCTCCCCAGGGGATTTTTTCCATTTCCGCCCGAGGCATCGCCTCCGGGGACGCCGGATGGCACGTGTCGAGTCGGTGTCGCTGCAACGGCCGGAGTGTTTTGCGTTTGCCTTGCTACGCGCTCCAAAGCCCTGCGCGTTGTTACCGTACTCGGCGCAAGGTTGTCAAGAGTCCTGCCGCGAAAAACGGGCAGAAACCATGGTTTCCAGGTTGGCAGGTTGGAAAGTTACACGTTCGGACTACGCCCAAACCGGCATAGGTCGCGCGAAGCCTTACGAATGGAAGCCGCCGAGTTGGGAGCCGGCACCTTGCAGGCTGAAGGTTTGCAGGATGACGTTTGGGCGGGCGCGGTTCGGGCGACATCGCGCGAACGCCATACGATGGGGAGCCGACTCGATCTGTTTAAAAATCAGTTTTTGTCGGAGGCGGGGGTGGCGGCCTGGGCGACGTGGGTGGTCTTTTTCTTCGCGGTGGCGCGGGACTTCGACGAGGCGGTTTCGGGCAGGCCTCCCTGGGTGTAAATACGAAGGACCATACCGCGGGCGACGTGGTTGGTTTTGAGGCGATTCCACTTTTTTACGTCGTCGGAACCGACGCTGAACTGGTCGGCAATACCGAGAAGCGTGTCGCCCTTGCGGACACGATAGCTCACGAGGCGGCGTTTGGTTTCGGCCTGCGCCTGGGTCGCCGGGATGATCAGCTTTTCGCCTGGATCGAGACCGGCGCCGCGTTCGAGGCTGTTGGCCTCGGCAATGGCTGCGGGGGTGACGTGGTATTTCTTGGCGATCGAGCCGAGGGTCTCGCCGCTTTCGACGCGGTGGCGGCGCCAGCTCACCCACTTGTCGGCGGGGATGTCGGCGATTTCGGCGGAGAATTTTTCGGCGCTGCCTACTGGCAGGCGTAACTCGAAAGTCGGGTCGTCCGGGGTGGCGAGGCGCAGCAGCGGCGGATTTAACGTGCGAAGCGTCTCGACGTCGACGTCGATCGTTTCGGCGACGAGGCGGAGGTCGATGGCGCGGCCGGGCTTTACGACGTCGGTCGTCACGGGCGTCTCGGGGTCGACCTGGACGCCGTAGTGCGCGGCGTCTTTCGCGATCAGTGTAAGCGCGAGGATGATTGGGACGTAATTCTTCGTTTCCTTGGGTAAAACGTTGCGGCGGTAAAGCTCCCAGAAGTCGGCATAGCCGGTGCGCTCGATGCCCTTTTGCACATTGCCCGGGCCGCAGTTGTAGGCGGCCATGGCGAGATACCAGTCGCCGAATAATCCGTAGAGATCGCGGAGATGCTGTGCGGCGGCGCGGGTCGCTTTTTCGGGATCCTGGCGCTCGTCGATCCACCAGGTGCGGCGGAGGCCGTACTGCTGGCCGCGATAGGCGACGAATTGCCACATCCCTCGCGCGCCTGCACGCGAAAGAGCCAAGGGCTGGAACGCGCTTTCGGCCTGCGCGAGATAGATAAGGTCCTGGGGCACACCTTCTTCTTTCAGAACGCGCGCGATCATGTCCTTGTAACGGCCCTGGCGTCGAAGACCGGCTTCGACGATGGCGCGCCCGCGCGGGGTCTGGAAGAAGTTCAAAAAGGAAAGGACTTCGTCGTTCACGGTCAGCGGAAGATCGTGGGAGCTGTTTTTCGCGGCGAGTTCGGCGCGATCTTTGAGGCGTGGGTCGACCGGGAAGGTCATCTCCGCCACTTCATCGATGGGAGCGGGAACAGCCGGGGCTTCCTGAAAACCGTCGCCGGCTTGAAAAGCCTGGAGTTCGTAGGTGTAGGTCGTGTCGACCACGCGATGAAAAAGTTCGTTGAGCTTGGGATCGCTATTCAGGTCGCGGCCGCTTTCGAGCATGAGGTCGAGGGCTTCGTCGAAATCTTTACGGGCGGCTTCGAGGTGGCCGGCTTTGTAGTTCTGCTGGCCGGAGGCGAATTTTTCTTCGACGCGGCTGATAAGACCTTCATTGTTAACGGGCTGCGCCTGTGGTCTTGGTTGCGCGCGGAAGAAGACGACTTGCGTGTGCGACGGGGTGCTCAACGGCAGTTTCGGCAGCAGAAACGGTGGGGCGCCCACGGGAATCGCGGTGGTGGCGGCGGAAGCGGTCTGCGGAGCGGGGCGGGTTGCAGGGACCCGAGCCTGCGCGGTCGTGTGTTTGGCAGAGTCGTCGCAGCCGGTCCATGCCAGGGAAACGGCTGCGGCTACGGCAATGCAAAACAGGTCGCGCTTCGCGTATCGGTACGTCAAGTCTGGGGGACCTCAGACTGACTATGGTAAGGAGCGGGGCGGAGGGTGGTCAACCGGTTCGAGGTACAGGGTGGGCGGACTGGGTACAGGGGACTGGGCTGGAAATTGGAAAATAGAAAATGGAAATTGGGGAGGTGAGTCGCACGCGGCAGCCTTCCTTCCAACTTCCATTTTCTATTTTCCAATTTCCAACTCAGGGCCAGTCGGGGAATAACGCGTCGACGGCGGGGTCGACCCAGTGTTCGTAGAAGGCGTCGTCGCAGTGTTTCAAATTGGAACCGTAGGTGGCGGCGAAGTGCCGGCCCCAGTGAGGGCGAGCGCCGTCGGCGTCGGTGAAGAAATATTCGTCGGAGAGGCGCCAGGAGCTGAAGACGCGGCCGGATTTTTTGGAGAGATTTTTGTCGGCTGCCAGGGCTGCGACGGCGCGGCCGGCGAAGAGAGGAGTTTCGGAGGCGAGGTAGTTGGGGTCTTTCTTGGCGGCGTCGCGCCAATTGGCTTCCGTGACGCCGAAATGCTCGAGCATGGCTTCGGAGCGGAGAAATCCGGGCGTGAGCGCGACGGCGGCGACGTTTTTCTTGCGGAGTTCGCGGGCCATGGCGAAGGCCAGGCGGATGACGGTGGTTTTGGTGAGGTCGTAGAAGAGGTGGCCGCGATAGCCATAGGAATCGCCGTCGCCGATTTCGACGATGAGGCCGGTCGGTCCATTTGCTGCCGATTCGATCAGCAGCGGCGCGGCAAAGTGGCTCGTCGTGACGTGGGTGTGAACGATGTTGTCCAGGTTCGCAAAACCCTTTTCGAGATTGAGCTGCCAGAAGAGTTTTCCAAAATCGGCATGTGTGAGTTCGGAGATGTCGTTGACGAGAATGTGGAGTTTGCTCTGCTCGTCGCGGATTTTCTGAATGACGTTTTTTACCTGGGCCGGGTCGATGTGGTCGGCGACGACGGCGACGCCCCTGCCGCCACGCGCGGTGACCAGGGCGGCGGTTTCGTCGATCGTTTCGGGGCGGTGGGCGTGATCGAACGGCGAAATTTTTTCACCTGTTTTGCGGGGAATGCGGTTCGCGGCCGTGCTGCGGCCGGTGCAGTAGACGGTGGCGCCGGCTTCGCCGAGGGCTAACGCGATGCCGCGGCCAACGCCGCGGGTGGCACCGGCGACGAGGGCGACGCGGCCGGTCAGATCGGGCGGGCGATATTCGGAGGGATTTTCCATGGAGCACCTCTGTACCGGGGATGAGAGCGATAATAAACGCTCATTCAGTAATGTCAAGGCGAAAATGAATGGGCATTCAGTTATACTGTCGGCCGCATGAGCCCGCGCCCGCGCGAAACGACCGACGAAGAGATCCTCGCCGCGACCGGGCGCGTGATGCAGCGGCTGGGGCCGGCGCAGATCACGCTGGCAGACGTGGCGCGCGAGGCTGGCGTCGTTCCCGCTACCCTCATTCAGCGATTTAAAACCAAGCGCGGGCTGTTGCTGGCGACGTGCCGGACGGCGCCGGAGATGGTGCCGCGACAATTCGCCGAAGCGCGGGCGAAGCACACTTCGCCGCTCGCGGCGCTCGTCGAGATTTACGCGGATTGCTCAGGCTTTGCGCCGACGCCCGAGGCTGTCGCGAATGGCCTGGCTTATCTGCAGGTGGATCTGACCGATCCGGAGTTTCACGTGATCACGCTCGCGCAGTTTCGCGCGCTGGAGCACGAGACGCGGCGGCTGCTGGACGCGGCGGTTGTGGCGCGGGAGCTTTGCGAATGCGATACCGGGCAGCTTGCCAGGTTGTTGCAGCATCTCAACGGTGGGGCGATGCTGGGCTGGGCGGTTTTCCGGGAGGGCACGCTGGAGCGCTGGGTTCGGCGGGAGGTTGAAGCCCTGCTACAGCCCTACCGGCGGCAAAAGCCGGTTCGAAAGCAGCGAGACAAGGGACTAAAAAAGCACTAGACAAAGGGGCAAAGCCGTGGTACGTTAAGGCTGCGTTTGTTGCTCTTGTATCGCCTACGTATGTGTGAAAGCGGTCGCAAGGTTCAAACTTGCGGCCTTTTTTTATGCCCGGAGGCGGCCCGTAACTCTGTAGAGGGGTTCGGAGTCGAGGCACCAGATAGCTTAATTATCGAGAACGCGCACCAATCAAGGTTGAGCGGGCTCAATGTGTGATCGCAACGCGGTCAACAGAAAAGAGTAGATGCAGTGAGTAAAGAACAAGGAACAGTGAAGTGGTTCAACGCGAGCAAGGGCTTTGGATTCATCCAGCGCCAGAGCGGTGAAGATGTATTCGTTCACTTCTCCGCCATTATGGCTGATGGCTACAAGTCGTTGAATGATGGCCAAGCGGTTGAATTCGAAGTGACCAAGGGCCCCAAGGGCCTGCAGGCCTCGAACGTCCAACCCCTCTAAGCTACTTCACACGTTGTAAAGATTCGGGCGGTGCGCTTCGGTGCACCGCCCGTTTTTTTTGCGCGGGCCGATTTCGCCCGGAGGGCGGTTGGCCGATGAGGATCTATTGAGATTCTTCGGCGTCCTTTGGACGCGCTCAAAAGGACAAGCGGGATTTGGGGTGACTAGGCGAGGCCGCCGCTGACCTGGAGGGCTTCACCGGTGATCCAACGGGCGGCGTCGGTGGCGAGGAAGCAGACGACGGAGGCGATTTCTTCCGGCGTGCCGAGACGGCCGAGGGCCGTGCGGCGGATGAGCGAGTCTTTGTATTCCTGAGGCGTGTCGGCGGCGAGTTCGGTTTCGACGAATCCGGGTAGGACGGTGTTGATAGTGATGCCGCGCGCGCCGAGCTCTTTCATGTAGCAGCGGGCGAGCTGTTCCAGCGCTCCTTTGGACATTTGATAGACGGCAAGCAGGCTGGTGGTCTGGGCGACGCGGCTGCCGCAGCTGGAGATGTTGATGATGCGGCCGTTGTCGCGCATGACGGGGACGGCGGCCTGGATGGTGAACATGGGGCCGCGGGCGTTGACGGCGAGCGTCCAGTCGAATTCCTGTTGCGTCATGTCGGCCATGGGGGTGCGGTTGCCGACGCCGGCGTTGTTGACGAGGATGTCGAGCGCGCCGAATTTTTCAATTGTGGCGGAGACGAGGCGCTGGATGTCCGAGATGCTTGCCATGTCGGCCTGGATTGCGATGGCGCGGCCACCCGCGCGTTCGACAGCGGCGACGGTTTCGGCCGCTTGAGCGGCGCTGTCGCGATGGTTGACAACGACGGAAGCGCCGGCGGCGGCGAGGGATTCGGCGATGGCGCGGCCGATGCCGCGGGATGCGCCGGTGACGATGGCAACTTTTTCCTTGAGGGATAGGGAGGGAGTTGGCATTTGTGGAACGGTTTTAGCAGAAATCGAGGATCTCGCAAACACTCCCGCGGAAACACGATCGCTACGGCGGACTTCCCTAATGGGGCGCCACCACAGAAAAAACGCAATGCTGAGAAGAGTCTGCGCCCGGGCAAGCTGGGGCGCAGCGTGCTGCGCCCCTACACAGAACTAGACGACGGCGAGGGCTTGGCGGAGGTCTTCGATTAGGTCGGCGGGGTCTTCGAGGCCGATGGAGACGCGGACGGTGCCGGGAGTGACGTGGGCTTTTTCGAGTTCGGCGAGGCTCATGTTGTAGTGCGACGTGTAGGCGGGGAGCACGACGAGGGATTCGACGCCGCCGAGGCTCGCGGCGAGTAGGAAGAGTTGGACGCTGTCGCAGAATTTTCGGGCGGCAGAGAGGCCGCCTTTTAGATCGAAGGCGAGCATCGAGCCGAAGCCGCGCATCTGGCGCTTGGCGAGCTTGTGGTCGGGATGCGACGCGAGGCCGGGGTAGTGGACGCGCGCGACTTTCGGATGCTTTTCGAGATATTTGGCGATGGCGATTGCGTTCTCGCCCTGGCGCTTTACGCGGAGCGCGAGCGTCTTGATACCGCGGCTGAGGAGGAAGGCGGCTTCGGGATCCATCGAGCCGCCGAGGTAGATGACCATGTGCTGGATCTTGTCCATCCATGCGCGGCTGCCGGCGACGGCGCCGGCGATGACGTCGGAATGGCCCGCAAGACCTTTGGTGGCGCTGTGGACGACCATGTCGAAGCCAAGCGAGAGCGGCTGTTGCAGAACCGGCGTTGCAAAGGTGTTGTCGATGATGGCGACGAGATTGTGTTTTTTGGCGAAGGCGATGGCTTTGTGGAGGTCGACGAGGCGCACGGTGGGGTTGGTGGGCGTCTCGATGTAGAGGACTTTGGTGAGCGGGGAGAGAAGATTTTCAATGCCCGCGAGATCGGTTTCGACCTGGCGCACGGTGATGCCGAGACCCGGGAAGACGTCGCGCATGAGGCGGTAGGTGCCGCCGTAGAGTTGGGCGGAGGAGATAACTTCGTCGCCGGATTTCAGCGCGGCGAGGAGCGCGTGGGAGATGGCGGCCATGCCCGAGGCGGTGACGACGGCGGCTTCGGCGCCTTCGAGGGCGGCGATTTTGCCTTCGGCGATGGCGAGCGATGGGTTGCCGTAACGGGTGTAGATGTAGGCTTTGCTTTTGCCTTCGGCCCAGCGCTTCATTTCGGCGGTCGAGGAGAAGGTGAAAGTGGAAGTGCGGCTGATGGGCGCGCTGACGGGGCCGCCGACACCGTGGCGGTTGCCTTCGCCGGCGTGGATGGCTTGGGTTTGGGCGCCAAGTTGGCGCGGTGTCGATTTTGCCTTGGCGGATTTTTTGGACGAGGCGGTTTTCATAGTTTCGCCATTTTGCGCCGCGGCGGGCGATGCGGCAAAGCGCCAAATTGGCGAGTGCGCAACCGAGCGTGAATCGCACAAGCGGGAAGCATTGGCGGGCACGAAATTCGAGGCCAGCGGAATACGTAATATAACTGTCCGTACTCACTGCAGGAGGTTCCCGTGGTGGCTTGTTTATTCGCGCTTGGATTCTGGGTTGGGTCGGCGATAACGCCTGGCGAAGCGGTCAACGATTTGTGGATTTTGTTCGCGGCGTACTGGCTCGTGTCGGCGCTGAAGCGAAAGAAGACGAAGCAGCGCGAGTCGATCTTGCAGCGGCTCGTGTATATCGCGCCGATATTCATCGCGGTATTTCTGCTCTATAACCCGCGCACCGATTTCGGATTTCTGGGGATTTCCTTCGTGCCGCGCACGCT
>Ga0209006_10002661_pt1 | contig 16253 bp, 14 predicted proteins | sample JacPin_JW_Ref_O2_FD_188567 | JGI IMG/M metagenome (GOLD analysis project Ga0209006, IMG submission 188567) | Forest soil microbial communities from Algoma, Ontario, Canada - Jack Pine, Ontario site 1_JW_Ref_O2 (SPAdes) (version 2) | ecosystem: Environmental > Terrestrial > Soil > Boreal... | reverse complement strand
GTGGTTTTGTGGCCGACATATGCTACGCCGGCGCCAAAACCGTTCTGCGGCGCGATGCTTCCCACGGCGATGTGCAAAGGCTGACCGGTAAAAAGTTCTTCGGCACAGCCGAAAAACTTGGCGATGTCACCGCAATTTTCTTTTAGTTTATCAAGCTCGTTGGGAGAGTCCACTCTTGCCGGAGCAGGCTGCGTCGTCTGCGCCCGGGCCGCTCCGGCTGCGAATAAGAGAAAAACCAAGAAGATGCGCCTCACGATCCCTCCTTCATTTTTTTGCGGGCTTGGCGCCGTGCGTGTGCAGGATCGCAGTGGCCCGGTGAATGTAGGCGCTGACATCGCCTTCGGTTTTTAACGATTGGGGATCGATCGCCAGGATTGCCGCCAACTCTTCCAGATGCTTGAGCAGGGCTTCGCGAAGATGCAGCGTCTGAGACCGCAGCAGAAGGCCCGCCGGCCTGTTTGGATTGTAGGCGCCTCGCGGCGTTTTAGGCACAAGGATTGCATTCGAAGGGGTGGCCATCATTGTCCTCCTAGTTTGAAGAATGGAATGTCTGAATCGGGCCGCGTCTGGTCCGACAGCAAATCCAGAAAAGTGTTTGCCTGTTTCTCGCGGACGGTTCGCTTGGCGTCTCCCTGGAGGAAGAACTTGGTTACCGTTCCCGGGATGCAAGCGTGTTCGAAGATTCGGCAGTTGGCAGGATCTTCGGGACCTGGGACTACCGTCCCTTTGGGGATGTAGGGCGACACAGCGATAGCCGGCACGCGCACGCCCAGGCGGTCAAAATTGAATGTTTCGCCTGTGCCGGTGTCCGTAGGCTTCGCGAAATAGCCGTCCGGGGTGCATTGCGGCGGAACGACGTGATCGTAGATTCCACCGTGCTCGTCGTAAACGACTAAAAGCAGCGTGCTGTTCCAAAGAGCCGGGTTTGTCCGGATAGCGTTGTATGTATTGGCGATAAACCGCTCACCCTCTTGAATGTTGTGATCCGGGTGCTGATCCGATGCCAGAATCTCACCACCGCCGGGACCCGGATGGTCGTTATAGCAGGGCTCGATGAAACTATACTCAGGGAGTTCGTTGGAGGCACAGTCAGAGATGAATTGGTCATAGCCGCCAAAAATCTGCGGCTGGTTCTTCAACAGATTCACGATCTCCATCGTCGAGCTTTGCTGGTCGTAGTAATAAATCTTTGCCGTGTGCCCGGCTTGTATCATGCGCTCGTAGATACTCGGAATCGGGTCCAGGACATAAAACAGGTCCATACCGACCTGGCCAAACGACGTCCCATAGTGCGCAAACGCGCGGTTGCAAATCGTCGGCCCGGGAATGGAAGAAAACCAGCCGTTAAAGACCGCAAATTGCGTGGCGAGCGTCGCGAGCACCGGTAACTTGTCCGGAGTGAAGTAATACATGATGTTGTGCGAACGGTTCACGTCATTCGTCTGCGTGAAATAATCCTTGACGAATCCCTGCATGTTGGCGACGCGTCCCGGCCCCGGCGGCGCGCCCCCGTACACTTGAAGATCTACGCCCGGAAAATGGTGATCCGGATCGGGATCGAGCTGGCCTTGGAATTTGGCGTTGGGCTGAACCTTTACGATCGCCCCTTGCGTGTCGGGATTGGACTCGTTTCCCGTGAGGCCATTGATTTTGGGATATTTCTTCTGGCCGTTTTCCATTACCAAGCTCAGTCCGCCCAGCATGTGGTCAAACGACCGATTCTCCATCATGAGCACAACAATGTGTTTCAGGTTGTCCAACCCAACCGACATACACACCCCCACATATTTTCAGAGTTTGGCTGGTTCTCTGCAGGTAGTGACTTCGGACCGCCGAAACGTTTCATCGTCGCGATCCACTATTTGCATAACAGCGTAGTCGTCAAACGTCTCTGGTCAACGATGGATCCCAGACGGGGGTGACGGAATGGAAACTTAGGAAACGTAGCGGGATTACTCCGGCGGGCTAACAACGGCAGACTAACCCTGGCGGAACAACCTAGGCAGACCAAGCGGTTATTCCTGCCCAGCATGGAGGTATGAATGTTCGGCTCGCAAGTCCTCGAAGTCGTGATCGGCCTCACGCTGATCTACCTGGTTCTCAGCATCGGCTGCTCATTCCTCAAAGAAGTCATCGCCGCCCTTTTCTCGCTTCGCGCCAAGACGCTCGAAAAAGGCGTCCGCAACATGCTCAAGAACGGCCCGAACGACTTCGCAGCGCAGATTTTCGCGCACCCCTTAATTAAGGCCACCGCGCCCGAAGGCCAAAAACCTTCCTACATCGCAGCGCGCATGTTCGCCGCCGCCCTCTTCGACATCGTCGCCCCCGCCGACGCCACCCAACCGCGCACCATCCAATCCTTGCGCGCCGGCGTTGCTCAAATTCCCGACGCCCAGTTGCGCGCCACGCTGCTCAACATGATCGACTCCGCCGGCGGCGATATCGACGCAGCGCGCCTCAGAGTCGAACACTGGTTCGACGACACCATGGCTCGCGTCACCGGTTGGTACAAACGCATGGCACAAAAGATCATCTTCGTCGCCGGACTCGCGCTCTGCGCGGCCGTCAATGCCGACACGCTGATGATCGTCAAGGAACTATGGAGCGACCAAGCCCTTCGCAGCGCCATGGTTGCGCAAGCCGGGCAAAGGGTTCAATCTACAAACCCAGCCGATTACCTCAGCCAAGAGAGTTCTTTACAGCAAGTCGCCGCAGAAATACGCGGCGTCACCACGCCGCCTATTGGATGGTCGCGAGACTCGAAAGACGTCCGCATTTGGCCAGGTGCGGTCGGAGATCAGGCCTTGAAAGTTCTGGGAATTCTGCTCTCCTCCTTTGCCATCGTCATGGGCGCGCCCTTCTGGTTTGACATGCTCAACAACATCATCAACTTACGATTGTCGGGGAATCCGCCGCCGGTGCGCGGAGTCGAGGCCTCCAGCAAGTAGCCGCGAGTAGAAAGATCGGACGGCAGGTTCCAGCGAATCGAAGATACGAGAGGAGCGCTAATCATGAACGCAGGCCAAAAACAAGTCCGCCTCGCAGGCAGCACAAAGCACAAGTTGCCCGACGCAGAGGTCGTCGGCGAAGTGCCAAGCGCCGAATTCCGCGTGACCGTCACCGTTCGCCGCCGCAACGAGCTTCCCTCCATCGAAGCGCAGAGCAAGCAGAAGCCCGGCGACCGCACCTACATGACGCGCGAAGAACACGCCGCTAAACACGGCGCGGATCCAGCCGACATCGCCAAAGTCGAAGCCTTCGCCAAAGAAAACGGCCTTCGCGTCGGAGACACGAACCCCAGCCAGCGTACCGTCACACTTTCCGGCACCGCTCCAGCCTACAGCAAAGCGTTCGGCGTCGAACTCAAGATGTACAATGCTGGCGACGTGGCCTATCGCGGCCGAGAAGGCGACATCCTCATCCCCGAGAATTTGCAAGGCATCATCACCAGCGTCACAGGGCTCGACAATCGCCCTTTCGCTAAGCCCCATTACCGCATCCGCCGCGGCTCGGCTCGCGCAGCAGGCGCAGCACGGACCACGGCCGAGACCTCCGCCTCAGCCGCGTCCATCCCATCTGGATTCACGCCGCTCCAGCTCGCCTCGCTTTACAACTTCCCAAAAAATCTCGACGGCACCGGCCAAACCATCGCGATCCTCGAACTAGGCGGTGGCTTTCATCCGCAGGAACTGACCACCTACTTCCAGAGTCTGGGCATCGCCAAACCGCCCAGCGTGACGGCAGCTAGTTATCCGAATGGCGGCATGAACGACCCCGGCACAAACGCCCTCGATCCTAATAATCCCGACGTAGAAGTCATGCTCGATATCGAAGTCTCCGGCGCGATCGCTCCAGGCGCAAAAATCGTCGTCTACTTTGCACCGGATGCCAGCGACCAAAGTTTTCTAGGCGTGATGAATGCCATCATCACGGACGCCGTGAATAAACCCAACATCGTTTCCATCAGCTGGGGCGGTCCCGAAGAATCCGCCACCACGCAATTCCAAAACGAATTCGATCAGCTAGTGCAATCCGCGGCACACCTTGGCATAACCGTCTGCGTCGCCGCGGGCGACAACGGCTCGGCAGACTTTGCCGCCGACGATCCCAATTGGGATAAAAAAGCGCACGTAGACTTCCCCGCCTCCGATCCCTTCGTGCTGGCCTGCGGAGGCACGCAGTTGACCTCCTCAAGCGGAACGATTTCCAAGGAAGTAGTCTGGGACGATGGCACAAATGACGGCACCGGTGGCGGAGTAAGCCGCGTCTTCGCGCTGCCAAGCTATCAACAAAGCGCAGGAGTGCCCAAGGCTGCCGATCCCGCCGGTCCAGTGATGCGCGGCATACCGGACGTTGCCGGCGATGCCGCTCCCGCATCCGGCTATCGCATCCTTTGCGATGGCACGAGTTTCCCCGATCCTTCGCAGGGACTTCCTCCCGTGGGCGGCACCAGCGCTGTTGCGCCGCTCTGGGCCGGCCTAATCGCCCGCATCAATCAAGGCCTCAACAAGCCCGCCGGCTTCCTTAATCCTCTGCTTTACGCCGCACCCGCCAACGCCACGTTCCGCGACATCACCCAAGGCACCAACGGCGACTACAAAGCCGACAGAGGCTGGGACGCCTGCACCGGCCTCGGCACGCCCAACGGACAAAACTTGCTGCAGGCCCTGTCGTCCTAAGTGCGAGGCACATTTCGCCTTGGGCGCGCTCAGCGTCGGACAAAAGAACCACGGCGAGCCGCGCTTAACGGAAGCGCCGCTCGCCGTGGTTGTTTGCCTAGCTTAAACGGCCGAAATCTAAACGGTCTTCCCGAGCTGAGCTTTGAGGTCGCGAGCGTTGAGAATTTCCATCGCACGTTGCAGCAACTGCTCGAACTCGCAGCGCTCGATCCTCGGCCCGGCGTGAGCGACCTCCTGACTCTGTGTCCCCACGACAGGGCCCTGCTCAAGTCCCTGAATATTGCAGTGCTCTAAATTCACCGGCACACCCCTTACGGAAAAATTGCTGGACCTAAAGTAGTGCGCGGGAAGGCAAACTCGTTTCACCCTTTCGCATTCTCGGCTCTGCGAGTCGCCGGTTACGCAGCGGCAAAGGTTTGCATTCGACCGCGGGTGTCAGGACCCGGCGTAAAACTGGAAAGGCGCCCAGTAGTAGGGCTTTTTGAATACAGAATTCGCTTTGGGGGATCGTAAGAGGGAGAGCTTCGCCTCGCGTAGAGCCGAGGCTGGGTCTTGGCCGCGGCTAAGCCCTTTGTAAAAGGCGTCCATGAGCTGGGCCGTTGATGGAGCATTGCTGACTTCCCAGAGCGCCCCTATAACGTTATGAGCGCCAGCCCGCAGAAAAGCCCAGGAGAGGCCAACCAAACCCTCGCCGGAATACGTTCGTTTTCCGGAACCGTTGCAAGCAGAAATCGTCACCAATTCTGCATTCAGATGACGAGTTACGATATCCCTGGCATAAAGTTTGTAAGTATCGCTCGCCGGTTCCTTGCTTAGGATCACGGCGGATTCGAGGGGCTGTGTGCGGCTTGCGGTGCCGTGCGTGACGAAGTGCAGATAGGCGTAGCGCTCAGGGCTGCTCCCAAGGTAGGCACCAGGCGTAGCTTGTTCACGCTTCAAAACCGTGCGATGTGATTCGGAGAAGTGGCCTTCAACAATTTTCATTTCCTCTTCAGCCTCGGGAAGGGGTTCGAATTCGTCGCTCGCTCTCAACGCGTCTCCCACCAATAGCAGATTCTTCTGTTTAGGGGGCGGCCGGTTGGCGCCGGAAGCCAGCAAAGTGAGAGAACTGGCTGTGCTGAGGGTCACGTCTTCTATCCAGAAGTGCGGCCTAGGTCCGGGGACAATCAAGGTCTCGAAGTTTAAAGAATACAGGCTTCCATCAGGCAGCAGAATCACGCGCGTATTCTGCGCGATGAACTTCTCCGCCGGCGCCACAAGCATTGCGTACAGCTTCTCGCCAGCGGCCAGTTCAGTTTCAGCCACATCTTTCGAGCCCGCAACCGCTTCGCTATACGATTTAACTGCGGGATCGATCTCAGAAGCCGGTGGCAGCGTAAGGCATGTTGTCTTGGCCGAAGTGATAACCCAAAGATAGGAGTGCTCTTGGCCGACCCAGTAGAAAAGCAACGTTGCGTGCGAGAGCCGGGGATTCTGCTGAAGCTGAACACTTCCCGAAGAGAATTTGGCGGTTTTAGCAGGAGCCCCGAGCCCTTCCTCAAGAATCTGCGCACGACTCAGTTCCGCGATCTTTAGGCCGTCTTGCTGCCTGCCGTGCGCGATCAAGAATTCAACGTAGTCGTCATAGAACTCAATGGCACCGGAAAGGAAGCTCAGCCGCAATTCGAGTTGGGTAATCGTGGAGCCCGCCGCCTCGATGGTGTCAATGGATTCGCTGTATTCCCGCTCGGCCTCTTTTGGCAAGCCTTGGACATCGTGTAGTTTCGCAAGCCTCGCTTGTGCCTCCCAACGCGAAGGAGTATCCGCGTCGGGATCCTGAAGCACACTTTGGAGGAGTTTCTCAGCTTGGGCGAAATGGCGCCTAATTGTCTCGATGCGGCCGGACAGAAGCAATGACTGAAGCGTCCCAAAATGATCTAGGCCAGCCTCCTCCAACTCGAGGGCCTCCTGAACTCTTTGTTCCGCCTGGTCCAGTCGGCCCGTCTTCAAACAAATCAAGGCGAGAGCATTGAGAGCTGTGGTGATTGTCTCCTTATCGTCCAATCTTCGACCAACCTCCAAAGCCCGATTGAGATTCGTTTCGGCCGAGCTATAGTTGCGTTTGGCCTGGTAAGCGTCCGCGATTCCAGTCAGCCAATAGGCTCCGTAGCCTGTAAGGGCGCTCTTTTCCGACATGTCCTCCCCTTGCTTAAAAAATTCGAGAGAACTTTCGAAATCGCCCAACTGAGAATACGCCCAGCCTAAATTGCCCAAGTTGGTCGCCACCACGCTTTGCATGCCTAAAGAGCGGGCCAGCCGCAAAGCTTCTTGGCTGCGGTCAATGGCTTGGTCGTAGTGCTCCAGACTAATCGCTACAAAGGCCAGATTCCCGAGAGCCCTCGCCTCTTGGCTCGCCTTCTTTTGTTGACGGGCCATTGCTAAAGCCTGGCGAAATGTTTCTTCGGCCTCTAACTTCTTCTTCTCAGCGACTTCCAGCGAGCCTCGAGCATTCAAAATCTCACTCAAAAGCTGCGGTTGAAAGGAATTGGCCAGACGTTCCGCCGTTGCAATCTCCTGTTCTGCATCCGCGAACCTCTGATCATAGGTATGCGCAATACCTTCAAACATGGGCTTTTTAACTGCGATGTCGCTGGAGGATAAAGAAGCGGGTAGATCTGCCTTCAATAAGGATAGCGCCTCTTCTGGCGCCGATTGAGAAATCAGAATCTGAGCCTTCAGAATGCGGAAACGCCAATCCCATTCTTGGCTTCTGCCGCCATACTGCTTAATCGCTCCGTTTGCTTCGGCTAAGGCAGTGGCGAGATCCCCGTGCAGGATTCTGGACTCAATCTCATTGGAAGTAGCGAAAGGATCTTGGTGCGAGCGACAACTGGTGCATGCGATGACGGTGGCCAAAACGAACGAGCAAGCAATTGAAAACCTCAGGGAACGGGCGGCATGGGCTTTCCGTTCGTACCTGATTCCGAAGCGGTACCAGCACCGCCATCGGGGGAGCCCAACTTGAAGCGAAGCATGGTCAAGGTCAGAGCTCCAGGTTCGACAAAGAGCTCGGCCAAAGCGATTTCGCCAAAATGAGGAATGTGAAGGACATGGCCATCGATCTCGAACCCGCGGAGCTTCCGCAAGCCTGCATCGACCTCGATCCTGTCCACGAGTGAGCAAAGTGCCACTCCGCCTTCGACTCCGGTTCTCTTTTCGGGTCTCTTATCGCTCTTGAGATTATCCTTCAATTCGGCAAATGTTTTCGAATTAAGCAGAAGATCGTGGCGAAGTATCACTTTCACTTCGTGCCCACCGAGTCGAAGGTTTTCAAAGTGGCTGCCCAAAGCAATGATGTGGCCTTCTTTGATCGTGGTGTCAGTCGTGTACTCAGCGGTGAGTCGGGAAACGATTCTGTCCGCGGTCAGGAAGTCCAGGAGCTTCAATCCTTCGAGAACCGCGGTGGCGCTCGTCGTCACGATCGTGTCGTCCTGCCAGCTTCCTGAAACGTGAGTCTCGCCCAATTTAAAAGAGGCCAGCCTCGGAACGTTAAAATTTTCGACTCGCGAGTGGGCATGGCCGCCAATCGTGGGTAGCGAGGTGGCCGCCTGTGCCGCGATGGGGACATCGATCGGGCGAACAAAGTGGGCGCTGAAAGAGTGGCCTTTAGCGTTGAAATGGAAAGGGATACGCTGCTCGGTGCTCATTGGGGGACACCTCAGTGAACTGAAACGGAGCCTAATATTCTTTCATCTATTGAATAAATTCAACCGCAAATGTGAGCCGCTGAGCTTCCTTCTGGTTTACCGCTTGGCCATTGCCATCGGAGCTCTCGAAAAAGACTAGGGTGTACCTGCCAGGGCTCTCGACACCACCGCTAACGGGCAAGGACACGGTCTGGTATTTCTTGTCGCCACTAATGTGACCGGATTTCACAGACCGACCAGCTTGGTCCCGTAGCTGCCAATCATACTCACTAAACGTGCCAGTCGGCGTGAAGTCAAAGGTTAGTGTGAAGCTTTCCCCCGTGCGGACTCGCACCTTGCTCGCCGTATCATCATCTTCATTTCCGCCGCGCACGCTGCCACGCAGTTGGAAGGAGGAACTAATGATCTGTCCCGTCTGGTTCGAAGAGGAATTCTTCAATCGAGGGACAACAACCCCGTTCTGGTAGCCGATGAAGAGCAGAAGCGCCGCAAATACAGGAACCGCGAAGGCCGGCCGTAGCAGCCAACCGAACCACCCGCCGGCCGCTGGCACAGCCGGAACAAGTCTCCTTCCCCCAACAGCTTCCGGCACTTCTTCGCGAATCGCCTGTCGTGCGCTTTCCATGAAGGTCGCGGTCGCTTTGATCTCTTCAGCGCACGCCGAGCAATCGAAGTAGTGTTCTTCGTACTCTGCGTGCTGCTCCTTCGGAAGTTCCCCGAGGAGGTACTTTTCGGCGGCGTGTAGCCGCAGTGCTTCGTTATGGTCCATGTTTGTCATCCGAGGAGTAGTGCAGGCGGGAGTCTGTTCGTTTCATGTCTCCTCCCCAGCAGAGAGCCTCCCGGACAGCCCTTCCCGGTCTTTCTCATACAAAACCCTGAACTTATCCTTGGCCCGGTGCAGCAAAACCCGGAAATAGTCGCGGTCCACTCCAAATAGCGCGCAGACTTCGTCCTTCTCCTTCTCCTCCAGGAAATAGGCGCGGAGCAGATCGCGGTCCTTCTTAGGTAGCTCCTCGATGATCTGGCGGACCCGTTCCTTCATTTGCCTGGAAATCAGCAAGCCTTCCGTGTCCAGCGCATGATCCGGCAGTTCGAGGTAAGTGTCGTCCCACGGACTGGTTCGCGACGTGGCGCGGTAGAACTCCTGTATCACATTGTTGCAGATGCCGTTTACGAAGGCCCCAAAACGCTCCGGCTGGCGTACCCCATCCTTACGCAGCGTAACTAGCACCCTTATATAGGTCTCTTGGCGGAGGTCTTCGACGGTTTCCGAGGCGAGCATCCTCGCTCGCAATTTGATCCGCAGGAGCTGATCAAAATACGTCACGAAATGCTGTTCCGTCGAGGGATCTCCCTCGCGGAGGCGCTCCACGTATTCCCTGGTGAATGCGAAGAGTTCCACGTAGCCCTCGAATTTGTTGCCGAGGAGTATAGCTGTGCCCCCCAACCGGAGCAATCTTTCCCGTTTTGAACTGAAACGGGTGAAACGAAATGTCTGCCTCCTGCACTATTCGGTTGTAGGAACCCACGAAAGCTTGGGCGTCCTGCTGCGAAGGGACGGTTCCCCTGTCCCCCGCGTGTCCCACCAGGGCGCATCCGAGTCGGACCTGGACCCACGAGGATGCGCCTCCCCCCAAACGGGGAGGACCAATGAATTCGGAGGCTCCGTGTCACGTTCTTTGCAAAACCACAGTCTTTCCAATCCTGCATGCCGCGCGCTCGATTCGAACGCGTTGAGTACTGATGCGCCGACACTCAGTATGTGCTACACCAGTTCGCGAATCACCGCACTCAACATTGAGTTTGTTGCCAAACCAAATGAAGCGCACAAAGTCCACGCCGCTTTGCCCGCCGCGATCAACGGCGCACTCGGAGAAGTCGCCGGTTTCGCGGGAAGTTTCGTCATGATCGCAAACCATGAGGCGCGCCTCGTCACCGTTGTCACGCTGTGGTCCGGCGAAGATCGCATGCAACGCTGCAGCGAAAACGTACGCTGGGTGCGCGCCCTGCTGGCACCGTACCTGGATCGCTGCTTGCGCGTCCAAACCCTTGCCGCCTACGTACCGGGCGCGACGCAAGCTTCGCCACTATTGCAGCCATTCGAACAACCATGCTCCGAAGAACCGTTCGAGACAGCTCTGCGCGAGGAGCAATCGCTGTGCGTCGCCTGAAGCTATGCGTTGCGCGAAAAACGTACGGCAACGCTTGAGCGCCCTCGCGACATCCAAGTTTCATCGAAGTTCTATGAAGAGACGAGCAGCGTGGGAGTTTCTAGAGTGAGTTGGGGGCCATATCAACGATGTCTGAAGATAAGATCTGTGCAGTGGATTTTTGTGAAGGGGCCGCGGTGGCTTCACTGGCCCAACAAGACTTTTGCCTGAGCCACTTCATCGAACTCTGCTACGAAAACTTGCAACGCATTGATCCCCGCGGTCAGAAGATGGGCCGCGTGAATCTCGATCTCGCTTCGCTGCGCGCATTCATCGAGGAGTGTTCGCACCGGACACTGGAGGTCGCTTTGCACTGCGAGGATATCGACAATTTGCAGCGCGGCCGCTTATTGGACATTCTCCTTTGGGCCGGCGAACTCTTTCTTTTGTTGCGCGTTCCCTCGCGCGGGTTCGCGGATTCCCTTCTAGAGGAACACGACCCTCTTCTCACTCGCCTCGCTGCTCGCCATTTCTAGAATCCTGGCGGAGGTATCCTGTCTGCCAAAAAACGCAACCGGCGTCGGTCAGTCTTTGCCTTCGCCGGCTTTGAGTTTCTTCAATTCCCTTTCACGGTCTAGATAACTTTCGCCGCTCGTGATCCACGTGGCGGCGGGTTCGTCCTTCAAATAATGGCCAAACCAAGCGAAGATGCGGCGCTGGTAATCTATTTGATTGGGTTTCTTGCGGAGGCCGTGGTCCTCGCCGGCGTATTCGAGCAGGACTACGTTCTTTTTTGCGCGGCGCGCGATGTTGTAGAGCTCGACGCCTTGATGGAAAAAGACCGTTCCGTCGCTGTCGCCCACTTCGATCAGGAGTGGCGTAGTCATATTTTGTACGCCGAAAACAGCGGAGTTGCGAATGTAGGCTTGCAGGTCTTCGTAGAGGGGTACTTCCATGCGCTGCTGGCCGGTTTCGATGTGATCGGTTTCAGCGATGCCCGAGCTCCAGTGGTGATTTCCGTAGTTGCTGACGAGATCGGTGATGGGAGCGCCTGCAACGGCGGCGGCAAAGAAGTCCGTCGTGTGCGTGGCGAGATAGACGGAGTCAAAACCTCCCCAGGAATGGCCCATGACGCCTACCTTTTTAGGATCGATGACATTCATTTGAATGACGCGCTTGACGGCCGAGGTGACGCAATCGACGACCGAGACGCCTGGATCGCGGGGACGAAAAACGATGTCCGGCTCGAGCAGGAAATAGCCGTGGCTGGTGATGGCGCCCGCGTTGTAGTAGTTGCGCTCCGAGGGTGGGCTGTATTGATGCAGGCCGTCTGAGAGCTTTTCATACATGTAGACGACCATGGGATATTTTTTGGCTGGGTCGTAGCCTGCAGGATAGTAGAGCGCTCCCTGCAGGTGCTCGCCGTGGCTGTTTTTGTAATCGATCAGCTCTTCTTTGCCCCATGCGTAGTTGCTCTGGAATGTGTTTGTCTTGGTGACTTGTTTGGGATCTTTCAGGTCGGAACCGCCGACAAAAGCGTTGGGCGATTCCGTAAACGTTTGGACGACGTACGCGAAGACGTCCGTGTCTTTGGCTTTCCCGAGACGGTCGACGCTCTTATCCTGCCAAACGAGATGTTCCTCAGTAGGTTTTCCGGAAGGACCCGGATTGAGACGCGCGTAGCCGGATTTTTTCGTCCAGATGCCGAACATGCTGAGGTACAGCGGCTTATCGGGGTCGATGAACTCGTCGCGCGGATTTAGTTTTACGTAACGATGTCGGACTTGGTCCGTTGCGCCGTCAGTAAGTTTTGTGGCGTGAGCGCCATCGGGCGAAACCTGCCATAGATCAAATTTGTCGTACAGGATGATGCTCGCGTCGTCTTTCGTCCATCCTGCAAAGCCGAACGCGGGCTTCTGTTTGATGGTGTAATCGGCTTCGAGGTCCGCGAATGCCGTGGGGACGGTCTTCGTGATGTTGACGACGGCGCGCGTGGCCGTGTTCACCGTCCAATAGTGATTATCGTGAAAGTAGAGAAGATAGCGGCCCGCGGGACTGGCTTCGAGATAATAGTCGTCATTAAGGCGGTCCTGAATTTTTGCGCGATTGCCTGTGGCGAGATCGACGAAGTAGACGTCTGCCGCGGGCCTGCCAATGCTGCGTTCCATCGCGTAGGCGGACCAGTTCGCGGCATAAGCTGTTTGCTGATGGTTGAATGGGACTATTTCTTCGTCAAGATCTTTGCCAAGCGGGACAAACTGCCCGTGCTGCAAATGCCAGGCGCACAGAATATTCTTCTCGCGATCACGCTTGGCACTGAGCCTCTGCTTGGGCATGACTTCCGCGTCGCGCGCGCTCCAGACGGCAACGGTGGCCGGGTCTTCGGCGTCTTTTTTCTTATCTTTATCTTTGTCTTTATCTTTATCTCTCGCTTCGGAGCCGGACTTTGCTGAGTCTGCTTTTGGGGAGTCTCCGCTACTCTCTTTTTCAGACTTTTTGGGTTCGGCGATTTTTTCTTCCCATTTGGCCATGCCTAGAAAAACCATCTCGCCATCTTCGGACCAAGACGGTTTGTGAAACGAGACCGTGCGCATCCCCGCGGGAAACTGTGCGTCTCCCGTCGGATCGTAAGTGTGGCTGGCTTCGGAAGCGTCTCCGAGATGGGTCCAGGCGAGCGCAATCTGGGTCGCGCTTTCGCGGTGGTCATCGGACTTCGAGCGTAGGACCGCGAGATCGGCGCCATCTTTGCGCCAAACCAAGCCGCTGTAAATGGACGCGGAGGAATCGAGCACGCGAACGGATGCGTTTTCGGAATTGAAAAGCTGCACACCGTTGCCAGTTTTATCTTCCGAATTAATGGTCATGGCGAGGAGCGTGCCGCGCTTAGGCAGATCCTGCCATGCAAATTCAGAAACGTTGCCAAAAGAAGTGTCGTGTCCGGAAGAGAGTTGGCGGAGGATCAGTGTGGCGCCGGGCGTGTCTTCGCTTTCCGTGTTCGCGGCGGCGTCGGGCGCGTCTTTTTTCTCAGGCGCATAGCGGCGCATGGCGAGATACGTTCCCGTGGGAGCGAAGGAGAAAGACTCGATGCCGTCGACGACGATTTGTTCACCGGTCGAGAGATTTAGAAGGCCGAGCTTTCTTTGCACGGGCTTCTTGTCTTTTTTCATCTTCTCTTCTTGCGCTTCGGAGTAGCCGATGGCGTAAGCGACCCAGTGTGAGTCGGAAGAAAAAACAGGTTGCGTGCCGAAAGAGGCGGTCTTGGTGGTGCCGTCGGCGATGCTCGTGACGCGCAGCTCGTTTTCGCGATTGGAGCGGTTGATTCCATAGGCGAGCCACTTGCCGTCCGGCGAGAGGCCGCCGAATTCGCGAGGGACGGCGAGCGATTCCCACTGGCCGTAGTCAGCCGGCTGCACCGGTGATTTCGTTTGTCCGTGGAGCGAAGTACAGCCGAACGCCAAAATGAGTGCCGTTACAGTTCTACGCATCGCGCGCCTTCCTTTTTGGTGAAACTGACCGGATCGAGCACGCGCATTGTGCCTGCGGGGGCGGGGTCGACGCAAGCGGAGAGAGCGACCCCCTCCGCCCCGCCTTTTTCGTGAGCGGATTCTAAAGAGCTCTAAGTGCTGTGTTTTTGGAAGTGCGGATTCTAAAGGGGTTAGGCTTGTTCGGCGCTGCATGCAAAGCCCCAGCGGGAGTGGAGGTGGAATTTTAACACCGAGGGCGCAGAGTTCAGGGAGAGGAGCGCGAGGAGGAGGATACCGGGGCAGGTTGAGGGCGGCTCGAAGTTCGGCGCGGATGGCGAGAGAAACATGGGACGTGGTAGCAGGAGGAGTGCGTGGTTGTCAATCACTTTATTATAACATTTAGTACTCATTCGAATGCGGTGCGCGGATTCGAATGCGACTGGCGGAAGTCGCAGAACCGGGAGTTGGCCTCGTATGGATAGGTTTGATATGACTGTGGAGATGTGTACAAAAGTCAGAAAACCGGCCCTCCGAAAAAAGGCGGGCACCCCGGCCCGGGTTTTGGCGTTTTAGTCTTTAGGCGTGGTAGCTGCGGGTTCCGCCTCGACGATGACTTCGATGTCTGCACCCTTTTTGAGACTAACGGGATTGCCTTTCGGATCGTGCAAGGTGTTTTCGACGCGAATCTCTCGATATAGCTCGTCGGCGCCTTCGATGGCAATCTGAACTTTGTCCGGCTCATCGGGGCTAGGGGATGGGATGATCTTTTCGACGACGCCTGGCAGCGTAACGGTGGCTTTGTCTGTCGATTCCGTTTTGCCGCTCGATTGATCATTCATGTCGTGTCCTCCATGTTCCTTGGTCAAGCGCACAGCATGCAACCCGTGGGATTCAGCGCAGATGACATTTACATAGACGCCCGCCGTGCGGGAACCTGATCTCCCCGGACGCAGAAGAGAGAGGTTGCAAATACAATTATTGGCCGTCACGTCTGGAGGAGAACGCCAGAATGATTGGACAATCGCCAATGGCAAGCCGGCCTTCACCCTGGATCGACTCATCCACCTTTCTTGTGCTTGAAGAACTCGACTTGTTTAAGCCGTTTTTCTGCCTCCTTCTTGGTCTTGTACGGCCCACCCAAGTTCTTGCCGGTTTTCTCCGAGAGCACACGGTAACCGCCCGAGACCTTTTTAATCATGGCGAATCACCCCTGGCTTTGCTCTGGCAGGATGGGACTTGCCCAACTTTGCCAAGCTGGAAATCGAATCGCATAAAGTATCCATTCGAGGGTATCTTCGGAATACAGAGTTTCCTTGAGCTTGACGTTGACCATCCTGTACGCCGCCATTGCAAGAATCCACGCTCGACAACTACAGCACGCACGGCATGGACGGCTATGGAGGCGATTGGTTGACCATCGGCAGTGTTCGTGCGCCCCCCTTTGTGGCGCAGATTGCGGATACGGAGTGGACGAAGGACGGGAAGTTGCGGCATCCCGCATTTTTGGGCTTACGCGACGACAAAAGCGCGCAAGATGTACACAGAGAGGAGGGGTGAGTGAAATCTTCGAAGGAAAACAAGAGCTTGCGAATTTCAAATCCCGACAAGATTTTTTGGCCTGAGGAAGGCTACACCAAGGGAGACCTGGCTGCATTCTATGCCGGCGTCTTTCCGTGGCTTCAGCCTTACGTTAAAGACAGGATTCTGACGGCGGAGCGTTGCCCGGACGGGCTGCGGGGCCAGTGCTTTTATCAAAAAGAGGTGCCGAAAGGAATGCCTGTGGGAACGCCGACAAAGCGCATCGAGACCAGCAGCGGCTCGCGGCCGTTCACGAACTACGTGGTCGGAGGATCACTTGAGACGCAAATCGCGCTGGTCAGTCTCGGCTGCATCCCGATCCATGTGACCGGTTCGCGGGCAAAGGCCTTTCCAAAACCGGATTGGGTATGTTTTGACCTGGACCCAATGACGGGATCGTTTCAAGATGCGGCGCGCGCGTCCAAGTACGTAAAAGAAGCTCTCGACGAGCTAAAGCTGGTTTCCTTTCCGAAAACGTCGGGAAGCCGGGGATTGCACATTTTTGTGCCGATCAAGGTCGCGCCGACGGCGGATGAGGTTTTGCGATTTGCGGAAAAACTGTGTGCGCTGGTGGCAAAAAGAAATCCCAAGGAACTAACGACAGAGCATTCCATCGCGGCACGGCGAGATCGCGTCTATCTCGATCCTTTTCGCAATGGCGCTGTACAAACGGTGGTGGCGCCGTATTCGGTAAGG
>Ga0209006_10002660_pt1 | contig 16270 bp, 17 predicted proteins | sample JacPin_JW_Ref_O2_FD_188567 | JGI IMG/M metagenome (GOLD analysis project Ga0209006, IMG submission 188567) | Forest soil microbial communities from Algoma, Ontario, Canada - Jack Pine, Ontario site 1_JW_Ref_O2 (SPAdes) (version 2) | ecosystem: Environmental > Terrestrial > Soil > Boreal... | reverse complement strand
TTGCAGTTCCTTCTGACTCAACGCGTATGTCCTTCCTCTCATGGAGTGACATTTTCACGTTGCTGTTAGCGGGTGACAGAATTATGGAGCTAAAACAGCTCGCAGACGGCAGCTTGCCAGTCCAGAGTGTGTGTCATCAGAATGTGGACAGGTTTATCAAAGAGAATTCGGGGTACAAGGTTGTCCGAGGCTGGGTGACTTACGCAGACTTTGGTCTATCGGTTGGGTTGACTGCACACTCGGTAATTCAAGACCGAGACGGACAACTCATCGACATTACGCCATTGGGGAACGAACGCGACCGCCCCGGAATGAGATTCGTTCGCCACATTGGAACCGAGCAGGAGTTCAGGTCGATGAGGGACTGCGGTATTAGCATTGAGTGTCCCATCGGGAGATAGGTGTCGTCCTCCGAAATATCGTTCCACTGAAGGCCGGGTGCCGCGGAAAGCTGCCTGAATCCTGTTAGCCCGCACCTAGGGCTCTCTCACGTAGTCTCCGATCCGCCAGCAAAGAAATCCACAGCCCTCGTGTGACATCTGACCTTGCGCCTCAATTCGAACTCCCTTCATAATCGCTAAAGCAGAGGCAGTGGGTCTAACTCAACAGCAAAGCGGTCCGAGCCTGAAATCGGCACGTAACTCCTTTGTTTCACGTATTTTGACCTCTAAGTCCTTCGTTCGACGGTATTTGCGGATAAACTCGCGTAGTCGGCCCGTAGTCGGCGAACCGAATTGGCGCTAAGTCGATGATTCCACACGGGAGCGGGTGGAAAAGGAGGGAGAATTGGGGGATGGGGGGGGGGAGATGACAAACTGGTAAACTTTGGAAACGGATTCGCTCGGGTGCCCAACCCTTGTCGCGTTTTCCGCGACAGGGTGGGGGTTTTGACTTCCACTCTCGGGAATCGAAAGCCGTAAACGTGGGACACACGCCGATTCGCCTAAACGGCGCGATACACCCCCAGCACCTTGACGAACTCCGCGACCTCGCCCAGATGGCGCAGCGCGTTGCGCGCAGCTTCGTCGTCGCCGCGCAGGAAGTCGACGTAGAACACATACTCCCAGGGTCGCCCGCGCATAGGCCGCGACTCAATTTTGCTCAAGCTGATGTCGCGCAGCGCAAAAACGCTCAGGGATTTAAAGAGCGCTCCGGGAGTATTGGTAACTTTGAAGGCAATAGAAGTTTTGTCGGCGCCGTGAGAAATGGGGAACGGTTGATCCGCACCGCTTCCCTTCTGCCGCTTTTTCTTCCGAGCGGCGATCTTGCGGATCAGAAAAAAACGAGTGAAATTATTCTTGTCGTCTTCAATCCCCGCCGCCAGAATCTTCCCCGAATATTCCGCCGCCGCCTGTTTTCCCGCGATTCCGGCCGCATCCATCAGCTTGTCCGCGACCACATGCTTCACGCTGCCCGCCGTATCGTAAAACGGCACCGCTTCAATCTTCGGATGCGCGCGAAAAAAATCGCGGCACTGATCGAGAGCCACCGGGTGCGACAGCACCCGCCGCAACGCATCCAATTTCGCGCCCGGAGCCGCAATCACGTTGTGCACGATGCGCAAAAGATATTCGGCTTCGATATAGACGTCGCGCGCCACAAGAAGATCGGCGTGCTCAGCCACCGTTCCCGCCAGCGTGTTCTCAATGGGAATAACAGCGGCGTCCGCCGATCCGCTCTCCACGCGGTCAAACACTTCAGCCGAACGCGCACACGGAATCACGCTGCATCGCGGCGCCATGCGTTGCGCCGCTTCGTGGCTGAACGATCCCAGTTCGCCCTGAATGGCAACCGTCATTTTCATTGCAGATTTCATCGCCAAGGCAAGGTATCTGGAGAAGCGTGGTCAGTGCAAATCAATTCTCTTTCTCTCTACCAGGAACGGAGGCAGCCGCGAACGCCGATCCTACGCGGCCTTCAGCTCCTTGCGCAGCAGAAACGCGTCTGCCCCATCGGCGTAGTAGCCTGGAATCGCTTCCATGACTTCATACCCGTGGCGCTTGTAAAAAAGCAGAGCTCCCTGGTTGTCGACTGCGGTCTCCAGGTTCACCGCGAGCGATCCGCTATGCCGCAAGCGATCTTCCGCAGCCAGAAGAAGTTGCGATCCCAAGCCGGACCGCCGAGCCGAGGCAACAACATCGATAGTAATGATGTGCCCCATCGCACCCGCCTGCGCGATGATGAAGCCGCCGATTTTATGCGCGTCACCTGTTTCTTGCGCCGTATCGGCCGCATCCTGTACCGCAACCATGGTAAAAGCTCCCCGCCGCCGCATGAAAAATCGCAACTCCTGCCGCGAATAAGCGATTGCCCCGGAGAAACACACCTGATCGATGCGCCACAGAGTCTCCAGATCATCGGGATTACCCTCACGAAGCGTAAAGGCCACGCAGCAATTCTACGGCCTCTTGCTTCCGCTTCCGGGACGCCTGAAAGCCGAGAGCCCGAAACCCGAAGCCCGAAGCCGGCTGCGTTTTCCACAGACCCTCCCTTTCGTGAGCAAAAAAAGCCGCAGAACAATCGATTGTCCTCTTGCTTCCGCCGCAACCTCGGAATTACCATCGGCATCAGAGGAAGCGTTGTGGTTGGCCTGTTGCTCATCGACGTCGCCGGGGCAGTCGTGGCATTGGGACTGTGGTATCTGCTTTTCGCCACCTACAATCGCCGTCGCGGCGCCGAAGCGTTGCGCTGGGTTCAGTCGGCCTGCACGGGAAAAGGCCGCATCCTCGAATCGCGCTGGCTTGGCACTTCGAACCTGCACGCGCGTCTTCATTTCCCTTCCCGCTGGTTTGAAAACGCGCACGTCACCGTCAAATTTCGCCCGCGCGCTCTGCCTGTGCCATGGCTGCTGAGCTGCTGGCACAAACAAAAAGAGACTCTCACCTTCGAGGCCGATCTCGGCGGCTCACCCAGCTTCCATCTGCAGGTAGTGCGGCACCGCTGGTGCGCCCACAGCCGTGGCGTTACCGCCCGCCAGCGCAACGAACGCGAATGGGATGTCTGCCAGCCCGGTCCCATTATTCTCACGACGCGCACGCACTGGAAGCAGGATCCAACGCCCGAACTCAGCGCGCTGATGACCGTCCGGCAACAAGATGTCTTGCAGGTCTGTTTCCGTCCGGAGTCACCGCAGTTTTCCGCGACCGTTTCGCTCGATGCGCTGGCCGATCCGCAAAGCGCCGCCGGCTTCCTGAACACTCTCCGCGAGCTAGCCGCCGGAGCTTCGGCTCATCGGCAGTAACTCTTCTTTCCTTCCTATTTCCTTCCTATTCACAGAAAAGAACTCGAAGTGGAAAATCCCGCCTAGTTCGGCAGGCGCTTCTTCGGATTTTCTAGCAAACGGTCTCGGGGATGTTCTAACGTGGGAAGTTCCAATAGAAGATCGTCAATCGAACTAAGAGCTCCCGCCAACAGTTCCGACGGCCGTTCCGCGGGCGATTTGGCCGTGGCGAGCTTGCGCTGTGCTTCGGCGATCATGCTTCGAATCGCGCGGATTTTCTTGCGCGAGTTCATAGTGTCGCTGTCCTGTCATCAGGCGCGAAGCCGCTTCAGCGAGGCCAGCAGCAGCCCCGGGACGGCATCAGTTTTGGAGAGCACTTCCCGAATGCCCGCCGCCTGGGCTTCGGTCGAAAGCCGATCGTGGATGTGCAGCGTCAGCATGACCATGGCGGTCTGAGGAGCAACCTCGGCAATCGCTCGGGCCGCCTGAAGTCCGTTCATAACCGGCATTTGCAAATCCAGAATCACCACGTCGGGACGCAGCTCGCGAACTTTTTCCACCGCTATGGCGCCGTTTTCCGCCTCGCCGCAAACGGTCATTTCACCGTCGCTCTCAATGCACCGGCGCAGGGAACGCCGGATTGAAACGTTGTCGTCGACAATGAGCACCGTACCAGACACGTTGAACCTCTCGATGCCCTAGGCAAGCTGCTGGCGGTGTCTAGCCTTGCTGAGCGACTAACGCTTTGGGACGGGCTATCTCAACGATACTCGAGATGCCCTCGCTGTAAATACAGGCCACACTGTACGATAGCGCACATTTGTAAGTCCAGTCTAAAGTTGGTCCGAAATCCATCTGGGAAAGGTTCTTGAGTTCCGAATTGGGCAGGGCACCGGAGGGAGCCGCTGTTTGTGCCGCCCACCGTACGCCGGCCCATGCGATAATTTGCCCTTCCCCCAAACGAGAAACTGGCTATGCCTTCACCGGGAGAGATAGCTCAGATCAGGGCTGAGATCAAGAGGCTGGAAAAGGCCCGCGATGATTGTACCGATAGCGGCATCCGGGAGCGAATCGAGGCCTGGATCGTGGAACGGAAAAACGCGCTGGCGTCCGGCACCAAGCCCAAGTAACGGGGATTCATTCCATGCCACGAATGGCAGAAGAATTTTCTTGAGCTATGCGCCTGACGTAGCACTCCTCGTGAACGGCCGCCCCACTCTCGTGCACGCACAAGTCGAATCGCAGCTCAACCGGCCTGCTGCAAAGTTTACAGGGTATTTCCGGGAATGGGCGGCTACCCGTAAGCGCCTCCCTGGAACAGGCAAGATCAGCGTAGGCGCAATGCAAGAGTAGAGCTGAGCAATAGAGACCTATTTATCTTCCAGCCTCGCGCACGAACCGCAGAGCGTTCCGGCTTGGGTCCTGTGACACGTCACTGGTCTCCCACAGACCTGCACCGAATGCTCTCCTGTGGAAGTACACCGCTCGACTGCCCGCCCCAATTTCGAAACGCGACATAAATTAAAGAGTACAATTAAGTAGTCTCTTCTAGCATCCCTCCGCCGCGCCCTCCGGGTGACGGTTCCTTGCGACAAACAGACAGCGTTTTCGCTGCGCAAGGAGCCCGCAATGGCCGCCAATCGAGCTGCACCTGTTAGGCCGTCCCTCAAGCTGACCCCGAATGACGGAGACGGAAATCGGATTCATAATCAAATCCTCATCGATCTTCCGCAAAAAGAGCGCGAAATTCTACTCCCCAAACTCGAATTTGTGCGCCTGATGGTTCACCAGATTCTCCACGAACCCGGCGACACTCTGAAATCGGTATATTTCTGCAACGGCGGCTTGATCTCCGTTCTCACCGTATTCTCCGACGGCAAATCGGTGGAAGTTGGCCTGATCGGCAAGGAAGGCCTGGTGGGTTTGCCGCTGGTTGCTGGCTTCCACTCTTCCGCGACGCGCACCATCGTGCAGATTGAAGCCACCGCTTTTCGCATCGAGGGCACGACGCTATTGGACCTTCTGCCACAGTGTCCCACACTCGAGCGCCGGCTACACCAGGCTTCGCAAATCATGGCTATGGAAGTAACCCAGATCGCCGCCTGCAACCGGCTGCATGAAGTCGACCAGCGATTGGCCAGATGGCTGTTAATGAGTGCCGACCGAATCGGCTCGGATGAGGTGCCGCTGACCCAGGAATTGCTGGCCCAGATGCTGGGAACCCGGCGCGCCAGCGTAACCGTGGCCGCGGGATTCTTACAAAAAGCCGGACTCATCTCCTACACGCGCGGAGATGTAAAGATCGTCGACCGGGACGGCCTGGAAGACGAAGCCTGCGAATGCTACCGCATCATGCAGCGGCAAACCCGGAATTGGGCGCGCGGGGCAAAGTAGCCGCAGTGTCCTCCGTTCCGTAGGGTACAAACATGTGATCAAAACCGGACAGACTTGTCGGCACTGTCCGTGTAGGATTCCAGAATCTTATCCGCAAGGTATAAGCCAATGGAGGAGCAATCGAAGCATCGAGGCTGGCTTCTCTACCGGCAGATCCCTAATGCGGATTCCAGCGCCAATCGAGCTTCCGTAAACCGAGGTTCCATAAACCCAGGTTCAATAAACCCAGCCTGCGGCAAACTGATTCAGTTCGCCGACCTTTCTCGCGACACTGCTGCCGCACTCGAGATCGAAAAATGCTTGCGCGAAGTATCCCTCAAGATAAACAAAACGCAAGAAGCGCAACGATTGGAGTTGGGGATAAGACTTCACGACCAGTTGGGCCGCTCTCTTGGCTTGATAAACTCGAACCGGACAGCTTTTGTTTCTTTCCCCGAAGAACATGTTCGGCAAATTCGCGCTCACTTAAGCCTCGTGTATCCGACGGCGGTAAGGGTGGAGAGCTCCCAGCTAAGATCCGCGCCGCTTGCAGGCCGATCGACCGCGCTTGCATCCGGTTAAGACGCAAAAGAAATGCGGTCAGAGTTTAGACCGGGATAAATCTCTTTTATCCTTCGCATCACCTTTTTCGATTGTCGGAAAACCCACAGCCGCGATATGCTTCCCTGTTGATTACCAGCCATTGCAATCCCAGTACGTTAAGTTCCATTTAAATTCACGTGGAGAGTGAAGGAGATTCATGTCCAGCGAGCTGCGCAATTTTTTGGCACTAACCTACGACGAACTCGAAGACCACAATCTGGAAGCGAAAGAGCAGCGCAGTAAGCGGGTCGCGATCGGCACCATTCAGGAAGAACGGTTGCGGTATCTGACCGACGAAAAACGCATCAAGGCCGTCACCGTGCTCTTCAGCGATCTCGAGGGCCGGTTGCACATGCTCGATTACGACAAAAAATTTCTCATAAAGAGCTGGGACAATCTCACCTTCGACGGTTCGTCGATTCGCGGCTTCACCGCGCAGCGCGAAAGCGATCTCCGCCTGGGCATCGACTGGTCCGCGTTTTATTGGGGCCCGGCCGACGTCTTCGGTTCAGGCAAGGTGCTGGTGTTCGGTGAGGTCATCGATAAAGGCGGCACTCCGTATAGCGCCGACATTCGCGGCGTGCTCAAGGGCTACGCCGAAGGTCTTTACAAAAAGCACGGATACACGCTGAATGCGGCCAACGAAATCGAAGGCTTCCTGTTCAAAAGCCCCGACGCCGAGCGCCATTACAACGAGAGCGGAAAATTCGAATACGTCAATACCGGCGGTTACTATCACTCGCTGCCCGGCGACCCGTTGCGCACCTTTATCGATACCACAGCGGAAGTCCAGCGTGCCATGGCCTTCCAGAACGAAAAAGATCACCCCGAGGTCGCGCCTTCGCAATTTGAAATTAACTACGGCTATGGCGAAGTCGTCGCCGCCGCCGATCAGATTCAGCTCTACAAGCTGATCTGCCGCCAGGTTGCCACCAACATGGGATTGACCGCGTCGTTCCTGCCCAAGCCAGTCGTCGGCGTCAACGGCAGCGGCATGCATACCAACGTTTCGATCAGCGAAAAAGGCAAGAATCTTTTCTGGGATGCGAAGGGCGAGGAAAAGCTCAGCAAGATGGGATGGCAGTTCATCGATCGCATTCTCACCCACGGCAACGATCTTTGCCTGCTGCTCAATGCCAGCGTGAATGCCTATCGGCGTCTCGATCCGCATTTCGAAGCGCCGAATCAGATCAAGGCTTCGGCCGTCGATCGCGGCTCCATGATTCGTATTCCTATCGGCAACGAAAAGAGCATGCGGGTGGAAGTGCGCTCGGTCTCGCCCGATGCCAATCCTTACATGGTGATGCTCTCGATCTTCAAAACCGGGCTTGACGGCGAAACTGCGAAAATCAAGAACTTGCGCCAGGCCGAACGCTACCTGCCCGACAACATCTATACCGCGCTGGACGACTTCCGCAAGGCGGATTGGACCGACGATCTGCTGGGCGAGGACGTGAAAGGCCGCTATGCGGACCTGAAGCAGGCCGCCGCCGACCGTTGCCCGCGTTCACTGGGAACTTTCGTGAAAGCTCCGGAAGTGCAGTTCCACCACGAGGTCTACAACCAGTATTTGTGGAACATGTTCTAGAGGCAAAGTTTCAAGGTTTCAGAGTTTCAAGGTTTCAAATGCCCCGGCTACGGCTGGGGCTTTTTTGTGGAAGATTTCAAAAACGAGGATGAGGGCGGGGCACCAGTTACAATGCGCTGCGGAGGATTCATGGGGAAATCGCGCAGGGAGTTTTTGACTCAGACGGCACTCGGGTTGTTGGCTGCGGCCACGGCGCATCGGAGCCTGGCGCAGAGTTCTGACGAACTGCCGCCCGCTTCTCCCGGTGCGTTCGGCACGGCCCCGCCAGTTGGGCCTGAAGTTTCAACGACAACGTTTGCCGAAGCGGAGAAACTGGTGCAGTTTCCGTTGACGCCGAGCGAGCGCGAGATGGCCGCCACGAGTTGGCGCAGGACCATGGCATCGCTTTACGAACGCCGCACCGGGCCGCGTAAGTTGGCGCTCGAAACGACGCTGGCGCCAGCATCGCGCTGGAATCCGGTGCTTCCCGGCATGAAAGCCGGTCCTGATCGCGATCAATTCGTGCGCAGCCAGACTGATCCCGGTCCACTGCCCACGAACGATGAAGACATCGCCTTCGCTTCGGTGACTCAGCTTTCGCGCTGGATCGAGCTGCGCAAGCTCACTTCGGATCGGCTGACGCGGATTTATCTCAAGCGGCTGGAGCAGTTCGATTCCAGGCTGCACTGCGTCATCACGCTCACCCGCGACCTGGCGCTAGCCCAAGCCAAGAAAGCCGATGAAGAAATCGCCGCCGGAAATTACCGCGGGCCGCTGCACGGCATTCCGTGGGGAGCGAAAGACCTTCTCGACACCGCCGGAATCCGCACCACTTACGGCGCGGAGCCGTTTCGCGATCGCATGCCGGCTGAGGATGCGGTCGTCGTGAAGCGGCTGCACGAAGCGGGCGCGGTGCTCGTGGCCAAGTTGAGTCTGGGTGCGCTGGCGCTCAATGACGTCTGGTTTGGCGGACAAACGATGAATCCGTGGCTGCTGGAAGAAGGTTCGTCGGGATCGAGCGCGGGGCCGGGCGCGGCGGTAGCGGCGGGATTGGTTGCCTTTGCCATCGGCAGCGAGACTGGTGGCAGCATTGTGAGTCCGTCGATGCGCTGCGGAGTAAACGGGCTGCGTCCCACTTATGGCCGCGTGGCGCGCACTGGGGCGATGACACTGTGCTGGTCGCTCGACAAGCTTGGGCCGATGGCGCGTTCGGTGGAAGATACGATGCTTGTGCTACACGCCATCTCGGGGCCTGACGCTGGCGATGTAGCCAGCGTTCCGAGCAAGCTTGACTTCGATGCTGGCGCGTCCGTGCAAGGTCTACGCGTCGGATATTTTCCTCGCTGGCTGCACGATAATCCTGCGACCGAAGTGGATCGTGCGGCTGTCGATATCGTGAAGAAGGTCGGAATGGTTCCGGTGGAGATGGACATTCCCGACTGGCCCTACGATTCGCTCAACCTGATCCTGTTTGCCGAAGGCGCGGCGGCGTTTGAAGAATTGACTTTGAGTGGTGGAATCAACCAACTCAAAGCGCAGGTGCCGGACGCGTGGCCGAACATTTTTCGTGAAGCGCGTTTTCTTTCCGCCGTCGACTTCGTGCAAGCGGACCGGCTGCGGCGAAAGATTGCTCAGGAGATGATCCGCGTGTTCGCTGACGTGGATCTGCTTCTGGTGCCGTCACTGCGGGACGAGATGCTGACTATCACCAACTTCACCGGGCATCCATCGCTGACACTGCGCGCTGGGTTCATCGAAGTGGCGAAAGCACGTAGCGATTGGGCGCCTGATCCAAAGCATCCGATGCCGCACTTCTCGCCGCCTCGCCGCGTGCCGCATGGCGTTACGCTGATTGGGCAGCTGTTCGACGAAGGCACAATCGCGAAAGCCGGGCTGGCTCTGGAGCGGGCGTTTGGCGTGGTGAGTGAGCGTCCGCCGGGGTTTTAGGGTGCGTGGTGCCCAGCCTTGCAAGAGAGAAGCGTCAAGGTGCTGGGGGCGTATCGCGCCGTTTAGGCGAATTCGGCCTCCCAAGTTTACCAGTTTGTCATCTCCCCCCCACCCCCCAATTCTCCCTCCTTTTCTGCCAACTCCCGTTTGGAATCATTGACTTAGCTCCAATTCGGGTGGTCAACTACGGGCCTAGTACGCGAATTCGTCCGCAAATACCGTCGAACAAAGGACTTAGAGGTCAAAATACGTGAAACAAAGGAGTTACGTGTCGGCTTCTGGCTCGGGCCGTGTTCGCTGTTCGAGTTGGACGCACTGCCTCTGCTTTAGCGATTATGAAGCGAGTTCGGATTGAGGCGCAAGGTCAGATGTCACACGAGGGCTGTGGATTTCTTTCCGTTGGACCGGCCGGACTAAATGAGCGAGCGCGGGATCACGGGATTCGAGCGGTCCCCCAAGTCTCGCAAAACTGGCGTGACCTCCGGCCCCATGCCCCGGTGGAATCATCACGGGGCATGAATATACGAGATACACATGTGTCTAGTGAATTACCCTTGCTGCTTCAATGACTTGGAGTATATTTTCCATCGTGGCAGGAGTGTGGCGCATTGACGTTACTCGACTGGGCGAATAAGCAATACGACGACATCAAGGGGAATTTCAAATGGGCGCTGCTCGCCGCTCTTTGGTGGCTGATAGTTCATTACGGAAAGAAATTGCTGTTGCTAATTCCAAATATTCCGGGATGGGCGGTCACCGCCATATTGCTCTGTTTTTCGCTCGTAGTGTTTTTCTGGCTTGCGAAGTCGGGGAATCATATGATCAGCCAGGCGGCTCAATCGCCTGCCGCCCTAGTTCCGGGAATTCCCACGCTGTCTGCATTATTGGGACAAAATCCAAACATTACGTTCGATGCGAAGAAGTTTTTTGCACTTGCGCACTATAGCCCAGTTACGGCAGAGATTGAGAAAAACATCAGGACTATCGCCGAACAAAATTCTCCGAACGATAAAGAGGGGTTTTATGCCCGGTTTATTGGTGTTGGGATTGTCGCGTACCAGCATGACATGACGTGGTTCACTATTTACGGGAGTCAAATGGACGCCTTGGCAGAGTTGAATTCTAGGGGTCTGGTTCCTGTTGCGGATTTGAAGAAGCACTACGACAAGGCGGTTTTGGCTTATCCCAAGACGTTCGCTAATTACTCATTCGAGCAGTGGTTAAGCTATATGCAATCTCGCATGTTGATCGCGAGGTATCCAAGCCTTATGGTGGAGCTATCATTTAATGGGAAAGATTTCTTGAAGTACTTAGCGCACGTCGGACGTAATGTTCATGGTGGCAAAGCAAACTGAGTTTCGGGAATCCGATATTATGCGCGGGGTTTCGTGGGGGCCGGCCCAGCCTTCCGCCTCGGGGTCTGCGATCACGCACGCGAGGTCAAGGTCCCCTCTCCATTGATGAGTTCGTAGCGGTCTGTCGCGGAAACCGCGATGAGGGTGGTGTGCCGGCGCGGGTTTCTGAGTAAACTAAGGCTTGGCGGCTGTCTTGGGTCTCGCAAAATCGGCGAGACCTGGGCACCCGGCTATAATCGCCGATATCATGCTAGGCGCAAACGCACTGTCGGTCATCGTTGCTGTTTCCAGTTCAGCGGTAGCCATCGTGCTAGCGGCATTTAGCTTTTACGAGCGATAGCGACGTGAAGAGCAGGAAACTCTTATTCACGCGCTCGAATACTTGACCGGAGGTTCGCAAAATCGAAGCGTAGGCATCGCGCTCATCGAAGGTCTTTGGTACAGAGGCCATCCCAATCATCGGGCGGTTATTCCTGCCCTCACAAATCAAGCTGTCTACCTCTTGCTCCAAACAACGAGCAAGGGGCGTCACCAATTTCACAATTGGCTACGCATCATGAATCTCATCATGCGTGTCCCGTCGGAGGAGTCGCTTCGAAGCTGTTATGTCGAGATCCTTGAAGCGCTAACGACTAGAACTGATCCTGCCACGCTCGAAGGACCGGGCATCGAGATTGCTCCTGAGACCGCGATCATGTGGATAAAGGAGATCAGCAAAAAAATAGGTTTGGACCACGCGCCCCGGAAACTGTCCGCGTAGGGCGCCGGGGCTCGGCTGGTCTTCTGGCATCCGTCAATTAGCGGGACCGGTTCCGGTGGGCTCGCCACAATCATGGCCAGCGCTGCGAACCGTGCAGAACCCTCGCAATCTCTACCGCCTCGTCCTTCACTCGATATACCGCGACAAATGGGAGAGGGGCAAACACCAGTTCGCGAGTGCCTTTTGTTCTGCCCGGTCGGCCCTTGTTGGGGAACGACGCCAACGACTCCAGGCCCTCGTATATGACCTGAGCCACTCGCTGCGCGGCAGAGGGATTGTCCTGGCGAATGTACTCGACAATCGCGGCGAAGTCAGACGCCGCTTCCGGCGACCATCGAACCATCATCGGGAGACCCGCATCAGGAGCCGAGAATCTGGTCTATCCGGCGGCGCACATCATCGTGCGAGAGGAACTTTCCGGCGTCGAGGGAGAGCAGGCCTTTGTTCACTTCCTGCTTAAACCAGGCGTCGTGGTCAATGTAGTTTGCCACCAACTCCTCCACAACCTGATTCGCCGCCTTGCCCGCTTCGGAAGCAATTTGGTTTAGCCGGGCTTCAAGGTTAGGTTCTAGAGAAATTTGCATCATGTAATTGTAGGCGAGGCCGATCGAATCTCCAACCGGAAAGGTAGCCCATTTTGAGCCCGGACGGCAGTTGCGATGTGCGCGAGATCCCTCGGCCCGCTGGTGAAAACGCGGTCCTTCGGGATGACTCCTCCTAAAGTGTCGTGTTCCGCAAACTCGACCGCTCAAGCCAAAACCGGGCTTGAATGGGCCGCCGCCGGGGTCAAGGTGGGGGCACCCGGCATTGGGCATTGCGTAGCCGAAGGTAACTGGTCTGCGCTTACCACGGTGCCTCAATCCTTCCAAAACCCTTAATGGACGCGGCATTCCAGCCGATCAGCCCAAGAGAGCTTTCGCACCACCATCTCGGTCTTTACTATCTCAATCTTGGGGCGTACATGCAGAAAAATGCGGTTGGTTTTGTCTTGCTGATTGTCGTTTGTTCCTCCTTACAATCCTTCTCACAAGCTGCACAAGATCCGCTTGATGTGCGGCCGACGGAGCGGGTTTTCAAGCCTATCGATGACAACGAGCGAGTAGCGTTGACCGGGAACCGGCATCCCATGGCTATAGAGGAGTACAGCACGGGCCAGCTCGCTCCGGATGAGCGGATGGAGCACATGGTGCTGGTGCTGCGGGGGAATGCGCAGCAGGAGGCGGCGCTGGGGGTGTTGACCGAGGCGCAGCAGGATCTGGATTCTCCGTACTACCATCAGTGGCTCACGCCAGAACAGTTTGCCGAGCGCTTCGGGGCCTCGGCTGGCGATGTGAGGCAGATTGGGCAATGGTTGCAGATTCACGGCATGGAAGTGGAAGAGACGCCGTCGAACCGGGCGATTGTTTTCAGCGGCAACGCGGGGCAGGTGGAATCGACGTTTCACACGAGCATGCAGACGTATCAGGTTAAGGGCGAAGCGCACTATGCGAATGCGACCGACCCGGAGATTCCCGCGGCGCTGGCGGGCGTGGTAAATGGAGTGTTGTCGCTGCATGACTTCGTCAGCTCGCCGATGCATGTGACCGTTCCCGCTTTCACCTCGGGGAGCGCGCACTACCTGATGCCGGCGGACTGGGCGACGATTTACGATGTGACTCCTCTTTACAACCAGAACATTACCGGCAGCGGGCAGAGCATCGCGGTGCTGGGACGAGTGGATATCACGATGTCGGATGTCTCGACGTTCCGCACCAACGCCGGGCTTCCGGCGAATAATCCGACGATTATTACCAACGGCGCGGACCCTGGAGGAGTGGGTTCAAACGACTGGGTGGAATCGTCGCTGGATGTGGAGTGGGCGGGCGCGATCGCCAAGAACGCGACAGTGAAGTTTGTTACGTCGAAATCGGGATCGAGCGATGGGATTTCGTTGTCGGCGCAGTACGCGGTGGCAAACAAAGTGGCGAACATCATCACGTTGAGTTATGGAGCGTGCGAAAAGGCGGAGGGCGCGGGCGGCAATGCGTTTTGGAATGGATTGTGGCAGCAGGCGGCGGCGGAAGGGATATCGGTATTCGTATCGTCGGGAGACAGCGGGGCTGCGGGTTGCGATTCTTCGAGCGCGACGACGGGCACGCAAGGGCGCGGCGTAAACGCGCTGTGTTCCAGCCCTTACAGCACGTGCGTGGGAGGGTTGGGGTTTGTGGAGGGATCGAACGCCGGGCAGTATTGGACAACGACGAATGGGTCGGGAATGGCATCGGCACTGAGCTACATTCCGGAGGGTACATGGAATGAAAGTGGAAGCAGCGGACTATGGTCGGGCGGCGGCGGAGTGAGCACGGTTTATACCAAGCCGAGCTGGCAATCGGCGCCGGGAGTTCCGGCGGATGGCATGCGCGATGTGCCCGACGTTTCCATGTCGGCGGCGATTCACGACAGCTACGTGATTGTGCTAAACGGAGGGATGTCGGCGGTGGGAGGAACGTCGGCGGCGGCTCCGTCGCTGGCCAGCGCGATGGCCCTGGTGGTGCAAAATTTGGGCGGCACGGGGCAGGGTAACCTGAATCCTAATCTTTACAAGTTGGCGACGCGGCAACTTTCGGCGGGCGGAGCGGCGGTATTCCATGACATTACCGGCGGCAACAACGGCGTGCCGGGAGTTACGGGCTTTTCGGCGGGCACCGGATATGACCAGGCCACTGGACTGGGATCGATTGACGCCAGCCTGCTGGTTAACCATTGGGGCGATGCAAGCACGACGTTTGGCGTGACAGCGGCTTCGTCCACCTTGACGATGGGGAAAGGATCGTCCAATACGGTCAAGCTGACCTTGGCCGCGTCCGGCGGATTCAGTTCGCCGGTGACGCTTTCTTATAGTGGAGCGCCCAGTGGCGTGACGGTGGCATTTTCATCGCCGACGCTAACTGCGGCGGCCGCGGTCACGGCGACGATTTCCGCGACGAGCAGCGCAGCGGCGGCGAATTCGACTATCACGATTACGGGAACCAGCGGCGGAGTTTCGCATACAGCGACGATCGCTCTCACGGTTACGACGCCCAATTTCACGCTAACTCCGAACGCCACATCGAGCACGCTGAACGCAGGGACTCCGGCGACTCTTACTTTTACTACCGCGGGACAGAGTGGATTCAGCGCGGCGGTCGCACTGACGATTAGTGGATTGCCAAAAGGAGTGACGGCTGTGTTTTCGCCGGCGAGCATCGCATCGCCGGGCAATGGCGGCAGCACGCTGACCTTCACGGGAACTGCCGGTGCAGTGACAGCGGGCAGCACCGCGGTGACCGTAACTGCGACTGGCGGCGGGCTGACCAAGACTCAAGCCATTAGCTTGACCATAGCGGTACCTTCGTTCACGCTGACTCCGAGCGCCACGTCGAGCACGCTTACGGCGGGCACTCCGGCGACTCTGACCTTCTCCACGGAGGGCCAGAGTGGATTCAGCGCGGCTGTGGCCCTGACGATTGCCGGATTGCCGAAGGGAGTGACGGCTGTGTTTTCGCCGGCCAGCATCGCCTCGCCGGGCAATGGCGGCAGCACGCTGACCTTCACGGGGGCTGCCAGTGCAGTGACAGCGGGCAGCGCCACTGTGACTATTACTGCGACGGGCGGCGGGCTGACCAAGACTCAAGCCATTAGCTTGACCATAGCGGTACCTTCGTTCACGCTGGCAGCCAGCGCAAGCAGTGGCAGCATGGTGACGGGCAGCACGAAAGCCTTCACTGTGACTACTGGCGCGGTGGGTGCGTTCACTTCGAGCGTGGCCCTTTCGGTCAGCGGGTTGCCGAAGGGAGTTACGGCGGGTTTTTCGCCGAGCAGCATTACCTCGCCCAGCAACGGTAGCAGCACTGTGACTCTGACCGCGGCATCGGGAGCGACTGTGGGAACCGCTGCTCTAACGGTGATGGGAACTGGCGGAGGCCTTACGAAAACGGTGGCCATTAGCTTGACGGTTACTGCTCCGGCGCCGGCTATTGCGCTGAGCTCGAATATAGTGACCGCGAGTCTGGCTGCGGGCAGCCGCACAAGCGTCACGCTGACCACGGCCGCACAGAACTTCAGTGCGGCGGTGGCCTTGTCGGTGAGTGGATTGCCCAAAGGAGTCACTGCGGCATTTTCGCCGACGAGCATTGCATCGCCCGGAAGCGGGAGCAGCACTTTGACTTTAACCGCAACTACCGGAGCGAGCGCGGGACCCGCCACGGTCACAGTGACGGCCATGGGGGGTGGAGCGACGAAGACTCTTGCCCTCAGTCTTACGGTTCCGGCGTCGAATGTCGCGCGGGTTGCCAGCGCTGGCTCGGTGACCGTGAAGATCGGGGGGAAAACGCAGGTCGGCATTTCGGGCGCGTTGCTGAGCGGATTCACTTCGACGATTACGCTCTCGATGAGTGAACTTCCAAAAGGAGTGACCGCGATCTTTA
>Ga0209006_10002659_pt1 | contig 16273 bp, 15 predicted proteins | sample JacPin_JW_Ref_O2_FD_188567 | JGI IMG/M metagenome (GOLD analysis project Ga0209006, IMG submission 188567) | Forest soil microbial communities from Algoma, Ontario, Canada - Jack Pine, Ontario site 1_JW_Ref_O2 (SPAdes) (version 2) | ecosystem: Environmental > Terrestrial > Soil > Boreal... | reverse complement strand
CGGGCTGCACCACCAAGAGCCGCGCGGAATCGCGCGGGCTCGCCGGACGCAGCGCAACGCTGGCGGTGGGAAGTTCGAAGTCGAAAAGATCGGTGCGCATGGCGCGGTCCTGCAGCGCACCTCATCCCCGGATGAGCGCACTCGCGCTCACTCGGGAGGAGCGGCGTCTTCGCCGCGTCTCGAAGGATGAGATCAAAACGCCTGAGGTCTCATGGTTCGAGACGCGTGCTTCGCACGCTCCTCACCATGAGGGAACCCTTGTCAGCTCGCGTCGGCCGCCATGTGCGCCTTGACGATCTTGTCCGGGTTCTTCACCGGCTCGCCGCGCTTGATCTTGTCGACGTTCTCCATCCCCGACGTCACCTTGCCCCAGACCGTGTACTGGTTGTTGAGGAAGGACGCATCGTCGAAGCAGATGAAGAACTGGCTGTCGCCGGAATCCGGGCTTGCCGCGCGCGCCATCGAGGTGGTGCCGCGGACATGCGGCTCCTTGTTGAATTCGGCCTTGAGCTTCTTGCCGGAGCCGCCGGTGCCGGTGCCCTGCGGACATCCGGTTTGCGCCATGAAGCCCTCGATCACGCGGTGGAACACGATGCCGTCGTAAAAGCCTTCGCGCACCAGTTCCTTGATCCGCGCGACATGGCCGGGCGCAAGGTCGGGCCGCATCTCGATCGTGACAGGTCCCTGGGTGGTTTCGAGGATCAGAGTATTTTCCAAAGTGTTTTCCTGGTCAGCCATGCTCTCTTCTCTGCGGGTTGTGGTGGAGTTTTCCGGTTGTGAAATTGGACGGCGAAAAGGCGACCGGCAACCGCGCCGGCCATGCCTTCGGTAAATGGCATCGGCGTGCAGCGTTGCAACGCCTCCATGACGGCGATGCGGTAGTTCAGCCGGTCGTTATCGGTGGCCTGTTCCGATTCATAGGTGATTTTCGGATGACCGATGATGTTGCCGTCGCGATTGAAACTCACAATCACCGTGATGTCGATCCCGGGATTGGCGCGCGACGCCGGCGGCGGTTTCCAGCAGCTGCCCAATCTTGCGATAACGTCCTTGATGGTGTCGACCCGCGCCGGCCCGGTCTGCGCCGACGCGATTCCTAACGGCAGCAGCAGCGCTGCGGCGAAACAGACGAGCCGGTTGCGCATCGCTGCCATGACTCACTTGATGTCGGATGCGACCTGGACCTTCACCATCTTGTCCGGATCTGCAACGGGTTCACCGCGCTTGAGCTTGTCGACCACATCCATGCCTGCCACCACCTCGCCAACGACGGTGTATTTTCCGTTGAGCGACGAACCGTCGGCGAACATGATGAAGAACTGCGAATTTGCCGAGTTTGGATCGCTGGTACGCGCCATGCCGACGATGCCGCGCTTGTACGGCACGCTGGAGAACTCGGCCGGAAGATTTGGATATTTCGAGCCGCCGGTGCCGTTGAAATTCTGGCCGTCGCCGGTCTGGGCCATGAAACCGTCGATGACGCGATGGAACGGCACATTGTTGTAGTACCCGTCCCGCGCGAGCAGCTTGATCCGCTCGGCGTGCTTCGGTGCGAGGTCGGCTCTAAGCTTGACGATGATGCGGCCCTGGGTGGTATCGATGACAATGGCGTTCTGCTTGTCGAGATTGGCGGGCAGCGGCTGCGCGATGGCCGGGGCCGCACAGATCAGGACGGCGACGAAAGCTAGGATTCTAATCATGAAAACTCCGGATCAGGGATGAGGAAAATCGTCGAGGGCTAGGCCTGTTCTGGTCGCCAAACCGGTTCCCACATTTGCGGAAGTGGCGCTAGAGCCTTTTCCGTTCCGATAGAATCGGAACGGGGCTCTGGATTCTTGTTTTGACGCGTTTTCTTCACGCGAACCGGTACCCACTTCGCTCGAAAACGCATCTAGCTGGCGAATTTGGCTTTGAGGCTGGCTGCGACCGATGGCGGCACGAAAGCCGAGACGTTACCGCCCATGGACGCGATTTGGCGCACCAGTGTGGCGGTGATCGGGCGGACCGCCACCGAGGCCGGAACGAAAACCGTATGCACGTCCGGCGCCATGGATTCGTTCATGCCGGCGATCTGCATTTCGAAATCGAGGTCGGTGCCGTCGCGCAGGCCGCGGATCATGATGGTTGCGCCATGTTTTTGGGCTGCGGTAACCGTGAGTTTGTCGTAGGTCGTGCAATCGAAGACGCAATTGGCCGCCGCGGCCACCGGTGCGAACAGCGCCCGAACCATATCCAGGCGCTCCTGGGTCGAAAACAGCGGCGTTTTGCTGGAGTTGACCCCGATGGCGACAATCAGCCGGTCGCAGAGCCGTACGGCCTGGTGGACCACATCCAGATGGCCGTTGGTGACGGGGTCGAAAGAGCCGGGATAGAGCGCGATACGGGACATGGCCCCCTCTACCGCGCTCCGGGCGGCCCCGCAAGACGCGTCGGTTCCCTGCCTCGCGGCTTTATTTATTCCCAAAACGCCTGAACCGGCTCCGGGGTCGCCGCGTCTCCTATGTATACGAGCCGGCAATGTTTCGTCCTCCGGGCGGGGACGAAACAAAACTCCGGCGGAACGAAACCGTTTTCCATCTTTCGCGAAGGCATCCGGAAACCGGCACTGGGTATCAATCGACAATCAAATGAAGGGCCGCGAAGGCCCATGACAGGGGACCGTCATGATCAAAGCTCTTTCAGCCGTTGCCATTGCTGCGTTTGCCGCCGCTGCGCTTACCATTCTTCCCGGATTTGCGCCGCAGGTCGAAGCCAGTGTGCCGGCGCCGCTGGCCAAGGGTGATCGGCTCGATATTCACCAGGCCGGCCGAAACTGCTCGCAACAGGCCTGGCCCAATTTCGAGGCCTCCTGCCTGCGCTCCGCGGGCTCCAAGATCCTGGTCCGCGAAGCCCGGCTGGTCACGACCGACCGCGCCCCATAACCCACGCGGCTTCCGCAGGCCAAGCCATCACAGTAGCAATTTGCGGCCCGACGTCGCAGACTGGCATCTGATCGCGCATTAGCCGGCTTGCGGCCGGCGGGCGCGACAGTATGGGGGAGCCTGCCAGTGACCGCTACGCCCGCCGCAGATTTGATCCGTTCCAATGCCCTTCCCCTCACAGCCACGGTGGGCGCACTCGGCGTCGTCTATGGCGACATCGGCACCAGTCCGCTCTATGCGCTGAAGGAAGCCGCCAAGGCGGCCGCCCATGGCGGACCGCTGACGTCGGACGCGATCCTCGGGGTGGCGTCGTTGATCCTGTGGGCGCTGATCCTGATCATTTCACTCAAATACGCGTTGTTGATCCTGCGCGCCGACAATCGCGGCGAAGGCGGCATCGTCGCGTTGCTGGCGCTGCTTTCCGCCCGCAACGCCCAGCCGGGCACCTGGCGCGCACAGCTTTTGATCGTCGGACTGGTCGGCGCCGCGCTGCTCTATGGCGACGGCGCCATCACGCCCGCGATCTCGGTCTTGAGCGCGATCGAAGGCCTGAAGGTCGATGCGCCGTCATTGGCGCCGGCCGTGGTGCCGCTGACCATCATCATCCTGATCGGGCTGTTCATCGTCCAGAAGAAAGGCACCGGCTTTATCGGCCGGATCTTCGGTCCGGTTATGCTGGCCTGGTTCCTGGTGATCGCTTTGCTCGGCATCGGCGGCATCGTGCGCGCGCCCGGCGTGCTAGCTGCCTTAAGTCCGCTGTATGCCCTCGATTTCCTGATCCATCAGGACTTCCACGTCAGTTTCGCCATTCTCGGCGCCGCCTTTCTCGCGGTAACCGGCGGCGAAGCAATGTATGCCGACATGGGCCATTTCGGCCGGGTGCCGATCCGGCTCGCCTGGTTCGTGGTGGCGCTCCCTGCCCTCGTTCTCAATTATTTCGGACAGGCGGCATTGCTGATCACGGATGCGAGCGCGATCGACAATCCATTCTATCAACTGGCGCCGGACTGGATGCACTACGCGCTTGTCGCTTTCGCGACGGTAGCGACCGTGATCGCTTCGCAGGCGATCATCTCCGGGGTGTTCTCACTGACGCAGCAATCGATCCAGCTCGGCTTCCTGCCGCGGATGCAGATCAGGCACACCCATTCAAGCGCCATCGGCCAGATCTATGTGCCGCTGGTGAACTGGTTGCTGGCGGCGGCCACGCTCGGCGCCGTCGTCGGCTTCGGCACCTCGGATGCCTTGGCGGGCGCTTACGGCATTGCCGTGTCCCTGCTGATGGCGATCACCACGCTGCTGGCGGCCCTGGTCGCGATCCAGTGGGGTTATCCGCCGGTGATCGTGATCGCGGTGAACGGGTTCTTCTTCGTGATCGACTGTATTTTCTTCGCGGCGAATTCCACCAAGCTGATCGAGGGCGGCTGGTTTCCGCTGCTGCTGGCGGCGGTGGTCGCGTTCCTGATGCTGACCTGGCGCAGCGGCGTCAGGCTGGTCGAACGGGCGCGCGGCGCGCTGCGTCAGCCGGAAGAAGATTTGATCGAGACCGCCATCACCAAATGCCACGCGCGGCTGTCGGGCACGGCGGTGTTTCTGGCGTCCGCGGCCAACGGCGTCCCGCTCGCCTTGACGCAATTCGTCAAGCACAATCACGTCCTGCACCAGCGCGTGGTGCTGGTCACGGTGCTGATCGAGGAAGCCCCGCGCATTCCACCTGAAGGCCGCGCCGAAGTCATCGAGGTGGTTGAGGGCATCACCCGGGTGATCCTGCATTACGGCTTCATGCAATACCCGACCATCTATGAAGGCCTCCGGCTCGCCTGCGAACAGGGCAAGCTGCCCGGCATCGACCTCACTGACATCACTTATTACATCGGCCGTGAGACCATCATTCCCAGCGAAGACGTGGCGGGAATGGCGATGTGGCGCGAAACCGTGTTCGCCTTCCTGCAACGCAACGCCGAGCGCTCCGCGGCGTTCTTCGGCGTGCCGCCCCGGCAGGTCGTCGAATTCGGCACCGAGATCGAGATTTGAATAGACGACGTCAAGCTCGCCGTTCTCATATAGTCAGAGCTGTCGACGGATGTCCGCTTCGGTTCGCATTCCGGACCAAGGTCGGACATTGCGGCACTTCCGAATAGTGCCAAGAAGAGACATCCTTAAGCACTTCGTCCCGACTGCTGGTACGTGGGCTTTCGCTCGAAAACGCCCTAGCTCTTCGGGGTAAACAGCTGACACCAGCCGCTCGGGCTGACGTCGCCTTGAACGAATTTGCACGCTTTCGGCGGCTGGAAATTGATGCAGGCGTCGCAGTGCTGATTGCCCTTCGGCGTACCCTGATATTTGGCGTCCGCCTGGCTGATCTTCTCCTGCGCTGCCGCTTGCGAGACCGCCGCAGCGATTGCCGCCGCGCCGAGCGCAAGCGCGGTGCCGCAGAGCGCTACACGGCGAGAGATGCGTTGACTATCTTTGCCGCCTTGATTCATGATCGCCTCCCATCATCGGCTCCCACCACGCTTTCGTTTCGCCCAGGTCGATGCCTGTGGTGGCGGAGGCATCGTGCGGACGATGACAATCCTGTTCGCTATTTACCGGTGCCCGTATTCCGTGAAGACGTAATCTTTTTTCTGCACGATCGTATGGCATGCGTACCCGCACTTGGCGTCGTTCGCCTGCGGCGGCTGGTCATCTGAAGTGCCGGGCCTGAACGCATCGGACGCGGCGTCATATTCGAACTCGGCATATCCCCATCCGCCGCTATCGGCGAACTTCTTGCTGTCCTTCACCATGAAATCAACGTCATGCTGGGTGCCGGGCACCATTGGCTGACCGGGGTACGCCTCTTGTTTTTTCGGGATCCAATGGATCTTTGCCATCCTGGCGCCGTCCGGGAAAGGCTTGCCGTTGCCGGGCGCGCCCTCCTTAAAGGCGTCGATCATGACGGAATTCCCCACGATCACAGCGATCTTGCCTCCGTTCTCACTGACGGCAATTACCGGCCAGCCTTCGTAACCTCTGAAGTCAGCGAACGCGAGCCCGCCCGGAACTTGCAGAGTGTACTTGTCCTGCGCGGAAATGGCCCTGCCGCCCAGGACGGCGACCACCGCTGCAATGATCAAAATCGCCGACAATGCGGTTCGCTTCATGTCTCTCTCCCGCGCTTAGCTTTTATCGGTCGGGTCCGTTCAACCGGAGCCGGTTCAGTGCGTGTGTGACAGAGCTTAAACTTGGCGCGTACTTGAAGGCCGGACATCACCCGCCAGCGGTGACGCTAGCCTATTATTGCACGCGAAATTCTGACAATCCATCGGGCGTTCGGCAAAAATCCAGGCATGCGCGCAACCCCGTCACTAAACTCGCCGTCCCCAACCAGGACGCGAACCCGTCAACCAGAGGTATCGGCGACCGTCCGCTTTGGCGCGCAATTCGGACTCAAATCGGACATTGCGCCATGTCCGAAACGTGCCAAAAACAAACATGCTCCTCTCGATCAATTTCCTGGCCAGTATGGAGTTAGCCGAAGCAAGATGGTTTGAGCTTCGCTAAGATCTCTTGCATGATCTCCGCTGCACTGGCTTGGCCTTCGCGCTCGGTTTTGGCGTCCACACGCGCACGTTTGACTGTTGCGATAAACTGATGTGGGATTGGGTGGTGGAGTCTTTAAAAATGCAAAGGCAGGGAGAAAAAAATGTGCGCGGGAGACGACAAAAATTGTCCTGATTTTGAATTGCATCACCGCAATTTCAAGGAAACACTCGACCGGGAACGCCGGTCGTTCCTGAAATCCAGCTTTGCAGCGGCCGGGGGCGCTGCCGCGATGACCGCGGGCGGCATTTCTCTGGTCACGCCACAGATGGCGGCCGCCGCCGAAAAGAACCAACCGGCCAACAGGTCATATCACCATCTGCCCGCGAACGCGGATACCGTGCATTGGGGCTATTTCAGTAAGCAACTAAAACCTCAGGTCGAGATCGACTCCGGCGACTTCATCACGATTGAGGCACTCACCCATCACGCCAATGACGACGCCGAACGCATGGTGAAGGGCGACCCTGGCGCCGAAAGCGTATTCCTGTGGACCAAGGACAAGAAGGGCGTAAACCGGCGTGGCGCGGGACCAATGGATGCCTCGCTGTTCGGGCGTGGGCCCGGCGAGGGCCTGGGCGTGCACATCTGTACCGGACCGGTCTACGTGCGCGGCGCCCAGGAAGGCGACGTGATCGAACTGCGCATCATCGACGTCGCATTCCGACCATCCGCCAATCCAAGTTATCCGGGGAAGGCATTCGGTAGCAACGCAGCCGCGTGGTGGGGCTTCCACTACAAGGACTTGCTCACGGAACCCAAGCCTCGCGAAGTTGTCACGATCTACGAAGTCGATGCCACAGGGGAACGCAACTGGGCAAAGGCGGTATACAATTTCAGATGGACTCCGCAGACCGACCCCTCCGGTGTTGTGCATAAGACAATCGACTACCCGGGCGTGCCAGTCGATCATTCCACGATCAAGGAGAACCACGGCATCCTGAAGAACGTGCGTATTCCTATCCGTCCGCACTTTGGAGTAATCGGCTTGGCTCCAAAAGAAGCTGATATCGTCGACACGATTCCGCCGAGCTACACCGGAGGCAACATCGATAATTGGCGGATCGGCAAGGGCGCCACCATGTATTATCCTGTTGCGGTCGAGGGTGGCTTGTTATCGGTTGGAGACTCCCACGCTTCGCAGGGAGATTCTGAACTGTGCGGTACCGCAATCGAATGCTCGCTCAACGGCACCTTCCAGATCATCCTGCACAAGAAAGCCGACCTCGCCGGGACGGCTCTCGAAGCTCTCGATTATCCGATGTTGGAAACCAAGGACGAGTGGCTGGTGCACGGATTCAGTTACGCAAATTATCTCAGCGAACTTGGCGACAAGGCACAGTCGGACATCTATACGAAATCGTCCGTTGACCTCGCCCTGCGCGACGCATTCCGAAAGATGCGCAGATTTTTGATGACGACAAAAAAGCTGACTGAAGACGAGGCGATCTCCCTGATTACCATTGGTGTCGACTTCGGCATCACCCAGGTAGTTGATGGAAATTGGGGCGTCCACGCGGTTATCAAAAAAGATATCTTCGCGGGCGGCGAGACCTGATTTACGCCACCAGACGCGGCCGGCTCTGACAGGAGAGCTTGGCCGCGTTGCTTCGCGGCAGTAAAGGGATCTCGAAACCGGCATGATCGCATTGCCGGTTGCGCCGATTAGGATTCCCTTCGGGCCAGACGATAGACCGACATGGCCTTGCTGACGCCCTTGAGTTCGGCCTGGCTCTTTACCACCGGGTATGGCGCAATAATTTCCGCTACGGCCGGCGCGCGGTAAACTTCTTCGGTGATACAAATCTCGTCGCCATCTGCAAGGTTTTGCACCCGCGCCGCGATGTTCACCGTCTGGCCAAAATAATCGAGCCGCTCGTTGAGCGTGACCGCGATCGAGGCTCCCCGGTGCAGGCCGATTTTCAGGATGAAATCGCGCTGCGGGCGGTCCTGATTGAGCTGATCCACGGCCTCGCGCATATCAAGCGCCGCCTGCACCGCATCGGCCGAAGTCGAGAACGCCGCCATCACGGCGTCACCGATCGTCTTGGTGACGGCGCCATTGTGCCGAACAGTGGCGTCGAGCAGATGCTGGAAGTGCCGTTGCACCTGAATATAGGCGTTGAGGTCGCCGATCCGCTCGTAGAGCGCCGTCGAGCCCTTGAGATCGGTGAATACGAGGGTGACCTCGTGAACCGCAATGCCCTCCGTCGCGCTGATCACCTCCGAGCGGAAGGAATCGCGAAAGGTTTGTGTCATCAGCAATCGTTTGCCGGATAAGGATGGCGCGAAGCGAAGCGTCGGGCGTTGAAACGTCGCCGACGGAAGCTGCAGGATGCCGAAGACTGCCGGCAGCTTGCCGGTGTTGCGAACTTCGAACACGACCTTGCCGGGTGCGATGTTCGCCGTGGCGGCCACGCATTTGCCGCTATCGAGTATGACCCGCACCTGTGGTGGCGCTACATGCGACGGCGTTACACCTGCCCCGCTTGTGACCGGGAAAAAAAACTGAGCGTCGCTATCGAAATCCTGGCCCATAAGCCCGCCTTCGGTGGCATCAACCTCAAAATTGGCGGCAGAACCTGGCTCGATGCGGGTGAGCGCCCTCACCAGCCCTTTGGCAGCCTCGCTCCATGGCACGCCATCCGGCATGACGCCGCCCGGCGTCAGTTTATAATGGAACAGGTAATCCCAGGCCGAAAGCGCATCCGGTTGATGGAAGCGAATGCTGCGCACGGCGGGCGAAACCGTAAACGTCACACTAATGTAATCGTCGAGAGCGGCTTCGTAATCGCTTTGACAGAGATGGCAATGGAAATGCGTGTGCAGTTTGCGCAGGTTTCGGAAGCTCTCGACAACGTCGGAGCACATCGGACAAACCAGCAGCCAGTCCATGTCGAACAGCCCGGCCACGCAGGCATGGAGGAAAAGATCGATCCCTTCAGCTTCGGCAATCGACTTCTCGATGGCGAACTGGATCGGATTGATGCGGTAGAGTGCCTCGTCCGTACCCGAGCGCAGCAGGGTCTCCAACCGTGAGACGACGCGCGGACTCCAGGATTTGGCCGCTTCGAGCGCGACCAGGCGCTCTTCGAGCTTCTTTTCGTCGATCATCGCATTTGCACCGCCATAAAACCCCGATGATCCTCGGTGTTCCCTAAACCTGAATACTCAATTCATGAGCTCGGGGCGAGCCCACCGGAGCGGTATTTTGACTGGTCACAACCTTATGACTGAAGGTGGCCGTTCGCTCCAAGAAGCCACGGCCGGGCCGTCGTCCCTTCAGCTCAACGGCACACTCTGGGCGTGCTTGAATATGTTTTTCGGATCAACCTCGGCCTTGATCTTCATCAGTCGCGGAAGGTTGTCGCCCCAATAGGCTTTGGCATAACCGTCGCCGAGATCGAGATCGCAATAATTCACATAGCACCCGCCCGAAACGAACGGCCGCATCGAGGCATACAACGTCCGCATCATCGCGATGTTGGCATCGGTGGCGCCCGCATTGTCCCACTGCATGTAATATTGCATCACATATCTGGTATTTGCGCGGTGCACGAAGGCTGTCGCATCGGCAGCGATCCTGTTGATCGCTCCGCCATAAGTATCGCACAGGACGGCGATCTCTCCCGGTGCTTTCATGAGACCGTTGAGCAGCGTCAAGATCCCCTGCCCGGTCATGGGTTCGGTGACATAGTCGGACTTTGCCTTCATCAAGACAGAATCGGGGTTCGGCTCGCGGCCGTCGAAGATCGTGGCCGCCTGGTGAAATGTCATCGTCGTTGTGCTGACGTTTGCCGCGCCGGCCAGGCTTTGCAGACGCTTCAGTTCGGCCTTCACGCTGCTTTCGGATTGCACCGAGAGCCCGGCCATGTGCACCTGAATCAATCCGCCCTTTGCTTTCGTCAAATGCAGCGTGCCGGTGATCGATGAAGGCACATTTTCGAGCCATTGCTGCCATGCCTGCACGATCTTCACCGCCTGGACGACCGGCTTGGTCCACGTGATTGCAAATTTGGCGACCATATTGACCGAACTCGTTCGAAAATTGAAATTGGTGACGACGCCGAAATTTCCATTGCCGCCGCCGCGCAAGGCCCAAAACAGGTCGGTATTTTCCTGTTCGCTCGCCGTCAGGATCGTTCCCGAAGCATCGACCGCTTCCATCGACAGGATACTGTCGCATGCGAGACCGAAGGGGCGCCCGAGCAGCCCGAAGCCACCGCCAAGCGAGTGGCCCGCCACCCCTACCGGGAAACAGCTTCCGGCTGGAATCGCCAGATGGCTCGATGCCAGCGCATCATAAACCGATCCCAGCGATGAACCCGCGCCGATCGTGACGGACTTCCTGTCGCCCGAGAGCTTGATCGCCTTCATCCCGCGAACATCGATGACCAGATCGGGACTCTGCGAAAATCCCTCATAGGAGTGACCGCCCGAGCGAACGGCAAAACCAACTCCATTGTTTGCAGCCCAAAGGATCGTGGTGCTGACCGCCGCAGCGCTTGCGGCGACGACCCGCACCCGCGGCGTGAGCTGGGTTCGCTTGCCGAAGGAAATGTCGTATTGACGGGAGGTCTTGGTCACGGGAATCAAGACCATATCCATTTTGGGGTCCAGCGCCGCCTTCAGCGCTGCGATCGGCAAACCGGTGTCGGCTTCGGCCTGACGGACAGAGAGCAGCGATCCCCCGACCATGATTTGCGCGGACAAACCGCCCGAGACCTTCAAAAAATCACGTCGCTTCATGTGTCTCCCTCCAAGTTATTCACACTGAAGCAATGGTTGAAAATACTGCGGTTGGTGAAAGTTCGCCGTTCTGGCCCTGGGCAGGAATGAACTCCAATAGCTGCGCGGGGCTCGTCGCAGAATGGAATAGAAATTCCCCCGGATTTTTTCGACATCGCCATCCCAACCCAGCGGTTTCAGCGGGATCGTCAATTCCGCGGTCCAGCCATGCGGCAAAAGCGTCGCCGAAGACACCAGGCCCAGATCGACGCCCTCCTGATGCCGGGCGCGACTGACGATCCTTACCTGAAGGGTCTGGTTGAACGGCGAGACCTCAAATTCAAAATACGGAAATCCGGTTTCCGAAAACGTCACAAACAATTCCACCACGTCGAACATATAGGGATATTGTTTGGGGCCGAGAACCTTCGCGGCGTTGAGCGGCGCCGTCACCGAATAGCTTGCGGTCAAGGTATCGCCCGCCAGCGAGGCTTTCACCTGAACGGGTTTTTCGAGAACCGACCTCCGTGGCATCACCAACGACAGGTCGCAGGCCGACTCTGCCGGAGAGACCAATAACATCGCCATAACGATCAGGAACTTCATGACGCATGAAGCCAGGTTGCAGCGACGATGACGCCGACGGCGAAACTCCGTTCGCTACTCGCCGTTGCCGCCATTGCCGTTCTCGGCGTCCTCGCCGATGTGCTCGACGGAGACCACGTGCTCGTCCTCGGCGGTGTCGAACACGATGACGCCCTGGGTCGAGCGGCCTGCGATCCGGATGCCTTCGACCGGGCAACGGATCAACTGACCCTTGTCGGTCACTAGCATGATCTGGTCGGAATCCTCGACCGGGAATGAGGCCACCAGCTTGCCGTTGCGGTCGTTCACCGACATCGCCACGATACCCTTGCCGCCGCGGCCGGTGGTCCGGTACTCGAACGACGACGAACGCTTGCCGTAGCCGTTTTCGCTGATGGTCAGCACGAACTGCTCGCTCGCGGACATCGCGACATAGCGCTGCTCGCCAAGCTCGATGGCGCCGGACGCGTCCTCGTTGTCGGTCCCGGTCTCCTCCTCCGCGCCGCCGCGCCGTACCGCATTGGCTCTGCGCAGATAGGCGGCGCGCTCTTCGGCATCGGCATCCATGTGGCGCAGGATGGTCAGCGAGATCAGCTTGTCGTTTTCGGGTAGCGCTATGCCGCGCACGCCCATCGAGGTGCGGCCCTGGAACACCCGCACATCGGTAACCGGGAAGCGAATGCATTGCCCGCCGGCCGCGGTCAGCAACACATCGTCGCGCTCGGTGCAGATCTGCACGTCGACAATCGCCTCGTCGGCTTCGAGCTTCATGGCGATCATGCCGGAACGCCGGACATCGACGAAGTCAGACAACTTGTTGCGGCGGACGGTGCCGCCGGTGGTCACAAACATCACGTCGAGATTGGCCCATGAGGACTCATCCTCCGGCAGCGGCATGATGGTGGTGATGCGCTCGCCCTGCTCCAGCGGCAGGATGTTGATCAAGGCCTTGCCCCGGCCGTTCGGCGGCGCCACCGGCAACCGCCAGACCTTTTCCTTGTAGACCTGGCCGCGCGACGAGAAGAACAGCACCGGCGTGTGGGTCGAAGCCACGAACAGGCGGCTGACGAAATCCTCGTCCCGGGTCTGCATGCCCGACCGGCCCTTGCCGCCGCGGCGTTGCGCCCGATAGGTCGACAGCGGCACGCGTTTGACGTAGCCGGCATGCGAGACCATGACGACCATCTCCTCGCGCTGGATCAGGTCTTCGTCCTCGACCTCGTTCTCCTGGTCGATGATGACGGTCCTGCGCGGGGTCGCGAATTCCGACTTCACCTCGGCCAGTTCGGCCTTGATGATGGCCTGAACGCGGGCGCGCGAACGCAATATGTCGAGATAATCGGCGATTTCGACCGCCAGTTGGTCGAGTTCTTCGCCAATCTCCTCGCGCCCTAGCGCGGTAAGCCGCGCCAGCCGCAATTCGAGGATGGCCTTGGCCTGCTCGAGCGACAGCCGGGCCGTACCGTCCTCGGAGAGCCGATGCCGCGGATCGTCGATCAGCGTGATCATGGCGGAGACGTCCTTAGCCTGCCAGTCCCGCGACATCAGGGTTTCGCGCGCAGTATTGGGATCGGGCGAGGTCCGGATCACGTGGATGATCTCGTCGATATTGGCGACCGCAATGGCGAGACCGACCAGGATGTGGGCGCGGTCGCGGGCCTTGTTGAGCAGGAATTTGGTACGACGCGTCACCACCTGCTCGCGGAAGGCAATGAACAGGGTCAAGAAGTCCTTCAGATTCATGGTCTGCGGACGACCCGAATCCAGCGCCAGCATGTTGGCGGCAAAATTCGTTTGCAGCGGCGTGAAGCGGTAGAGCTGATTGAGCACGACATCGGCCATCGCGTCGCGCTTGAGTTCGATGACGACGCGATAGCCGTCGCGGTCGGATTCGTCGCGCAGATCGGCGATGCCCTCGATCTTCTTCTCTTTCACCAAATCGCTTATCCGCGCGACGAGCATCGTGGCCTTGTTCACCTGGTAGGGGATTTCCGAGATGATGATGGCTTCGCGGTCCTTGCCGAAGGTCTCGATCGTCGCCTTGCCGCGCATCACGATCGAGCCGCGGCCGAGATGATAGGCCGCGCGGATGCCCTGGCGGCCGAGAATGATGCCGCCGGTCGGAAAATCCGGTCCCGGAACGATGTTGATGAGTTCGTCGATGGTGAGCGCCGGATTTTCGATCAGCGCGACGCAGGCGTCGACGACTTCGCCGAGATTGTGCGGCGGAATGTTGGTCGCCATGCCGACGGCGATGCCGCCGGCGCCATTGACCAGGAGGTTCGGGAATTTGGCCGGCAGAACCGTCGGCTCGGTCTCGGAATTGTCGTAGTTCGCCTGGAAGTCGACGGTGTCCTTGTCGATATCCCCGAGTACTGCGAGCGCTGATTTGGTCAGCCGCGCTTCGGTATATCGATAGGCCGCCGGTGGATCGCCATCGACCGAGCCGAAATTGCCCTGCCCGTCGATCAGCAGCACGCGCATGGAAAATTCCTGCGCCATCCGGACCATCGCGTCGTAAATCGACTGGTCGCCGTGCGGATGATATTTACCGATCACGTCGCCGACGACGCGCGCGGATTTGACGTATTTCTTGTCCGGCGTATGGCCCTGCTCGTACATCGAGTACAGGATGCGGCGATGCACCGGTTTAAGGCCGTCGCGCGCATCGGGCAGCGCGCGCGCCACGATCACGCTCATGGCGTAATCGAGGTAGGAGCGTTTCATCTCGTCGAGGATGGATACGGGACGAATATCGGAAGGCCCCGGCGGCTCTCCGGGCTTCGAATCTTCAGGTTCAGACAAAGGGGAAATCCGGTCAGTTTTAGCTTAGAATCATATAGCGTATCGGGGGCCTTCAAACCACCCCTAAACGATTCCCGCCAGCGCTTTTTCCCTTCGTTTTTCCAGAGACTTACGTGGCTGCCGGAGGTCTTCTCCGCAGGTCCCGGAATCGCCGTTGGAACCCGCCATTCGAACGTCACCGGCAGGCCCTGATTCCGCGCTCAAGACTGGTCCGCCGAACGGCGTCCTTCGGAGGATGTCATGAACCAAACACCACCATGTGCATGATCCGTCCCGGCAGCAGCGTGAACAGTCCGGCGATGACGAGCGCACCGGAGAAAAGCAGGATCATGATGCGGCGATGGTCGGCGACATCGTGACGGTGGGCCCTCCATACGCCCAGTGGCAGCGTGATCAGCGTGAAGATCGACAACAGATGGATCGGGCTCCAGGGTCCGACCAGCCGGATCTGATGGATCCAGAACGAACTGACGGCCACGGTCGCCATCAGACCCACCCAAATCCATCCCACGGTGCGATGAGGCAGCGTGCCCTTCGGGCTTACGAACTGGACAATGCCGAGCACGAAAGCGGCCATAGCCGCGAAAGCGTGAATAGGAATTTGGGGAACGGCATTGAGCAACGGCGCAAGGCTCACGACGAAGTCCCTTGATACACCTGCGATGGGAATATCGCGCGCTCGCGCCCGAATGCTGTGTGAGTGGATCACGCGGCCCAGCATCGCCGCGTCATCCGCTGTTGGCTTGTCGCTTAAGCGGTGCTCAGAACGGGATATCGTCGTCCATGTCGCTGTTGCGGGCACCGGCTGCTACCGCACGGCGCGGCGGCGCGCTGGACGGACCGCCGGAGCCGAAATCGCCGCCTGCATCGTCGGATCCGAAATTGCCGCCGCCACCGCCGCTACGGCCGTCGAGCATGGTCAATGTCGAGTTGAAGTTCTGCAGCACCACTTCGGTCGAGTATTTCTCGACGCCTTGCTGGTCGGTCCATTTCCGGGTCTGCAATTGACCTTCGATGTAAACCTTGGCACCCTTCTTCAGATACTGCTCGGCGATCTTGCACAGGCCTTCGCTGAAGATCACCACACGGTGCCACTCCGTTTTTTCCTTGCGTTCGCCGGTCGCCTTGTCGCGCCAGGTATCCGAGGTCGCGATCCGCAAATTGGCGATCGGCCGCCCGTCCTGCGTCCGCTTGATTTCCGGATCGGCGCCGAGATTGCCAATCAGAATGACCTTGTTCACGCTTCCCGCCATCACCGCTCTCCACTCTCGAAATTTGCTTGCAAACTACCGGGCTGACTTGGCGCCCATCCCTTTGGCTCGCGCCTGACGGCGTGTGCCTATACCGTCAGACCACCTTGAATCGACCCTATACGCTCACCGATCCGGGGAGCCCGACGATCCCGGGTTATCCACATATAGCATTCCCGCGCGCCATGTTCCAGTTTTGTTCCTGAGAACGGCATCAGGGCCGCCTAAGCATCGTGGAAGATCGCCGGCCGACCGTGTTCCGGCGGGCACCGCGGCTTAGAGCGCAGGAATTCCGCTCCGGCTGGCTTGGAATCGATGCAGAATGAGCCACCAGAGCTGCATCGCAGGCTCCCGAAACCCGTTACAAATCATCAACTTCCGCCCCGAGTTGGCAGGTTG
>Ga0209006_10002658_pt1 | contig 16274 bp, 13 predicted proteins | sample JacPin_JW_Ref_O2_FD_188567 | JGI IMG/M metagenome (GOLD analysis project Ga0209006, IMG submission 188567) | Forest soil microbial communities from Algoma, Ontario, Canada - Jack Pine, Ontario site 1_JW_Ref_O2 (SPAdes) (version 2) | ecosystem: Environmental > Terrestrial > Soil > Boreal... | reverse complement strand
GAAACCTGGAACCTGACCGACCGCTACACCTGGCTCACAAAAGAGGCGCCACGTCGTGACGGACAGGCCGTTCGGCCTTTGCCGTTCGACGACAGGCTTCAGCCGAAGCCGGCATTCGATGCGATCGCTCAGGCCTTCGAGAAAGCGCCATCGCGGTGAGTTTGCCCGGCACCACGGGCGGAAATACCTGTGGTGCCGGAACTATAACTGCTAACCACCTCCCGGTTTGTTACATTCCCAAACAATGAACACAGCCCAAGCGCAGCCGCCGATCGAAGGCGGGATGCGGGCGAGTACCGTCGCCCCAGGCCCACGTGAGCGGGGACGGGAGGAAGTTCGCCTATGCCGCAGAGATCCGATGCGGCGCGCGACTTCCGCTCTTGGCGATCTAACCGCAGGACCGGGCTGGCTGGTCGGTTTGCGAGTGCTAGCAGTTAAGTTTCCGGCGATCACGAGAGCGCTGTTGACGATTTTTCGCCGCAACAAGGCCAAAGATTCTTTTCTCTTCCTGAGCGGCGCCATCGAAGAGGCAGGTGGATGGACTGCCTTCCACCGCGAGTTCGCGATGCGCCTGCCCGTGTTGTGCTACCACCACGTTGGTCAGAAGTTGCCGCGCAGTTGGCCGCTGATGACCATCTCTCCTGAAGTGTTTCAGCGGCAGATCGAATGGCTGGCCGGGGAAGGCTACAAGGGCATTCACGCCGCCGACTGGCTGGCATGGACCCGGCAGGGAGCCGCGCTTCCGGAAAAGCCGGTGCTGATTACTTTCGACGATGGCTACTCCGACCTTGTGGATCGGGCGATTCCAGTGCTTGAGCGCTTTGGTTTCAAAGCCACAATTTTCATCGTGTCACAGCATATGGGTGGGGCCAGCACGTGGGACGTTCCGCTGGGTCATCCGAGCCGCCCGCTGATGACAGCGGAGGAAGTGCGGGAATGCCCGTCCCATGGCATCGAAATCGGCGCGCACAGCCGCACTCATCCTGACCTGCGCACGTTGCCTGATGGGGCGCTCAAAACTGAGCTTGAAGGTTGCCGCATCGAACTTACGGAACTCATGGGACAGCCGGTCAACACGCTGGCGTATTGCTTTGGTTTTCAGAACGAACGGGTACGAAAGAGCGCCGGAGAAACCTATGACCTATCATTCAGTGCCAAGCCTGGACTGAATTCCTGGCGCACGGATACAACCTGCCTTCGCCGGATGTTTGTGCATCCCAGCCGCGTTAACTTTGCGCTGCAAGTGAAGTATGGAATTGATTTGCAGGCTGTTTGGCGCTTCGCGCTGAACCGCAGTGGCCGCATGCTGCGGAAGTTCTTGCCAGGCCGTACCGACCGGACCGCAACTCAGGTTGTCGAGGCCGCACAAGTTACCGACGTAAACCGCTGACCAGTAACTGAAGTTATTTTGATCGCTGCAATGCAGACTTCTACGATTGAGATTGACGGGCCTGTGACGAGCGCTGCGACGGTTTTCGCGCGCGAGGCGCGATTCGCTGACTATGACGCCATCGCTGCGCTCATGCGGCAATATGGGATGGATGTGTACGCTCGCGAGGACTGGGAGCAGCTCTGGCGCGGGAATCCGGTCTACGAGCGGCGCGCCGGGGATTGGCCTATCGGATGGGTGCTTGAGACCGGCATTGGACGAGTGGTTGGCTTTTCCGGCAACATCCCGGCCGCCTGCTGGTTCGGCGGGGAAGAGTTGACTGCGGCGGTGACGTCGGCGTGGGTCGTGGACTCCGAGTATCGCAGCCACTCGATGTTGTTGGCGTCAAAGTATTTTGCCCAAAAGAACGTCAACTTGCTCTTGAATACGACGGCAATCCACATCGCGGGCCAAATCTTTCGCGCCTTTCACGCGAAACCAATTCCAGTCGAGGGATTGGAAACGGCCCTGTTCTGGGTGCTTGACTGTCGGGGATTTGCCTCGAGTTTGCTGGCCCGAAAGCGTGTGCCGTTGGCGAAGGTGATCAGCTATCCGCTGGGAGCAGGACTTGCAGCGAGCGCTGCGATTAAGGCCCGCATCTCGAGCGGACGAGATCTCCCGGCCGTGAAGGCCGTGGAAGATTTCGACGAACGTTTTGATGGGCTCTGGCAGCAAATGACGGAACGAACCGCGACGCTGCTCTCAGTGCGCGACCGCGAGACGCTCCGTTGGCATTTCGGGCGCTCGCTGAAATCAAACGGGCTGTGGATTTACGTACACGAGGCCGAGGGACTTCTGACCAGCTACGCAATCTTTCACCGGCAAGACAAGGCAGACGTCGGTTTGACGCGGATGCGACTGGTTGATTTCCAATCGTTGGAGGCGAACCCACGGATTCTCGATGCCATGATTGCTGCTGCGTTGCGCCGCGCCAAGGGTGAAGGAATACAGATGCTGGAAGTCCTTGGATTCTCCGGTGCGGTGAGAAGCCGCCTGGAAAAACTGGCGCCCTTTCGCCGCAAGCTGCCGTCGCAGTTGTTCTATTACAAAGCCATGGGCAAGGACCTGAAGGCTCAGTTGGCGAATCCGCAGGCCTGGCAGCCGAGTTCCTACGACGGTGACAGCAGCCTATGAATTCGATTCCGCAGATACCCAGCTACGATGACGTGCTGCCCGTGGTCTACAAGGCCTTGGACGAACTGAACCAGCAACGCGCTCGCAATCAGCGTCTGCAGGCATCACCCGACTGTGTGATCTTTGGCGACGGCGGCAACTTGAATTCGCTCGAACTATCGAACTTCATCGTGCTCATGGAGCAGTTGGTGCAAGAGAAATTCGGAGCTGAAATCGATCTCACCGAAAACGATCCATTCTCTCCCGAGAGCGGACACATGCGTACGGCCGCAACCCTGGCCGCGCATATCTCGAATCTGGTGCGCGAACAAGCGTGAACTCCACTCCAATCCAAATCGAACTGATTTCAGATTTCAATCTTCAGACGCTGGCCAACTATCTGGAGAACAGCGAGTCGATGCCGGCTATGTCTGCGAAGGTCGCCCCCTTCGGTCAGGTGGTGCCGACTCTGCTGCAAGAGCATGAAGGCGCGAAGAACGTTTTTGCCGTCGTCTGGACCTCTCCATCGTCAGTGGTTCCAACGTTTTCCGATGCGTTGCAGTCTCAGCCGGTGAATGAAACGGTCATCCTGTCGGAGGTTCGGCTGTTTGCCCAGCACATCGTAACCGCGAAAAATCGCTTTCGATCGCTCCTGGTCTGTGCCTGGACCCTGCCACGCTGGCAGCGCGGGCTTGGCTTGCTCGATCTGCAGAAGCCGTCCGGATTGAGAAATCTTCTGCTCAAAATGAATCTGGAACTGATTTCTGCGCTGCAGGATGTCGCTGGAGTCTACGTCGTCAATCCGCAGGATTGGATCGAGGCAGCAGGCAAGAATGCGCACAGTCCCAAGTCATGGTATCTGTCCAAGACTCCGTACAGTGCAGAAGTACTAAAGCAGGCTGCGTTCGAAATCAAAGCCGCGCTGCGAACCGTCTTGGGAGATGCCCGCAAATTGATTGTCGTCGATCTGGACGACACGATGTGGGGTGGTGTGGTGGGCGATGTGGGCTGGGAGAACCTGCGGCTGGGTGGTCACGATCACATCGGCGAGGCGTTCTTGGATTTTCAGCGGGCGCTGAAAACGCTGCGCAATCGCGGCATCCTGCTCGCGATCGCGAGCAAGAACGATGAGTCCGTGGCACTTCAGGCGCTAGGGCAGCACCCGGAGATGATGTTGCGTCCGGAAGATTTTGCAGGTCGGCGGATCAACTGGAAGGATAAAGCCGGCAACATCGTTGAAATCGCCGCCGAACTTCGCCTGGGACTGCAGTCGGTAGTGTTCATCGACGATAACCCCGTGGAACGGGCCCGGGTTCGCGAATCGCTCCCCGAGGTGCTGGTGCCGGATTGGCCGAATGACAAGACGCTGGCAGCCTCGACTCTGCTGCAGATGGATTGTTTCGATACTGCTCAGATTACGAGCGAAGATCAGGCGCGTGCCGACATGTATACCGCCGAGCAAAAACGTGACGTCCTGAAGACCGAAATGCCGACTGTTGAACACTGGTTGCGGTCGTTGCAGACCAAGGTTACGGTCGAGGCACTGAACCCTTCCAATCAGGCTCGTGTCGCCCAGCTTTTCAACAAAACGAATCAGATGAATCTGACCACGCGCCGCATGTCGGAGATTGAACTGGTGCAGTGGGCCGGCCACGACGACCGCAGGGTGTTGGCATTTCGCGTAGCGGATCGGTTCGGCGATTCCGGTCTAACAGGAATTCTGACCCTCGACTTTAATGGCAGCGACGCCTCGATTGCAGACTTCATTCTGAGCTGCCGGGTGATGGGCCGCCAGGTGGAAGAGGCGATGCTGGCAGTTGCTGTGGAATGTGCTCGGCGGGCGGGCGCCGAGAAATTGCTGGCGGAGTTCATTCCAACCGCGAAGAACAAACCTTGCCACGAATTCTGGATGCGCTCCGGATTCGACCGCGACGACGCCGGGTATCGATTCACCTGGCAAGTCGCCCGAGAGTACTCCCGGCCATCGAGCGTGGAATTGATGGTCCCTGCGAACGGCCAGCATTATCAATCACTTAGGGTGAAAGAAGCCGCCCGCGAGGTTGAGCCAACGGCGGCTTCCTGAGTCAATCCGCCTGGTTTCTCTAGTAGGTTCTTCCCCTATTTACTTTGTTCACAATAGCTTTGAATATGTTTACGGTCCAAATCCTAGGAGGCGGTATGCACGTCGGTTTACTCGCTTTGTATGGTGGCCCTGATCAGCTCATGCCACTGACTTCAAGTCTGGCGGCAATCTTTGCTTTTGTGCTGATGTTCTGGGGCAAGTTGCTGGTCGCATTTGACAAGATGGTGCGTTATTTCAAGGGCACTCCCGCCGAACCAGTCGTAGCTCCGGTCACGCCCGAAGACTCGAAGGCGAAGGAGTAGTCGAGCACTTGGGGAAGAAGAAAGCCATCGTCATTGGACTCGACGGCCTCGAGCCGAGCATCGTCGAAACGATGCTTGCCCAGGGAGATCTGCCGAACCTCGCGCGCTTGCGTGCGATGGGGTCCTACACGCGCATGAAGACTACATATCCGGCGCAAACGCCGGTGGCATGGTCTTCATTCGCGACCGGTGTGAACCCGGGCGGCCATGGCATCTTCGACTTCATTCGACGCGACCCTGATACTTATCTTCCCGATCTCGCCTTGAGCCGTTTCGAGCGTCCCAAGAGCATGCTGGCGCAGCCGAAAGTGGTGAGCCGCCGCAATGGTACCGCGATCTGGCAACGCCTGACCAGCGCCGGAATTCCGAGCACTGTTCTGCGCTGTCCGTGTACGTTTCCTCCCGACACGCTCAAGGGCAGCATGCTGGCTGGCGTCGGTGTGCCCGATCTGCGCGGCGGGCAGGGAACTGGGACGTTCTACACGCAAGACAAGACCGCCGTCGCCAAAGAGAACGAACGACTCGTCCATCTTGAGGCGGGCAGCGACGTGAAGAGCTGGATCATCGGTCCGCGCAACCCGCGCGCAAATCCGCCGGGAGACTTCCAAAGCGAAATTCGTGTGCGGCGCGATGGAAGCACACTTCGGATCGAGACCGGCGGAAGCCCGGCTGTCCTCGAACTGAAGGAAAAGTCCTGGAGCCCCTGGGTCAAGGTCAAGTTCAAGATGTCGATGTTGCAATCGGTGCCGGGCATGGTTCGCTTTTACGTGCGCCAGCTTTCCCCGGTGATCGAGTTTTACGTTTCTCCGGTGAATTTCGATCCTGCGGCGCCAGTCTTTCCGATCTCGTCTCCGCCGGACTACGCGAAGAAATTGGCGGAAGAGATTGGCCCGTTCTCCACACTCGGCATGGCGGAAGATCACAACGGCCACAACAACGGCCGCTTTGACGAGATGGACTATCTAGCGCAATGCAATCTGGTCTACGACGAGCGCGAGAAGATGATGGATCACGAACTTCGGCGCTTCACTGAAGGCTTTTTTTTCGTCCTGTTCGATACACCGGATCGCCTGCAGCACATGCTCTGGCGCTTTCGCGATCCGAAGCATCCGGGATTCAATCGCGATCTTCCGCCCGATCTCGGCAAACAAGTTGATGCGCTGTACCGCCGCTGCGATGAAACCGTAGGCCGGGTCATGCAACGCGCGGACGAAGACACTCTTCTCATCGCTCTCTCTGATCACGGCTTCAATTCCTTCCGGCGGTCCTTCCACACCAATACGTGGCTTTGGCAGAACGGCTTGCTGGCGCTAAAGGACGGCAAGACGCCGTCTCCCGATATCAAGGAGAATTTCGCGGGCGTTGATTGGTCCAAGACGTACGCTTACGCGCTGGGCCTCGGCGGAATCTATCTAAACAAGAAGGGACGCGAGCGCGACGGAATCCTCGAAGAAGGCGCCGAAGCCGAACGCGTGCGCAATGCGATTACCGGAGGCATGGCAGGACTGATTGACGCTGATAGCGGCGCTCCCGGCATTCGAAGCGTGTCGCGCCGCGAAGATCTTTACACCGGCGCATACGTCAGTGAGTCTCCCGATCTGCTGATCAATTTTCATCCCGGCTTCCGCGTCTCATGGGAAACCACGGTTGGCGGATTTTCTCACCAGCTGTTCGAGGACAACACACGGCGCTGGAGCGGCGATCACATCATCGATCCCGATGCCGTCCCCGGCATTCTGTTCATGAACCGGCCGGCCACGCAGAATCATGCCAGCATCATCGATCTTGCCCCCACAATTCTCCGTTACCTGGACGCTCCGTCAGGTGAAGGCATGGAAGGGAAGTCGTTGCTGTCCTAATCCTCTAACTATGAAAATCTGCGTACTCGGACTCGATTGTGCGGCGCCGGAAGTCATCTTCAACGATGAGCGGCTGGTGAATATCCGCCGCCTGATGGACCTCGGGCTCTACGGAACGCTGCAAAGCGTGGTTCCTCCCATCACCGTTCCGGCGTGGATGTGCATGAGCACGAGCCAGGATCCGGGTTCTCTCGGGACTTACGGCTTTCGCAACCGGTCAGATCATTCCTACGAAAAGCTCGGCATCGTAAACTCAGCGTCGATCAAGAACTTCGCGATTTGGGATCAGCTGGCACGCGAAGGCAAGAAGTCGATCATCATGGGCGTACCGCCCAACTTTCCTCCGCGGAAGGTTAACGGCATCAGCGTGGGCTGCTTTCTAACGCCCGATTCTGTCAAAGACGAATTCACCTATCCCCCGAGTATCAAGGCTGAAATTCAGCAACTGGTCGGGGACTATCCGGTTGACGTGAAGGATTTTCGCACCGATCGCAAAGATTGGTTGCGGGACGAGATCTTTGCCATGAGCCGCAAGCAGTGGCAAGTTGTGCGGCACCTGATGACGAATCACGAGTGGGACTACTTCCACTTTGTGGATATCGGACTCGACCGCGTCCATCACGGCTTCTGGAATTACTTCGACAAAAATCACGTGCAGTACGAAGCTGGAAATCCGTACGAAAACGTTATTCCGGATTACTATCTCTGGCTCGACGAGCAGATTGGCAGCGTCATGGAGTTGCTCGATGGCGAGACCATCCTGCTGGTCGTCTCCGACCATGGGGCGCAAAGATTAGACGGCGGCTTCGCTGTCAACCAGTGGCTGATCGAGCAAGGATTGTTGGTCCTGAACGAGACACCGAAAGAGATCACGCCTTTCAGTAAATTGAACGTCGACTGGTCGAAGACAAAGGCCTGGAGCGAAGGCGGATACTACGCGCGTGTGTTCTTTAACGTCGAAGGCCGCGAGCCGCAAGGCACGGTTCCCAGCGCCGAGTATGCCGCATTCCAAGACGAGATGAAGGCGAAATTTGAATCGATCGCCGACGACAAGGGCCAGCCCATGGGTTCGTTAGTCTTCAAGCCGAAAGAAATTTACCAGAACGTGCGCAATGTCGCGCCCGACCTGATCGTCCACTTTGGCGGGCTGTTCTGGCGTTCGATCGGCAGCGTCGGCCATCCCGGCCTGTATATGCAGGAGAACGATACCGGGCCGGATGGCTGCAATCACGCCCAGTACGGGATGTTTCTGCTGGCTGCGCCGAACTGCCCGCTCGCAGGCGAGCACACTGGAGCGCGCCTGCTGGATATCGCGCCCACCCTTCTGGACTTGGCTGGTTGCGACATTCCCGACTCCATGCAGGGCTGCTCACTGGTGGCGGGTATGGAGAAGAAAGCTCCGGACCAGGGTTTTGGAGATGCGGACAGCGAACAGCTGATTCACGACCGGCTGGCCGGACTGGGCTACATCTAGATGTATTCCCCCGAAAGCACATAAGAGCGCACGACGAACTTAACTCTGAACGAAACGACAACTAAACCACGAACAAACGCATCTCTACACGCCGAAACCGGCGACCAACGAATTGGACTAGGCCAAACAGGAAAATGACCATGGGTGACCAAGGGCTGTTGGAGCAGGTGAATTACAAACCGGTTGACAGTTCGCAAGGGCAATCCAGCGATCCGATTTTCATTCTCGGGATTGCCGCTCGCTGTGGGACGAACTACCTGCATGACCTCATCCGCATGCACCCCGATTGCGATTCGGGGAGTTCCATGCTGGAAGAGGACAACCTGATTGCGAATGCTCACCTTCTAACCAGGTACGTCGATGGCGTCTCCCGGTGGTGGAAGCATCACTGGGGGCGGGAAGAGCTACTCCGGGAGAAGGAACTGTTGGCCCAGCAGATTGGCGAGGGACTGTTGGCCTTCTTGACGACCCAGCTCGAACGGCGGAAGCAGATCGCCGGAAAGAACGACGTCGATGGGCGTCCCTTGCGGCTGGTTACGAAGACGCCGACGGTCAAGAATTTGGCGTTGTTCTACACAATGTTTCCGAACGACAAGCTGCTGGTGCTGATTCGCGACGGCCGTTCCGTGGTTGAGTCGGCGGCGCGAACCTTCGATCGTCCCTACGGTCATGCGGCGAAAGAATGGGCCTCGTCGGCACAGATCATTCAGGACTACCGTACGAAGCATCCCGAAAAACAGTTTCTACTGGTGCGCTACGAAGATCTCTACCGCAATGTGGAGAAAGAGCTGCGCCGCATTTTCGAGTACTTGCAACTGGATCCTGAAGCTTACGACTATGATGGTGCTGTCAATCTTCCTGTCCGGGGATCTTCAACGTTGCGCGGGCAACCCTCAGCGCACGAAGTTCCCTGGGTCGCACAGGGCATCCATTGGGATCCGGTGGCGAAGCCGGCGAACTTCAATCCCGTGGAGCGCTGGGCGAATTGGAGCAGGGCCAAGCATGAGCGTTTTAACTGGATTGCCGGTGACTATCTGGAAAAGTTCGGTTATGACAAAAAAACGTACCCCGGAGGCCATTTGTTCTGGCCAGCCTGGAATATTCTGCTCGATGGCTTGCACGTAGATTCTGCTATCTGGCTTGCGCGCCGGTTCGGCAGAAAGTGGAAGGAAATTAACTCAGTGGACGACTTTCTGGGTGTTTTCCGATTGATGAAACGTTCGATCATTGAAGCGCTCTGGGAGCGCTCTGACCTCGGGATATGAAAACCAAGAGCAAGCGCCAACGGAGCCCCCGCTTGCCTGCTCAGACTGGATCTTTATAAGTGAACAGCGACAAACGCCACAATCGTCTAACTGAAACTGTCGAGGAATTGCGGGACGACATCCTGCAGCAAATCTCACCCGTCGCCGCAGGAAGCCCAGCCTCATTAGTTAAGGTTTCCCCAATGCCCCAGCAGACCATGCACGAGGTCGCCAGCGTGGAAATCGGGCAGAACGGGACCGCGGTTCGTTTCTTTGCGAAAAGCGACCTGGCCAACTATGGCGGCCCGCAACGCCTGGAAACCGAAGAATACGTTCTGCGCCACATTGCGCCGGAAATCTGGCAGGCGAATGCGCGGACGCGTTGTCCTCAGGTGCTGGCTTTTTTTCCCGGCCGAAAGTTGCTATTGCTCGAAATGGTGGAAGGCAAGTCCCTCAAGGAATTGCTCTTCAACATGGGCAGGAGCCACAACAATCTTCCGGACTTGCTCGCCCTGACCGGAGAGTGGCTGGGTCGTTTCCACGCTCTGACGCAATCCGATCAGGCCAATCCGTTCGAGTGGCTGGAGGGTTCATTCGCGAAGCAGAAAGTTCAGGATGTCTTCCAAAACTGCGGAGTCGCCGATCTTTATCCCAAGCTGGCCAACCTGTTGCAGCAATTCCGGCGGGACTATCCCGATTTTCGCCGTCCCCTGTGCCGGCTGCATTCCGAATTCACCCCGCTGCACGTTCTAGTCAAGAACGATGCCATCTACGTGATCGACTTCGGGTCGAGCCGCTTGGGCTTTGGCTACGAAGACGTGGCAATGTTCACGACATTCTTCGACATCCTCTTGCCCTGGCGGGCGCTTACCGGTTCGTTGCGCCTTCCATTGGCCCAGCAGAAAGATATATTTCGCGAATCCTACTTCGCGCATCGCCAACAGACTTTTGGCGTTCCCGACAACATCGTGATGCGTTTCGCCTACCTGCAGGCCATGGCACACCATGAGTCTTGCAGAGAGACCATTCCCTCGTCCCCCCTGGCAGCTATGTATGCCAGGGGGGGACGCGCCTGGGTGCGCAGGCGGTTCGCAGCCCTGGCGCGCAGAGAACTAGCTTACTTGCGGCAGTTGGTGTCAGCTCCCCCGGTGTGGCACCTGGACTACACTGCTCCCGCCGCCAAGTAACGCGGCTGGAGTTGGCGGCCTTTAGCACAAGGCCGAAGACGGAGAAAGTGCTGGGCCCTGGTGCTTCACAGGGAATCTCGCGGCCGCCACTCCCTCGCGTGGCCGAGCGGAACTGACTCAACTCAATGCCAAACGTCATCGAATCGCAGGAAGAACGCGCGCCATCTCTGTTATTGATCGGTGCCTGGTTCGCGCTGGTCACCGGCATTTGCGAAGGTTTTGGGCTTCTCGTATTTCAGCGGATAAACTGGGCGAATTGGGGCAGTATGGTGCATGTCTCCGTTCCCATTATCTGGATCGCCCCGATTGTAGACCTTGCTGTCTGCGTCCTGCTGGCCATCGCCTTGGCTGTCGCTTCCAAGCTATTTCCCAGGATGCCGCTGACCCGCGCCGCGGTCCTGGTCTACGCCTCCGGGATGGTCTACATCTGGTTGGCGCTCACCGAACGGCTCACTTATCATTCGGACATTCTGCTCGGAATCGGTGCCGGAGTAGCGATCAGCCGATGGTCTGTGAAGCATGAGAAGTTGACTTTCCGGATCTGGCGAACCACGCTGCCCTGGCTGGCTGCTGCTGTGATTCTCGCGCTGGTTGCGGGTGAAGGACGAGAGTGGTGGCGCGAACACGGCGCGTTAGCGAAACTGCCGCCGGCCGCTCCTGGTTCTCCGAATGTTCTCGTGATTGTGATCGATACCCTTCGCGCCGATCACATGTCCGGATACGGCTACTCACGGCTCACGACGCCCAACATCGACGCATTCGCAAAGCAAGGCGTGATGTTTACTGACGCCATTGCACCGTCATCGTGGACGCTTCCCTCGCATGCTTCCATGCTGACGGGCCGATACACGTATGAGCATGGCGCAGACAGTGTGAAACCGATGTCGTTGGTTGGACATTCGCTGGCTACGCTTGACAACCGCTATCCCATGCTCGGCGAACCGATGGAGCGCCACGGATACCGCACGGCGGGTTTCGCCGGCAACCGCATCTTTTTTTCCCGCCACATGGGACTGGGCCGTGGATTCACCCACTTCGAAGACTTCACCACCATGGACATGTTCCCGCGAACGGTCCTGGGCAGGAAGGTCGCGACCCTGGTCCTCAACCATGATCGCCTCAGAATGTTGCTGGTCGACATCGGTTTTCGCAAAGTTGAACACCTCCAGATGGTCGGGGAAGAAGGCATCCGCAAGCGTGGCCCCGCAATCAATGAAGCTGTGCTGGACTGGATCGATCAGGATCGCAGCCGTCCGTTTTTCGCCTTCCTGAATTATTACGATGTGCATGGTCCTTACGGACCACGGCATTCAGCCGGGCAGAAATTTTCCCACGGGAACGGCACTGTGGTGGACTACTACGATGACGGCGTTGCCGACATGGATACTTTCGTCGGACATCTGCTGCAGGAACTGGATCACCGCGGGCTCACCGACAACACTTTCGTTATTTTCACGTCCGATCATGGGGAATTGCTACAGGAGCATGGCATGCTCGGGCATCGCAACGCGCTCTACCGGCAACTCATCGAGGTTCCGTTCATCGTTCGCAAGCCCGGTGTTATTCCTGCAGGCGTTCGCGTGGATACACCCGTAACAATTTCGGCGCTCCCCGCAACTGTCATGGAACTTCTGGGTTGGAGCGATCAAATGCTTTTCCCTGGGCCTTCACTAGTGGAGTTGTGGAAGCATCCCGGACCGCATCCGGATTGGCCGTATCCTCTCTCAGAGCTGGCGCAGTTTGTGCATTCGAGTCAGGAGTGGCCGAGTCAATCGGGTTCGATGCAATCGATGGTCAGCAACAAGTGGCATTACATTTATCACGAGAAGTTCGGCGCACAACTCTATGACTGGCAATTAGATAAGCCTGAGCTAAATAATCTTTCGAAGGCCCCGGACGACATGCCCATAGTAGAAGAGCTGGCGGGCCGGATCAAGGATCTAACCGCTAAGCCGCGTGAAGTTGGCGGAGAAGCCGCCAAGGCAGAGAGCCCGCGCTAGATTTCGCCGGTGTCGGAACCGCATTTATCTATGGTCTTGACCGAAGTTCAAACTCCGAAAGGAATTGGTGGGATTCCGCTCGTCACGCCGCCGATTGCCGTCACGCCACCAACCTGGCTTTTGGTGCTGAAGCGCGGGTATGTCGTCGTTATGTCGCTGTTGATCACGGTGCTGGTCGGCAACTGGCTGGCTTCGATCTCTGGACAGAACAACTACACGAAGGCAGAGGAGCGCAACGAGCGGGCAGCGGTCGTGCCCATGGCGGGTTTGTCTGCCTCCGATCTCGCTGAGGGGCAGGCGGTCCTGAATCCGGCAGAAGCGCCGGTGACCCGGACCCAATTGCTCTATCTCGGAGACTCACAGGTCTTTTCTCGGCCCGACGCGCCACCTGGGGCTCTGAACACGGCACAGTGGGTGCAGATATTGCTTTCGCGGCAGGACAATCGTGCCGTCAGGGTGCTCATTGGAGCGACCCCCGGCATGGACGTTCCGGAAATGCTATTGCGAACCGTGGCCGCATCCGAGCGCCAACCGCGCCAGGACGACGTGATCGTCGCTGACATCTCGCTGGCGGAGTTGCGGGAGTTGGGTATTCGTGGCGAAATCAATTCCCTCGCGACAGATCCGGCGGTGAATTCCACCCTCAAGTCGCTACTCTCCGCCAACCCGGATATGGGGGATGCGGGAAAGACCTTGGACGCCGTGCTGAATCCGCAGGGTGACAAGATCGTTGATAAGTCGCTGGCCGACAGAATGGAAGATACCCTGCAAGGCAAAGCCGACGGATGGTCTTTCTTTGCCGAGCGGGAAAATCTGGTTGCGCTGGGGCTGTTGCGCTACGCTCAGTGGGAGCATCGCCTGCTGCACATCACCTCCGGCTCACGCGTTCCGACTCATGCCGAGCCTTATCGCGCGAATCTGCAAATGCTCGAACTCCTCATGCGTTTTTCTCAGGAGCGCAATATTCATCTGCTCCTGTTCTTCGGTCCCGTGCGCGATCTGGAACCGAACCCGGATGCTCCCGCCGACCTTACCCGTATGCATCGCGATATAACCAGTCTCTGCGAGCGGTATGCCGTGACCTGCCTCGATTATTCGCAGGTGATCCCGGAAGCTTCGTGGGCCGATTATTCTCCGAACCAGCGTGGCGCTTTCGCCATGATGGCTGGCCAGCATGACTTCTTTCACTTCAAAGAAGAAGGCCACAAGGCTCTGGCCGAGAAGCTCATGTCCGATGCGGGTGCTCAGATCCTGCAATGGTCGAATCAGGCGGGTCCGGCGCAGTGAATCTTCTCAGCCTTAGCTATTTCGTGTTCGTTCCGCTGGTGTGGGTGTTGACCCGGCTCATCCGTCCTGTGAAAGGACGACAGCTCCTATGGCTCGCCGCGAGTTACTTCTTCTACGCCACGTGGAGCCTCAAATTCCTTTGTGTTCTGCTGGTCAGTTCGCTGGTGAACTACGCGCTCGGCATTTATTTGCGGCGCAGTCCTTCTGCAGGCAGGCTCTGGGTTGGAATCGGTTTCAACGTTTGCCTGCTGGCTGTTTTCAAATATCTGCCGGTATGGTCGGCGCATCTGGGGCCGGGACATCTGCCAGCGCTTCTTGAACATGTCATTCTCCCGGTCGGAGTTTCCTTCTGGACCTTCGAAGCGCTCAGTTATCTGTTCGATGTTTACCGGGAAGAGGACCTGGATCCTTCGCTTACGGAATTTTGTTTGTATCTGGCGTTCTGGCCGACGGTGCTTTCCGGCCCCGTCTGCCGCTTGCCCGAGTTGCTGCCGCAGTTTCGCAACGCCAAGCCAGTGTGGGACGACATTGCCGAAGGCACTCGCCGCATCGTCTTGGGGTTGTTCATGAAGACCGTGCTCTCGCAGATCCTTGGCGCTGGACTGCGCCCCGGGGAGGGCGTGGACTTCGGCTTCAATCAGATTGCGCGCGGCTGGACCGGCCTCGATGTCTGGATTCTGGCAATCGGCTTCGCTTTCCAGATGTACTTTGATTTCGCCGGCTACTCCAACATTGTGATCGGTACGGCACAGCTGTTCGGTATCCGCCTGCGGGAGAATTTCCGCGATCCATTTCTCTCTACTTCGCCCGCCGAATTCTGGACGCGCTGGCACATGTCACTGTCATCCTGGATTCGCGATTACGTTTTCATGCCTCTGGCGACCTGGAAGCCGCAAGTCTGGTGGCGCCACGCTTCGCTGGTCATCGCGATGATGCTGTTTGGCTTCTGGCACGGGGCGGATTGGACCTACATCGTCTGGGGCGTGCTGCAAGGGATGCTTCTAGTAGGTCACAGGCAATTTCAGCAACTCGAACGCCGCACGAACCTACAGTTGCCCGTGCTGGTCGCAACTTACGCAGGCTGGGCGGTGACGTTCTCTTGCATGCTCCTGAGCTGGGTCGTCTTTCGAGCCAACGATTTGAGCCAGGCCGGAGCGATGTTCCATGCTTTGGTCAACTTCTCCAGCTACCGGCATTTTGTGTTACCAAGGAATTTTGTATGGATGACTATCGTGATTTCAGCTTCCTACTTTGTCGTTGCAGGGCTCCGGAAGCTGGCTGAAAATAGTAAACAGGTTCCGATCCTGGCGCGGCTAGGCTGGGCGCTCTCGCCAGTATTGTATTCCGCTGCCATGCTGGCGATTGTAATCATGAGCATTCATAAAGCCGTATTTGTTTATTTGCAATTTTGAAGGCGAGGCTGTGTGACTGAAGCAATCCTTAACGACACGATCAAGGCAGAAGCAATCAAAGCTGGAGCGATCAAAGAAATGACGGACTATATCGCGAAGGAACTGGTGCGCCGCCCGGGCGTCGAAGTTACGCCGGAGACGCCACTGGTGTCCTCGGGTCTGATCGATTCGTTCGCACTGGTCGAGATTTTCGTGAAGCTGGAAAAGCTCACCAACCGCCGAATTCCCGCAGCCAAGATCCAGCCCAAAGACATGGACTCGGTCGCGCTGATGTTTGCCACCGCCGAGAGAATCGGCAAACCCCGTCAATAGATTTCGCTCTGAGTGCAGAATGAATCCCTGCTTCCGCCGAAAACCGTGGCGTTGCGCAGCGTCCCCTGACCCGTTTTGCCTGTCCGTTCGTGACGTTGCTAGGCCCAAATTTCGTAACGGAAAAGGAATTAATCTGATGATGTCGAGATTTGCAATCCGAGCATCCTGGACTACGTTTCTATTCCTGGCAGCTCTGGCTGGCTTGGCCTCCGCACAGGGGATCAACATCACGCTTCGCGCCAATGCCGATCCGCACCCTGCGCACCATCGTTACGCAAATGTCTGGGGCAACGTCGGGACGAAAGGCACCTTTGCCTATGTGGGTTCTTACGACGCCAACGGCGTGCTCATTTTCGATATCACGAATCCGGATGCCCCTATTCTGGCGTCCAACTACACCTACAAAGTTTCCAATCCTGTCTGCGGCACGAATTGTGACAACCAACTCGAAGACGTCGAAGTGCAGAACGGCATCGGATACTTCGCCAGCAACACGGTGGGTGGAATTCACATCGTCGATGTATCAAACCCGTACGCTCCGAAGCTGATCACGCGCATTACCTCCGCTATCG
>Ga0209006_10002657_pt1 | contig 16278 bp, 14 predicted proteins | sample JacPin_JW_Ref_O2_FD_188567 | JGI IMG/M metagenome (GOLD analysis project Ga0209006, IMG submission 188567) | Forest soil microbial communities from Algoma, Ontario, Canada - Jack Pine, Ontario site 1_JW_Ref_O2 (SPAdes) (version 2) | ecosystem: Environmental > Terrestrial > Soil > Boreal... | reverse complement strand
GAGATCGGCGCTCGGCGTCTGCGGCGCGTCGGGCCGAGTGGCCGATGCCGCGGTTTGTTTACCCGTCAGTTGCTCTCGTTCCGGTCCGTTGCGGTAGGTGAACGCCACGTTCGGAGCGAACAGGGACAAATATTCGCGTTTCTTTCTGTCTTCCTTGACGGGATCGGCGGGCGGCGGCTGCGCCGTCGTTCCCCCCAAGACTCCTCCCGGTTGAGGTACCCCATCGTCCGGTGGTGCGACCACGCCGGGAGGGACGTCACCGGCAAGTCCCATGGACTGGAGCCGAGCCAGGTCATTCGGGGAGATGGGCTGGCGGGCCGCCGCCTGCTCCTGCTGGATGGTTTGTTTGAAATCCTCCACCGTCGCTGGATTTGGAGGCTGCACACGAGCTCCCGGTGCGGCACCTGCCGTTGAGGTGGATGCTCGCTTGGATCCTCCTGTGAGCCACATGATGAGCACCATTACGACCGCAACGGAGAGAATCACGAGCTGCTGCGTGTTCTTCGGCAGCAACCCAGCGGGTTTGGGGGCTTTGCTTTCGACGGTCCCGCGCACTTGGGCGCTGTTCTGGGCTTCGGGCGTTTGCTGATTTTTCTCGGGCATCGGATTCTCCGGGAACTTCTCCTACGCGGCGTGCCGCTCGAAGTTCAGTTTCTTTTTTCCCAGCACGAGATACCCGCGGTCCAGAATCTTCGGAATGACGTAAACGCCGTTGGCGAGATCGAAATTGATGAGGTTCGGTTTCCCGTCCTTCAATTCGTAGATCGTGGGCTTTTCCTGAGCCGTGCACTTGATGTACGTGAATTTGTCGTCGTGATAGATCGCCGAGACGGAAAACGGAGGACGGCTGGCCTTCGCGTCGAGGGCATAGTCGAATTGCAATTTTCCCGGGTACTGTTCGCGATACTGGCTGATTTCCTTTTGCGCGTGGTCCTCGGCGGCATGGACAGCCTGAGCCGCGTCGGTGCGAGCCGCATCCACGGCTGATTTGTAGGCTTGGACCTCGGAAGCCCTCGCCAGTGGCGGGACAAGCGCGGCTCCGTTAATGGTGGATTCTTCCTTGCGTTCCACAAATACCTTGAGATCCGGTTCGGTGTTCGGCTCACTGCTGATTTCCGTAAGCAAAAACGAATAGACGTGGCCAGACGAGGTAATGAGATTGAGGTTGCTGCGAATGCCTTGCTGCGCCGGATGCAGATAGCAAAGGTTGTGCGCCCCGTTGATGATCCAGAACTCCTTGTCGCCGGTGGTGGCGTCTAGAATCTCTTCGTTTGCGGGCAGCACGATCAGCGTCGAAAAGCGAATCTTGGCGTGAATCGGAATGATGTCGGTCTCGGCGTACCGCACGGTCCTCGCACCGGCATCGGCATGAGCGGGGACTGGCCGGGCGAGGATGCCAGCACAAGTGAGAAGAAGAGAGAGGGTCAGGGACGAGACTACCGAACGAGTTTGCTTGCCGGAGTTCATGGGTTTCTCCTAACGGAAAGTATGTTTTCCTGTTTGGAATCTTCCTCGCTTCGACGCGCTTCCGCGAGAATGTCGAGCCCTTTTTCAAAGCCGTGCTCGCGGAAAGCCTCGGCACGCCTGCGGTTGTCGAAGGGATCGTTGGTGTAGAGCCAATAACTCTTGGGGTCCACTTCGAGATTCGCGACCTTGGCAATTTCGTGGTTCTTGATGAGGAATTGACGTTTCGGAATCAACGCGGAGATGAGATCGATTTCCGTGTGGTTCAAGTGAAACTGATTCTGGTACAGATCGCGGTCCATGTCGGGATTGGCGAGGAAGATTTTGGTGGCACAGGTTTCGATGATGACGTCCAGAATGTCGGACTTGCGGAGTTCATCGAGGGATTGCGTGGACAAAATCATAGCGGCGTTTTGCTTGCGCCACGTCTTGAGAGCCTCGACGATGTAGCCCTTGATGCGGGGATTGCGAAAGAAGGTCCACGCCTCGTCTATGAAAAACGCCTTAAAGACATGCGTGATTTCCTTGTCCGTGATGACGTGATTGGCGCGATGAAGAATGTAAAAGAGCAGCGGTTCGAGAATCTGCGGATACTGTTCCATGCCCTGAAAGTCAAAGCATTGGAAACGCGAAAAACTCACCGTGTCTTCCGTGTTGTCGAATAGAAACCCGAACTGCCCTCCGGCGGTCCAGCGTTGCAGCTTCAACGACAGCGCGCGCGGAAGGGTGTTCGCAAGGACACCCAGTGTCCGCAGCTCCGGGTCCACTTTATAAAGGTTCTCGATTTGCTGGTACAGCTCCTGCTCTTCTTCGATCGAGACCGAACCGGCACCGTGATTGTCGGTGAGGACTTTGACGAAGAGCGCCAGGAAATCGAGGTTGGACTTGGTTTTGGGCAGGCAGAACGGATTGATCTTGAAGCCGGCACTGTGGAGGCCGACCTTGACATAGGTGCCTTCAAAGAGGCGAGTGAGATTTTCGAAGCTGCCGCCGAGATCGAAGATGAAGGTGTACGGATCGTATTTCTGCAGATTGGTGATGAGGAAATTGAGTAAAAAACTTTTGCCCGCGCCGGTCCGCCCGAGAATGACGCTATGCGCCGTGTCCTTGCAATGCAGATTCAGGTAGTACGGCGTCCGATGGGTGCTTTCGAGGACGGCCAGATACTCCTGATTGAGATGCGTATTGACCTTATGGCCCGCATGGAGGGTGAACAGAAACGAATAGTCGGCGTAGTTGGTGTTGAGAATGAGCATGGGGCGCAGGTTGAAAGCGTAATTTCCGGGGACAGTCGCCAAATAGGCGTTGAACAGGTTGTACCTCTCGTCGTAAAGCTGCGCGTCCTGAACGCTGAAGGTCTTGTAAAAGTCCGCGCAGGCGCTTTCGATCTTCGCGAGGTCTTCGTCGTACACCACAATCGTCAGTGAATAGTTCCCGAAATAGTTGCCATTGATTTCCAGTTCCTTGAGCGCCTCGCCGAGATCGCGGATTTGCGCTTCCTTGGACTCGTCCACGAGCACGTCGTCGCCGCGCTGCGGCTGGTCGGAACTGGTGACGTAGCTGGCGATCGAGCGTTTGGTGTTGTGAAAGTGGCGGCGGCGCGAGTGGATGAAGTTCCGGCTCTTGGCGGGGTCCTGCTTCTTCCACTCGGTGCATACGAAATAGTTCGCTTGGACTTCGAGGAGTCTCTGGAAAATGAGCGGAAAGCTGTGGGCCGATGGCTCTTTGAGCGTGAGCACCTTCACGTAGTAATCGTCCACGCGGAGAAAACCGCGGTGACACTCGACGTGGGACTCGCACAGGTAGTAGTCGAGAAACGTATCGTGCTTCAACCGAGCGTTCTCGATTTTCAGCGGCGAGAAGTTCACAATCTGCTTCAAGACACGAAACGCTTCTTGTTTGGGAAGAATACGGCCATTCACAAAATCGCCGATTTGCAGGAGGAAACTTCGGGCCTTGGATCGCAAGGCGGTTCGCGCGCGGTCGAGCTCGGCACTCATCAGGACGACCTGTTTCCGGGTGGAGAGAGAAGCGATGAGTTCACCGATGGCCGCGCGGGGCTGCGAGCCGAGCTTGGCAAGGCTTTCGAGGAGCGAAGTCTTGTACCGGAAACCTTCGTAAAGAACGACATAACAAATCTGGAAGGAATAGAGCGATTCGGCCTTTCCTTTGAGATAGACGATGCGGTTGCGGATCGCTGCGTTGACGACGGGATTGGAATAGGTCTTGAAGGGAATGTTTTCGCGGTTGCGTTTGAACAGGTACTGATAGACCCGGCATTTCTCGTCGAAAATCCGAAACGCGGCGGTCAGCCGCCGAGTGAGATTCTCGATTGTATTCGCGTCGAGACACTCGCAATCCACACCCGAGATGCTTACCACGACTCCGAGATCGCCGGTCTTGGTGAGAAACGTTTCCTCGTCAAGGAAACCAAAGAGATTGATCTGCGAACACAGTGCGGCGGCCTCGCGATAGTCCTTCGTGATTTGATCGAGCTTAAACACGCTTCATCCTCCGCACGCGGACGGGCTCGAACTTCATGGGATCGTACTGCGTGCAAATCTTGGTTGAGTTCAGTAGGAAGCGAAGGATTTGCGGGTCGGTATTTGTCGCCCATCGCGCGAACAGATACAGCGCGAAAAACATTCCCAGCGCCCCAGCCAGACTATTGAGCAGATTGAAGACGCACGCCCCCATCACGAGAGCGAAAAAGAAGAGCTTTCGCTCCGCGCCGAGGATGGTGAGCGGACGGTTCAAGGATCGGAATACCGGGTTTCGGTTCATGGTCGTGAGCCTCACGAGACGCTAGACGCCGAAGAGCCAGGTAAGAAAATTGACGGCTAGCACGGCCATCCCAAGCCCGAAGATGAGGCCGGCAAAGGTACGCTTGCCGCCACCTTCGCCGAAGGCGAAGGTGAGTCCGCCGACGACGATGGCGACCAGCGCGAGTCCTTTGGCGATGGTGCCCGTGAACGCCTGCTGCAGAACGTTCACCGCGTTTTCCCAGGGTGAGCCGCCTTGCTGTGCGAGCGCGACGCTCGCGAAGGCGAGGCCGATACTGCCGGCCATGGCGGTCTTTGCGAGGATCGATTTCCAAACACTTCCGAATGACTTGCGCGATGTCTTCATGGCTCCTCCATTCTTCATACTGCAAAGGCCAGCAAGTGGCTTTGCCGGTCCGGTCCCACACGGGAACCAATGAGAGGAACGCAGCCGCCGTTCACCACGATTTCCCACGACGAAGTGCCTGGGACTTCCGCAAAGCTCGTCATGGTCGCCAGTGCGGCGAGCCGGCCGCGATTCCGTAGTGTCCAACTCCGCAGGGCTTTGAAGTCCGCTTTCATGGTGGTTTCACCTCACAAAAACTCCGCCGACGATAGCGAGTAGCGTTTGGCTCGTCCAATACTTCCGCATGTTGGATTTATAACGGTCCGATATGAAAAGGCTTACGAAGGCCAGCTTTGGAAAGGGTCAGGCGCGGTCGCGCCATAGTCGAAAAGCAAAAAAAGGCCCACGGCAAAGGCCGTGGGCTCTGGACAAAACCGACTCAGAATGGCGCGGCTGTCGGTTCCTTGGAGGAGCCGGAAGCAACTGTTCCCGGCTCCTTGGGGGCCCGATTAAGCTTGCGAATAGCATTCGCGCGAATCTGCCACGAGGTGAGTTTCAGCGTGGTGGGCTTGGTGCCTTTGTTGAGTTCGCGCTCGTACTTGCTGCTCACCAGCGAACCGGTGACGATGACCTGGTCGCCACGGCGAAGCCTTGCAGCGGCGTCATTCAAGCGATTGAAGCAGACCACGCGGTGCCAATCGGTTCGTGACTCCCACTGGCCTTGCGCGTTCTTCCAAGAACGCCGTGTGGCGACGGACAGCACTGCGAAGGGAGCGCCAGTGGCTCGCGTCTCGCGCTGTTCTGGGTCTCGTCCCAAGTTGCCGATGATTTGGATGGAATTGTACATTTTTACTTCTCCTTTTTTGCCCCATTTTCTTGGGGCATCCAAAAGCGAGGGCTTCTGCTCCCAAAGCGAGCGGCTGCATTCTTGGAGGGTGCCCAAGGTCTTAAGGGAGGAACCAAGGAAGCAGAAGCCGCGAAGCTGCAGCGGCGCAGGAATTAGCCTGAAGCGGTGCCCAAGAAAATGAACGGTAAAAAAGGAAACTGCACAAATTCACTCCGCCAAATCTCGAAGGCGGACACGCAACGTAACGTGCGTTAGAGCGACACGCAACTCACGCCGACGCTACAGCGCTCTTGGCTTTGACCGCCTGGAGTGGGAAGAACTCGAAATAATCCTTCTCGTCAAACCAAGCGCACTTGAAGACTTTGACAGGGAGCCGGGCTCGCGAAGCGAACGCCAAGGCATACACTATCAACTGGTTTACGGGGTCGATCTCGCGAGCCTTCGGCTTGTAGTCGAGAAGATGAATGAAGCCGTTTCTCGCTTGCAACACATCGATGTGCCCGGTGATCGGCTTCTTCGATTCTGGCAAAGTTACAAAAAATCCTTTCGACTTGTAGTAGCCAATTTCCTCAGCAGTCAGATAGACAGGAATTTCGCAGGCAACCGTTGAGGAATCGTTGGCAAGCATGAAATCTTGGATCGACGGGTGACGGTCTCTCGTTTTTCGGGCTAGTAGCAGACCCAGAGCAGCGAGGTCATTCGCAAGATTCTGCTTCTCTACGCGGGCGAGCGGGAGTATCTCAAAGTGGGACTTGGACGACCTCACTGCAGCAGGTGGCTCGAGGGATTTATCTTGAGGCGCGGCCTGCTCATCGAGACTCGCGGTTTTGTCCTCCTGGAACAAAGTGTCGGGGAAATCCTCAAAAATGCTGAGCAAATAACGCTCGACCTTCGCGGCAACGTCTCTTGCGACGGCTTGGTCCATAAGGGCAAGCTTCGCCAAGTGGACTTTGTACTCATAAACCTGCTGATGCTCTAACCTTCGCCCCTTTAGCATGCCTGTGGGAAACTTTTGGATCGCTGCTGCCCGAAGGCGATGGAAAGTGGTGATGGAACGGTAACCAGAAATCCAGTCCGAAACGGTCCGGCGCGGTACTTTCACGCGGTGTTCGGACGCGATGCGGCGCACGGTCTCTCCCTGAGAATGGCCGAGGTTGTAAAGGCACAGGGCTCGGGCGATGACGCGCGGAGGATATTTCACGCCTTTCAGACCGGCAAGGGACGAAAAGTACTTGCCGCAGTCCTTACAGAAGTAAAGTTGAAGATGCCGGAGACTGTTCTTGCGCAGGCCGCGCTTGATAATTCGTCGCCCATCGCAAGCCGGGCAGAAGTCTGGCTTGGACTGGATGGTCGGACCCTGGGGCAAAGGTCTTTTGATTAGGCCAGTCATCACCAGAGTCTACCGCAAGCGTGGCTGGCGAGCGCTGAGTTTCGCCAGGCGCAAGCGACGACTTTCGCCGACGCTCCAAGCGATGAATCTCGCCGGTGCTGGGCCATTTCCGCGAGCGTTATCACAAAGGAATGGCGACCGGGCGGACGAGAGAGGGTTTTGCGACCAATAAGCGCTCAGTTTCGCCGGTGGCGCAGGCGATGGGTATCGCCGAAAGCGCCGTGTTTTAGGCTGCTATATCAACAGTTTGCGCGCGCGCGTTCCCTCCGACACCGCCATTCTTTGTCGGAGGGCGGCACGCGCGGCCAACCGGCACGCCCGGTGTGCCGGTTGGCAGACACACCAAGCGGCGCCGAATCCGGCGCCGACAGCGCAAAAAAAGGTCCCGCCAACGGCGAGCGAGTTGGGTGGCTGGCTCGGGAGATGGCGCAAACTCTTCGATGGGGAGATTCGAAATGAACACAGACAAAAATCCGGACGGTCCGGATACCGAAAGCAGGAAAACTGCGGCGAAGACTGCAAATGCGCAGAGACCTGTGGCCGCATTTGTGGATGTCCTTTGTGTCGATCATTCTTCTCACTGTCGTCGCCCTTGCGATTCTCAGTTATCGGATGGGGGCTCAGAGCTGCCACTAACCTAGTGACTGTTGCAGGGGGATAGCCCCGCGACAGAACGGAGGGTACCTTGCCCGGGGGAAAAGGGGACCGTCATTTCCGATGTACTGGCCCCCCTAAGTTCTGAAATGCGACTGGCTTAGCGCTCCGACAGTCCTTTTCCCCGCGAAGAAGAACTCGGCGCCATTTATGGGCATCTAATCTCCAGGAATTTAAGGAGGGTAACGTGGAATCCCCGAACCTCTTGGATTTTCTCTACCAAAATCTTGGTCTTATCCTGGCAATTCTCGGACTGGCGTATGTTTTGATCAAGTTCTCCCGTTCTCGCAAGGCTCCCAGCCCTCCCGGAGCGCACCTGACCCAAACAGAAATTGGAGAGGCGGAAGCGGCTGGCGAACGCGCCAGCGAAGATGTTCGAGCGCGATACGGTAAATACTTTGGCGGGGGAAACCCATGAGCGCCCACGCTGTTATTCTGTTGTTGGGTGCAGTTCTGTTGGTGTTCGCCGTCGCGATCGTCTGGTTGATAAGGGAATTAGTCTTAACCAAGAAAAACTTCGCAACCGAAAAGGTCGCTTACGGCAATACCGCACAGACCCTCGCCACAACCAACGCTCGACTGAGCGAAATCGAGGAAAAAGGGCGCGAAATGTACGTTGAGTTTCAGTTCACGGCCTACAACGCAGCCTATCGCTTGAAGATTGTGGGTTTCCTGGAGGAAAAAATAGCCGACCTGGTATCGCACGCCGCCTCGATGAACGCGAAACGTTTCGCGGAAGAGAAAAAAGCAGTGGCAGCGAGCATCCTGGAATTCCTCCTCGCTGCTTTCTTTCCAGCGAGCTGTGGCAGGGCGAGTGGAGTTTGAACCGGGTTTGCGGTCTACTTGGGCGAGAAATCAGCAATCAACTCTTCTCCGGGTTTGATATCTCGGAGTGCGCGAAATTCATAATACCGGTCTGGGCGGACATTGGCTCCCAAACCCGGCTTCGCTGGCCTGAGGTACCATGCGACCGTCAAGCGATTGAAGTTGATCGGGCATCCCACTCTTCCGTCGCGATGAAGACTAAAATCGTCATAAAGCTTGCGCGCGGCACTTGGTAGGTGGGCCTTGTCGATCGTTTTCTTGTCGAGCCAAAGGATTTCTTCGTTCTCTCCGAAAAACGCTCTTTGCCCCTTCTTGATCGTTGAAATTGCGAAAACGCCAACGCGTCCCGGATACGCTTTTGATGGCTGAAGTCTCGCGACGACTCCTAAATGCGGCAGGCTATGGTTGCTGTCTGTGTACTCCGCCTCCACTGCTTTTGCGAGACCGCCCAAATCCGGGAAAATCGTCGCTTCGTCGATGCCGCTGTCAATAAGTTCACGTTTGATAGATCCAACGCGAAAGCTCGGGATGACTAGCTTGTGAAGAAACGGCCGCTTGAGTCCTACGAATCGGACCAACCCCAGATAATCCGTGCCGTGGATCGTGAAGCATGAGCGTTGTGTGCTAATCCGTGGGGCCACATGCGTGGGAAACACGGCGATCGGTCGGCTTCGCTTGAGTGTCTGCCTGAAACGGGTCGGCAGCCACGGCTTTACACTGGCGCGATCTTTGTTCGAAACTCCCTGCGCACTTGGAGGGATCACTTCGTAACGCTTGAGGACTCGCTTATTCAGCGCATACGGGTCTAGAGCCCACACGGCAGCATCGAAGTGCCCGGGATTGTCTTTCACAGCAAAGTAGAGTGCTAGTAGAGCGCCCTGCGTCCAGTCGAGCAGCCGGGTCGGCGCACCGTAGTGCTGCATCAGGAAGTACCATTCCCAATCGTCATCGCCTGCCGGCTTGTACTCGGAAAAAATCGGCGCTCGAACGATGAAATCCTCGCGGATCTCATCTTCAATTTGATCATCCAGGATCTGTTTGAAGGTAGAGCGGAGCCGGTAGAGTCCCGGGAGGAGACCCCATTCGGCTCTCTTTTGACCACGATACCAAGGTCGAAGGTCTTCGTCGGGAAACCATTCGGTTTTGATCTTGTTGGCTTCGTTGAGAAAATCCCCAACGCTCTCAATAACAGGATCGACCGCTGGAACTTTGGCTGGCACAGTTCCTCCCGCTGCTGAATGATATCGCGAGTTGATAGGAAGTCGGAGATTTGCTGCTTCTCTTGGATTCAGGTAGTGGTGACGAAACGACCGAGGGAATGATCTTTGCGGAAGCGGTGGGCGAGTCTTCAGGCGTTCGCTCTCAAGAATGTCAATGGCCCGCTGTAGATTGCAGACAATGTGGCTCGAGTCGAGAGGAGGTTTTGAATGAACACAGACAAAGAAGCAGTGCCTAGTGGTCAGTGGCAAGTGACTGGTGAAGGCAAGGAACCTGACGGAGAAGAATGGGTTCCGCTCAGTGTGCGGAACGCGCGGCAGATGCGCCGAGACTGGTGGCCGTCGATATGGATGTCGTTTGCGTCGATCATTATTCTCGCAGCCGCCCTTGCCATTCTCAGTTATCGGATGGGAGCCCAGAGTTGCCACTGAGGCAGTGGAGAGAGGGCGCCCTGCGTTAGTGAGTACTCCGCCCTTGAAGCTCATTGTAGCTCCACCACGTCCGTCCCAACTGCCGGATGGCCCATAACTCGTGATTCACACACCGGAACAGCGGCAAAGCGTTGCGAAGAGAAGAGGTCCACAATTATCCGGTCCGTCCGTTTGGGTACCTGACGTTGCTGCGGGTTGTTTGCCTCCTTGGGCCAAGTCCACGCATACCAGACAATAAGTAGTGTCAGTATGATTTCGATCACGCCGAACAGGATATAGAAGTACCAGCCGCTCTTGAACGCAACGATCATAATTACGCTGTATATCCCGGCGAAAATGATGTTCAGCCAGCGATTAAGCCGAACCGGGAGCACGAGTGAAAGAAAGGGCATCAGGCCGGGAACTATCATCACGCCAGCCATCCCCAGCAACACTCCCTGAGAAATAGCAGCGAAGGGCATCCTTCCCGCGATCATTTGTTGCAACTGCCCGGTTTCCCACAGCTGGAAATAGTCTCCATAGATGTAAAAAAACATCACCGAAGACCATAACGCGAAGAGCTTGAGCCGCACGTGCACGGTGATGTCCAAAAATGCCATGGTGTTCCTCTTGTAGCGATCAAATCCGCTTAGTCTCCCAGCGCCTGTCCGTTGCTCTATGCATTGCCGCGCCGTATCGGATGACCCTTCGTTTTCTATCCCATTGGCCGCGTTCATTGCAATGTGTGAGGGACAAAAATACCGCCCTTACGTGACGGTTTGTCGGCCTACCGGAAGTAATCCGTTTCACGCGGCCCGCTGGCGGCGGCTCTAACTGGGGTTGGCACGTTCGAGGAAGTGTCGGAGCAGAGCAACTAGCGTAAGAGCGCCTTCACTCTTAGACAGGAATGCGGAAGCGCCTGCAGCCAATCCCTCGATTCGTACGTCAGGATCGGGGGACGCCGTCACCAACACAATCGGGACGTCTGGATCGTGCTGACGTATCTTGATGGTAGCCGCGATGCCATTCAAACCCTTTAGCCCAACGTCCGAGACGATGGCGTCCGGCTTCCATTGGCTCACAAGTTCAACCAAGATATCACCGTCGGCGACAATGGCCACAATGTCGAAATGGTCTTTCAGAATTCCTACGAGATAATCTGCGACCTCGGGATGGTCTTCCGCCAGAATCAGCGTTGGTCGTGTGTTAGTGCTCGGGGACGCGAGTTTTTCCGCGAAAGAAAGCGCAAGCACGCGCGGAGGTACATACGGCCGTTTTTCCGTGGAATCCGAACCCATTGCTCAATCCCGTGAGACATGAACGTCTAAATAGGTATTCCCTCGGAATGCCCGGATGTTCTCATTTGAAGTGAAAGTTTGGTGTCAGAGTCAAATACGAGGGGATATGGAAGTTGTTGGGGTACCTTCAATTCATTGGTGCAAGGGATTTGTCACCAGCGGCCTTGTTTTTATCCTGCAGCTTCCGCAGGTCGCGCCAGCGCGCGTATTGTTCGACCTTTGCTGGGTCGGGGTCTTCCTCGCCTTTCAGCCAGAAACAGAACCAGTCGACGGTGCCCTGTTGAGATGCCATTTTTTCCGAAGGTTTGACGAGTTCATGAGCTCCTTCCGGCAGGTAAAGCATCTCTGCTGTCTTTCCTAGCCTGGATAGTCCAGAAAACCATTCCCACTCAGCCATCACTGATTCCCGGCCCAGTGCTTCGATCAGAATCGGAGCATGAACTTCTTCGAGGCGAAAACCAGGAGAACTTTGCAGCCACGAAGTTAGACCTTTGCCGAAAGGAGAAGATCCATTGACACCCTCGGAGTCCGATGCTACCCAGGGTCGAGCGTTGGCAAGCGCCATGTACTGAAAATAGCCGGCATCGAACCCATCAGCGGCCACCGCAGCGCCGATTTCATAGTTTGAGTGTGTAAGGGTGTATTTCACGTGGAAACAGGTTCGGCTAAAACCCACGATTCCAACGCGGGTGCGGTCGATTAAAGCAAGACTGTCGAGATAATCGATCATTCCCTCGTAGGCGGACATCTCCCGAGGAGCTTCATGAGCCGTTCCCATTGCCTTTTCGTCTTGTTCAGCATCTGTGCCTCCGCCAATTCCCACTTGAACGACAACAAACTCTTTATTTGCGAGCGGCTGTGCAGCGTATGCTGTGTTCATGGGCCCATCAATCCAGAACTTTGCTCGGTCCCAGCCGTGGGTCTGAATGACCAGGGGGTACCTTTTTCCTAAAACATAATCGGGCGGCAGGTAAAGCCCTCCCCTCACTTCATGACCATCTCTGGCGTTCCACATAATTTCTTTCACAGTTCCGAGGTTCAGCTTGTCGAACTGTGGATTCATATCTAACAACAGTGCTTGCTTGCCCGTTGCTTGGTCAATCGCAATCAACTTCGGAGGCGTGTTTAGGTCCTCCTTGAGGATTACCTTTTGCCGACTAACACTGCTACGCCCTGGTAGTCGGCTCTCAACTTGCTTCCATTCGCTGCCGTTCCTCTCATAAATTATGATGTTTCCTTCCGCCGTCCCTAATCCAATATTTGCCCGTCCCGAAGCATCGAAAATGAGCTTGTTGTGGCGAGAGTCCCATCCAAGGAGCATTAGATCTTTGCCCGAAATCGGTACAATAGCCTTGCTGGGTATATACACTTGGACCACAAAGGTGTGGGTCCGTCTTTCTTCTCTTTCAGTGGAGCTGGACACGTCTAGGGGGAGAAATGTACCTGCAACGGCTACGGATTTGCTATCGGGGGACCAAGCAATCTCTGAGGCCCACGGAATGATTGGGGCGTCTACTAAGGGGGAGTTCTTTCCCGTCATATTGTCCACGATGGTGAATCTAGCAACCCCAGTTCTCTCACGGATGCCATTAGTGACGTACGCGTCCCGGTACTCACTCCAGTATTCGGGAAGACTCTTTGCCACACTCTTCAGAACCACATACCGGCCATCCGGCGACATATGCAGTGAACAATAGTAGGAGTACGTATCGAGGTGATCGGGTATCTCGATGTGCCGGACATTCCCTCTCGCCAGTTTCATCGCGAAGAGTTGGCCTTCAAAGACAGCCTCATCAGCGTTGTTGCCGACTATCAGATCGGGTAGCGACTGACTAGAGACACGAATTCCTTCACGCCGCACTTTTTCGTTCAGGAATTGCTTGGCCGGTTGCTCCGCCATAAAGAAGACGCTTTGTCCGTTGGCTGTCATGTCATATGCAACTAGGTTCGTCGAATGATTTGTCAGCTTCTTCACCGTTTTCGTCACGACATCACAAGTATAAAGCTGCTGTTCTTCTCCGGGGTTTTCTCCTAGAAAAGCGATCTTCCTGTTATCAAGCCACTTGACGCTCTGTATGGCCGGTCTGTTCGAAGACGATGAAAACCGCAAGAGTTTAGTGGGCGCAGGCGTCAGAAACATATCTTTCGTGTGGAAAAGGATGAGCGAGTAGTCGTTCGTGTTCTGGCGCAGATTTCCGTGCGATGTCACAATGATGAACATTCGTCCGTCCGGCGAAAACACAGCAGGAGTTTCTTTGAAGGTGGTACCCTCCAAAGAAGGAAGGCCTAAGGTATTCATCGAGATCGTATCGCCGACGGTTAGCGGGCGCCTTACTTCGCCACCGGACTTCGAGGCTTCTTGCTCAGTCGCCCTCGCGACCGTCGGAATTGCTTGACGGCAGAAGATCAAGAGGAAGATGGCAGCACACTGAGTCAAGGGAAGTCTTCGATCCCGCTCACTGTTCTTCATTGGGGGTTTCCCCTGAGCAGCTTCTAGAATTCTTGCCAACGTTGTTTCGAGGAGGTCTTCAGCTCGGTTACAATTTCGCCACTCCTCTGTCTCGAAACAAGATTGCGCACAGCGGCATCGTGAACTCCGTGTTTGGTCGGCTGGTCCGTGTCAAAACATGAGTTTCAACGCGAGCTGAATGGACCGAGGGCCACCGAATTGATACAAGGGGCTAAAGCCTCCTGCGCCTTGACTAGCCTGGCTGAGACTACTTCCAAGCATTTGCGTCGACTGTCCGAAGAGAGATGCGCCCAAAACCGGCCCTGGGCTCCCAAAATTGGGATGATTCAAGACATTGAACATTTCCGCGCGGAACTGTACATTGAGCGACTCACGAATGCGAAAATCGCGGTGGACAGCAAAGTCCCATTGCCAGGCTCCAAAAGCCCGCAGGGCATTCCGACCCAAGTCTCCTTGCCTGAGCGCGGCACCGGTGGATGGGTCGACCGGCGGCGGCGTGAACGCGTCCGGATTAAACGCTTTTCCTCCCGGAAATTGCGATCCGAACAGGTATAGGGGTTGCCCGGGAACTACATCTGGCCGAACAGCCTGAAGGCTTCCTTCGAAAAGAATTCCCTGGACAAAGATCGTCGAGGGCGTCGCCGAGCGGGCCTGGAAGACGTTCTGAAGAGACCATCCACCTAGGATAGAGTTGGCAATGGTGTTGCCCTTGGCCGCCGGGATTTCATAAGTCATTCCCGCGGAGACCGTGTTGCGAATATCGAAATCAGAGGGCCCGCGATTGGCATTGACGGCGAGCTGACGATCAGCAATATTGGTCGAGCTGCCAGTCGATGAAGCAGAACCCGTATCGATAGAATGCGCCCAGGTGTACGAAGCAAGAGCCTGCAAACCATTGGACAGCCTCCGTTGAAATTGGAGCTGCAGCGCGTCGTAGTCGGACGATCCATTGTTACCGACTAGGACTACATTTGAAATGTTCGGGTTCGGTTGCGAAATGGACTCGCTCTCTAGGAGTCGGCGTCCGGCAGCGCCCACATACGACGCTGAAACAGACTGCTTCGTTCCCAGAGCCTGCTCAATCGCAACGTTCCACTCAAGCGTGTAAGGCAACTTGAGATTGGGATCTAGTGCGTCTAGAAATCCGCCCGAGCTTATCTGACTCGGTGAGACCATAGGAGGAGCAGCCGCTATCGCATCCAATGGAAAGGTGCCACCAACCACAAATTTTGTTGCCCCAAAAGGATAAAAGCCGTTGTTCAGCAAGTTCCCTACCTCTTGTGTGGCAAGGTCATAGAAAACTCCAATTCCTCCTCGCACTATCGTTTCCATGTTCGGTCTGTCTGACAGCTGATAAGCAATCCCGAACCTAGGTGCTACATTCCCGTACGTCGTCTTAAACGGTGGCACTCCTGCCGGTGCCAGTGCCAGATTCGCTAAATTATTGAAGTTGGTGACAGCTGGAAAACTGGGTCCACTGCTAGTCGATGGTGTGAAGTCAATATCCCACCGGATGCCATAAGTAACCGTAAGCCGACGACGCAAGCGCCAAGAATCTTGGGCAAAGACACCAAGATTGTTTAGCACCACCCCAACATCAAGACCGGTCTGCAGAAAGCCGAATCCGAGGTTTCCCGACTGCGCCGGAGCTACATCAAAGAATGCGGCTTCCTGAAAGTAGTTGGGTGGTCCGAAAGAGGGCGTCAGTCGACGATAGTCCGCACCGAATTTGAGGCTGTGAGAACCTTTCTGTATCGACACATTGTCAATAATATTGATCTGGCGCTGCACATTGTGCGCGCTCCGTCCGACCTGTAAAAACCCACCAGCCAAAGTAAAGATCCCCATCGTAAACGTCGAATTCGCACTTGTGAAAGAACCAGGGAACGGGAGGTTTGAAGCTGTTAGGGGAACAGCTCCACCGAAGTTATCCAACGTGACCTGCCCCTTTGCGTCATTCCGGCTGAAATTGAACCGCACGTCGTTCGTGATCATTGGAGAAACCGACCACGTTGCCCCTGCGGTTGCTGTTTGGGTCACAATTCGAGACGAGGTGACTGTATTGACTGAAAGTCCAGTATTGCTATTGCCGCGCTGTGAAAGCTCCGAGGGTGAGTAGTTATATCTCCCAAACATAGAGAAGCGGTCGCCAAATTTGTGATCGATTCGAAGACTCGTCGCATTTAGTGTGGAAGGGTTGGAATAGCTTGCGTTAAAAGGTGAAATCCCATTGGTATCCGGTGCGTTCGGGTTAGGTAGCGGATATGCATTCAGGAAAGGCTGCATGGATGCTGTAGCGGATTGGCGCGCACTGATGGAAGGAACCGTGGTCTCCGCAACTTGGGGCAACTGCAGCCTGAGTCCTTCATAGGAAAAAAAGAAGAACGTTCGATCCTTGAGAATCGGACCGCTAAATGTGCCCCCGAAATCGTTCTGTCGCTCCTGTGGCTTTGGCAAACCGTTCTCATCAGCGAACCAATCGTTTGCATCCAACGCAGCGTTGCGAAAGTAATCGAAAACTGTCCCATGAAACTGGTTCGCGCCCGAGCGCGTAACAATTGAGATCTGCCCGCCTGGCGTCCGGCCAAATTCTG